>Ga0334895_1003923_pt1 | contig 10967 bp, 7 predicted proteins | sample GraSluR3_MG_7_FD_207229 | JGI IMG/M metagenome (GOLD analysis project Ga0334895, IMG submission 207229) | Sludge microbial communities from methane-producing bioreactor in Wageningen University, Netherlands - Granular Sludge_31_05-R3 | ecosystem: Engineered > Bioreactor > Anaerobic > Unclassified... | reverse complement strand
TGAGAATATTTCAATCAGAATAGGTGTGAATTCTGGGTCTGTTAAAAGGGAGTATCTTGAAAAATATAATGGTGTCAATGAAAAGTCAATGGTGGAAAGTGCCCTGGACCAGGTCAAACTGCTGGAAGACCTGGATTTTAGAGATATCAAGATATCTCTAAAGGCAAGCTCTGTACCACTGACCGTAAGTTCCTATGCTTTGATATCTGAAAAATGTGACTACCCATTGCATCTTGGTGTAACAGAAGCTGGCACACCTTGGAGGGGAACCATAAAGTCCTCTGTAGGAATAGGTGCTCTTCTGGCAATGGGAATTGGGGACACCATCAGGGTATCATTGACCGGTGATCCGGTCGATGAGGTCAAGGTAGGAAAGGAGATTCTCAAATCTCTTGGTTTGAGGAATGACGGGATTGAGTTTATTTCTTGTCCGACCTGTAGCCGTACTCACATTGACCTGATAGGGATTGCCCAGGAGGCTGAAAGGAGATTGGACCACATCAAAAAACCAATAAAGGTTGCTGTGATGGGGTGTGCGGTAAATGGTCCTGGAGAAGCTAGGGAAGCTGACATCGGCATAGCTGGTGGAAATGGTGAAGGACTCATTTTCAAGAAGGGTGTCATTGTTAGAAAGGTTGCAGAAGACAGGCTGCTTGAGGAATTGATGAAAGAAATTGAGGAGTTTGAGAGTTGATTAAGGAGAGTTAAGGCATGGCAGAAAATAGAACTATAAAATCATTGTTCTCTGACGATACTCAGATCAAGTCTTTTCTGGAAGATTTGAGTATCATTTCCGTAGTTCTTGATAATAAGTCCTTGAAATTGTCAATCAAGATGGAGGACAGGCATTGGGTGACCCAAAAGGACAAAGCATCGATAGCATCTGTTTTGGAGGAGAAGTTCAAGGGATTAGCTCTTGATATTGATTATACAAAGATAGAAGCTAATCTTAACCAGGATCAACTCCTGGACATAATTAAAAGAAAAATAAGTCAGAACATACCCTCTAGCTCTTCGTGGTTAGAGGATGTTGTTTTGAATGAGGGAGATCTTATAAACCTCGTATTGCCAGGTGACCTGCCCTACAGATCAGTGACCAGAAATGGTCTGCTTGAAGAGTTGACTGAGATTTCCAAAAAGTCAACAGGGAAGAATTTGAATGTGGATTTCATGGATACCAAGGAACACGAAGGATTCCTATTTGATGCAGAAATGGAAGAGCGCAAGATACTGAAGGAAATGATGCTAAAAAAGCCTGCTGAAAAATCAGAGAAAAAAGCCAGAAACAAGGATTATTCCTTTGGAAAGAGAATTAAGGGTGACCCAATCAAGATAATTGACATCGATATGCAGACTGGAAGTGCAATAATCGAGGGTGAAATTTTTCAGGTTGAAACAAAATCCATTAAGGATAACCGAACACTGGTAATATTCTACTTGTCAGATGGGACTAATTCCATTTCATCCAAGGTCTTCCTAAACGGAGACCAGACTGAGGAGTTCACAAGCAATATTAAGGAGGGAACCTTTGTCCTTCTAAGTGGGGATGTGGTATACGACACCTATGCTAAGGAAATGACCATAATGCTTAAGTCCATCCAGGCTAAGGAACAGGAGATCATAAAGGATAATGCAAAAGACAAGAGGGTTGAGCTTCATCTACATACTCAGATGAGTTCAATGGACGGGGTATCACACACCAGGGATTTGATAAAGCGGGCCATAGAGTGGGGGCATGAAGCCATTGCCATTACTGATCATGGTGTAGTACAGGCTTTTCCTGATGCCATGGAAATGAGCAAGGACATTAAGATCATCTATGGGGTCGAGGCTTACATGATCAATGATAAGAAGCAGATCGTAACAGGAAATCTCGAAGGAAGAACACTTGATGATTTTGTTGTTTTCGACCTTGAGACTACGGGACTTTCGCCGAAAAATGATAGAATAACTGAAATCGGAGCCGTGAAAATTCAGAATGGAGAAATAATCGATAGCTTCAGCCAATTGATCAACCCTCATATACCCATACCCGACCTAATAACAAGGCTAACTGGAATAACAGATGAGATGGTCAAGGATAAGCCTTCAATAGGGGAGGTTCTGCCAGAATTCCTTGAGTTTATTAAGGATAGTGTTTTGGTTGCCCATAATGCATCCTTCGACATGGGGTTTATTCGGGAAGCATATGAAAGCATCGAGATTCATCTGGACAACCCTGTTATGGATACACTTGAGCTTTCCAGAGCCATGTTTCCAACAATGAAGAGCCACAAGCTAAACCTGGTGGCTAAACATCTTAAGGTTGAGCTTAAGAACCATCACAGAGCTGTGGATGACGCACTGGCAACAGGAAATATCCTATTGAGGATTTTGGAGTTGTTAGGTGATAGGGATTTGAAAAATTTGGAGGATATCAATGGCCTGACAGGCAATGCGGATTCCACAAAAGGGGATATGCATCACATCATACTCCTTGCAAAAAACCAGTCTGGCTTAAAGGACCTATACAGGTTGATATCTGAATCACATCTGAACTATTTTCACCGGAAGCCAAGGATGCCCAAGTCACTAATTGAAAGTCACAGAAAGGACCTTATTGTTGGAAGTGCCTGTGAAGCAGGAGAACTATACAGGGCAATAATAAGGAATAAGCCAGATCAGGAAATAAGAGATATTGCAAAATTTTATGATTATCTGGAAATACAGCCTTTGGGAAATAACGAGTACATGGTTAGAGAAGGAATTGTGAAGAACCAGGATGAGCTGAAATCCATAAACAAGATGATCTATAAGTTGGGTAAAAGCTTAAACAAGCCAGTTGTTGCAACTGGGGATGTTCACTTTTTAGATCCTGAAGACGAGGTTTACAGAAGGATTCTAATGTCTGGTCAGAAATTCCAGGATGCAGATAATCAACCACCATTATACTTTAGGACCACAGACCAGATGCTAAGGGAATTTGATTATATGGGTGAAGAAATCGCCAAGGAGGTTGTAATTACAAACCCCAACAAAATTAATTCCCAGATAGACAAGTGCATACCAATTCCAGATGGTACATTCCCACCAGAAATTGAGGGTTCAGACCAGGAATTGAGAGAGATTACCATAAGCAAGGCTGTAGATACCTACGGCAGCCCACTTCCCGACCTGGTTAAAAAGAGATTGGAGAGGGAATTGGACTCAATTATAAAAAATGGCTACGCAGTAATGTACATCATCGCTCAAAAGTTGGTGTGGAAATCCATGGAGGACGGATATTTGGTCGGCTCAAGAGGGTCTGTAGGATCTTCCTTTGCTGCAACAATGAGTGGAATAACAGAGGTAAACCCACTTCCGCCACATTATGTCTGCCCCTCATGCAGGAATAGTGAGTTCTTCACAGACGGGTCAATTGCATCAGGCTATGATTTGCCCGATAAGCGATGTCCAAAATGCGATGAAGACTACATCAAGGAAGGACACGATATTCCATTTGAGGTATTTTTGGGATTTGAAGGGGACAAGGAGCCTGATATTGACCTTAACTTCGCTGGAGAATACCAACCTAGAGCTCATAAGTACACTGAGGAGCTTTTTGGTGAAGGAAAGGTCTTTAGGGCTGGAACAATAGGAACAATAGCAGACAAGACTGCCTATGGCTTTGTCAGAAAGTACTTTGAGGAAAGGGAAATGAACGTCAGCCAAGCAGAAATAAATAGGCTCTTAAGAGGGTGTACGGGCATAAAGAGGACATCTGGGCAACATCCAGGAGGAGTTATGATAGTTCCAGATTACAAGGATATTCATGATTTCTCACCGATACAATATCCTGCAGACGATAAAAAATCAGGAGTGATAACAACCCATTTTGACTACCATGCAATAAGTGGCAGGATACTGAAGCTGGACATACTAGGTCATGATGTTCCAAGTATAATAAGAATGCTTGAGGACATAACCGGAATTGACCCAACAACAATCCCTCTTGATGACAAGGATACCATGGAGTTGTTTACAAGCACCAAATCAATAGGAGTAGACCCAGACTCCATTAACTGCCCAGTGGGCACCATGGGGATTCCTGAATTTGGGACAAAATTTGTAAGACAGATGCTAATTGAAACAAAACCAACCACTTTTTCTGAACTTGTCAGGATAAGTGGACTGTCTCACGGAACTGATGTATGGATCAACAATGCTCAGGAGCTTGTAAAAAACAAAGTTGCACCATTGGCCAAGGTTATATCCACCCGTGAGGACATAATGCTTTCATTGATAAAGGCAGGTATGGATAAGAAGCAATCCTTTTTCATCATGGAAAAGGTAAGAAAGGGAAAGGGTCTTAAGCCGGATGAAGAGGAGGCCATGAGAAGTCTGGGGATACCTGAATGGTACATTGAATCCTGCAATAAGATCAAGTATATGTTCCCCAAGGCACATGCTGCCGCATATGTGACGATGAGCTTCAGGATAGCCTATTTCAAGGTTCACCATCCTCAAGCCTTCTATGCAACCTATTTCACAACCAAATCCACTGACTTCGATGCAGATCTCATACTAAAGGGAGAGGCAGCTGTCAGACAAAAGCTTAAGGAACTGGAGCAAAAAGGTATGGGTGCCACAACAAAGGAGAAAAACCAGATAACTGTGCTGGAGGTAGTTCTGGAAATGTATACCAGAGGCTTCACCTTTGACAGGGTTGATTTGTACAGATCTGACAGCGACAGGTTCCTCATAAATGAAAAGGGTATTTTACCACCACTTAAGGCACTGGATGGAGTAGGTGAAAACGCCGCAAGAAAGATAGCAGAGGAAAGAGAGATAAAAGTGTTTATGTCCATAGAGGATCTGGTGAAAAGGGGTAAAGCAACAAGACCGGTTATAGATGCTCTAAAGGGTCATGGATGTTTGGATTCACTGCCTGAGAGCAATCAAATAAGCTTATTTAACATTTGATTTAATGACTTTAATGTGTTATAATAGACAAGACAATTAGAGTGATTTCCGGCAAGAGTGGGTTTTTCCCACTCTTCGTTTGTGTCAGGGAGTCTGATATGGAGGTGTATGATGAGTAAAAAAGGTTTTATGACAAGCATTGAAAATTTATGTGAGGATGTCACTTCAGAGCTGGGCTATGAACTTGTCGATGTGGAATACATTAAGGAAAGTGGCGACTACTACCTAAGGGTGTACATCCATAAGCCTGGTGGAGTGAATCTTGATGATTGCCAGATTGTCAGTGAAAAGCTCAGTGAAAAGCTTGATGACAGTGATATGCTACAGAAAGCTTATTATCTCGAGGTATCATCCCCAGGACTTGACAGACCACTGAAGACAGACAGGGACTTGGAAAGAAATCTCGGCAAGGAAGTAGAGGTTAACCTCTATAAGGCTGTAGACGGAGTAAAGAAGTTTGAAGGGATTTTAAAGTCATATAAGGGAGATTCAGTAGAGCTGGAAACCGTAGATAAAGTGGTTGAAATACCCAGGGATACCGTATCCTTGATTCGTTTAACCATTAAATTTTAAGGAGGAATATAAGGATGAATGTTGATTTCATCAATGCTCTTGAGGAAATTGAAAGAGAGAAGGGCATTTCTAAGGATATTATTTTTGACGCTTTAGAGTCAGCTTTGATATCCAGTTATAAGAAGAATTTTGGTTCTTCACAAAACGTTATAGTGGAAATGGATAGACAATCAGGGGATGTGGAGGTATTTGCAACAAAAGACGTGGTAGAGAATGACCATATTGAAGATGAACTTTTACAAATGGCCCTTGAAGAAGCCAAAGAGATCAATCCAAACTACGAGGTTGGAGATGTGGTGAAGATAGCGATCACACCAAAGGACTTTGGAAGAATCGCAGCTCAGACTGCTAAGCAGGTTGTAATCCAAAGAATCAAAGATGCTGAGAGAGACGTGATCTTCGATGAGTTCATAAGCAGGGAGAATGAAATAATTACTGGCCAGATTCAGAGGATTGCAAAGAATAATGTGTATATCGACCTGGGTAAAACCGAAGGAATACTTCCACCATCCGAGCAGATTGCAGGTGAGGAGTACGGCCAGGGAGACAGAAAGAAGCTTTTGATTCTGGAGGTCAAGAAAACTACTAAGGGACCTCAAATCGTACTCTCAAGAGCCAATACTGGACTTGTAAAGAGGTTGTTTGAGCTGGAGGTTCCTGAGATAGCTGAGGGGATTGTTGAAATCTATTCAGTTTCAAGGGAAGCAGGTTCAAGAACGAAAATAGCAGTATTCTCAAAGAACCCAGATGTTGATGCCTTGGGATCATGTGTAGGTTTTAAGGGGGCAAGAGTAAAGGCAATAGTGGATGAACTCAATGGTGAAAAAATCGACATCGTAATTTGGAGTAAAGAGCCAGCAGAATTCATAGGCAATAGCCTGAGTCCTTCAAAGGTGGTCAAGGTTGTTCCAAACGAAAAAGAGAAATCGGCAATAGTGGTTGTACCTGACTACCAATTGTCCCTAGCCATAGGAAAAGAAGGACAGAATGCCAGATTGGCAGCAAAGCTTACCAATTGGAAGATTGACATAAAATCAGAAACCCAGTACAAGGAATTCATGGAAAAGAAGGCCGCTCAGGAAGAACAGGTTGCTGTAGATGAAGATGTTGAAGTTGATTTACTTGTTGATGGATCAGCTACTTATCCTGACCAGACTTCAGATGAAAACTCAGAGGAGGGTCTTGATGAAATATCAAGTGAAACTTCTGACGAATCCTCAGATGAAGAGTAGATAGGAGGAATACCATGAGCGCAAGAAAAATCCCATTGAGAAAATGCATAGCATGTAATGAGATGAAGCCTAAAAAAGAGCTTGTAAGAGTGGTTAAGAACAAGGAAAACGAAGTAAGTGTTGATCTAACCGGAAAGGCCAATGGAAGAGGAGCTTATATCTGTCCAACCATTGAGTGCTTTGAGGAGGCTTACAGGAATAAAAAATTCCAAAGGGCCTTACAGACTGAAATAACTGAAGAAGTGTACTCCGGGCTGAAGAAGGTCATAGATAAATAAAGGATCACCTTAAACAAACAGGAGGTGCAAGGTATGACAAAAGTAAGAATTTATGAACTAGCGAAAGAACTTAATATGTCCAGCAAAGCCTTAATGGAAAAAATCGAAGGACTTGAATTGAAGATCAATAGTCATATGAGTTCTATTGAGGATGAAGAAGCACAGCTTATAAAGGAACTGTTGACTGAGGACAAGACAGAAGGCAAAGCTGTAATTGAAGATGAGCTTGAGATTTTTGACGAGGACGAAAAGCCTAAGTCAAAAAAACCAAAGAAAAAGCAGCATAAAATAGAAGAGACTCCAATAGAAAAAGAGGAAAAAATTATCGAAAAGAAGACTATTGAAATAGAATCAGAAGTTATTGTAAAAGACCTGGCTGAAATGATTGGGGTTAATTCCTCCCAAATCATAACAAAGCTAATCGGACTGGGTGTTATGGTTAATCAAAATCAAGCAATAGACAGTGAGATTGCTGCCATTGTGGCAGATGATTTCAACGTTGAGGTAAAGACCCTTGAGCCTGAGGTTGAGCTAACAGAGGAAGACCTATTGGATTATGACGACAAACCTGAGGACATGGTGGCTAGACCACCTGTTGTAACCGTTATGGGTCACGTAGACCATGGTAAGACATCCTTGCTGGATGCCATTAGACACACCAATGTCACTGATAAGGAAGCCGGGGGAATAACCCAGCATATTGGTGCATATGCAGTAAACATCAACAATAAGAAGATCGTCTTCCTGGACACACCTGGTCATGAAGCCTTTACTTCAATGCGAGCGAGAGGTGCAAGCGTAACGGACGTTGCAATTCTAGTTGTAGCAGCTGATGACGGAGTAATGCCTCAGACTGTGGAAGCCATATCACACGCAAAGGCTGCCGGTGTTCCAATAATAGTAGCAATCAATAAGATTGACAAACCGGATTCAAATCCCGATAGAGTGAAGCAAGAGCTTGCTGATAATGGACTTGTTCCAGAGGACTGGGGTGGGGATACAATAATTGTACCTGTTTCAGCTATTCAAAGAACAGGTATAGAAGAATTGCTTGAAATGATATTGTTGGTGGCTGACATGCAGGAATTGCAGGCCAATCCAGACAGAAGAGCTGTTGGTACAATCATCGAGGCACAGCTTGACAAGGGGAAAGGACCCTTGGCAACAGTACTTGTTCAAAAGGGTACACTTCATGTTGGGGACATGGTTGTATCAGGTACTTCAAGCGGCCGTATCCGTGCTATGCTTGATGAAAAGGGCAAAAACGTCAAAAAGGCCACTCCTTCAATACCTGTAATGATTTTGGGTCTATCAGAAGTTCCAAATGCAGGAGACCTATTATTTGCAGTTGAAAATGAGAAGGCTGCAAGAAATATTGCAGATGCAAGAAAGACTCTGATTAGAGAAGCGCAAATGAAGCAGTCATCAAAGGTTTCACTGGATGACCTTTTTGAAAAGATAAAACTTGGTGAGATCAAGGACCTAAACATTATCGTAAAGGGTGATGTAAGGGGCTCAATAGAAGCCCTAAGCCAATCACTGAACAAGCTTGACACTGAAGAGGTAAGGGTGAATCTTATCCATGGTGGGGTCGGTGGAATCACTGAAAGTGATATTATGCTGGCATCGGCTTCAAACGCCATTGTTATTGGATTCAACGTAAGACCTAACCTTAATGCCATAGAGGTTGCCAAGAAAGAGGATGTTGATGTTAGAACCTACAGGATCATATATGAGGCCATAGAAGACATCCAGGCTGCAGTCAAGGGAATGCACGCGCCTAAGATAGTGGAGGAGATCCTTGGACGAGCTCAGGTTAGGGCGACCTTCAGATTGCCCAATGGAAACACAATTGCAGGTATTTATGTTGTTAGTGGAAAAATCACCAGAAATGCAAATATTAGGCTCCTAAGGGATGATGTTGTTATATTCGATGGCTCAGTATCATCGCTAAAGAGATTCAAGGATGATGCCAGAGAGGTCCTGACCGGTTTTGAAGCTGGTTTAGGTCTTGAAAACTTCAATGACATCAAAGAGGGAGACAATCTTGAGGCATATGTCCTTAAGGAAGTCAAAAGAGATTAGAGGTGTAATAGATGAACGAAAAGAGAATAAACAGGATTTCCGAGGAAGTTAAAAAAGTCGTATCAGACCTTATTCAAAACGAGATCAAGGATCCTAGGATCAGTGGGATGCCAAGTGTCAACAAGGTCAGCGTCACCAAGGACCTAAGATTTGCCAAGATATATATATCTGTTTTGGGAAGTGAAGAGGATAAGGAAAGTACCATAGAAGGACTTCAAAATGCAAAAGGCTTTGTGAGAAAGGAAATCGGAAACAGAATAAACCTTAGGCATGTGCCGGAACCGATTTTCCTTCTGGACGAAAGTATAGAGCAGGCTTTATATATGTCCAAGCTGATTGAAGAAGTTAACAGGGGCTCAAAGAAGGACTCTGATGAAAATGAAGAATAATCTTGAGGCCTTTAAAGAGCTTATCAGGACCAGTGAAAGGATAGCCGTTGTCTCCCATATGAATCCAGATGGAGACAACCTGGGCTCCCTTTTGGCTGCTGGCCTGTCTCTTGAAAAGATGGGGAAAGGCGTCCTCTTCGTAAAAGCTGACATAATACCTGAGGACTACAGGTTCCTTCCAGGTGTGGAAAGACTATCACCTGTTGATGAAACAATTGACATGCTTGACCTACTCTTGGTATTGGACAGCAGTGATCCAGACAGACTTGGGGAGAACAGGTTTCTAATTGACAAATCACAGAAGGTTGTAAATATTGACCATCATGTAAGTAACTCTGAGTTTGGAGATATCAACATAGTAAAACCTGAAATGTCATCTACCGGTGAAATATTATTTGAATTGCTGCTGCAGATGGATATGCCAATTGATAGTGAGATCGCTTCACTAATATATGTTGCAATGAGCACTGACACTGGTAGATTCACCTATCAGGGCGTTACTGGCAAAACTCATGAAACAGTTGCAAGGCTATATGGATACGGTATTGATGCATATGCAATAAATAACAGTCTTTACCAAAGGAGAAGTCTGGAAAGAACAAAACTATTCATAAGGGCTGTGTCAAATATCAGGTTGTATAAGGACAACAGGATTGGTATTGTCAGGGTTACAAAATCCATGTTGGATGAAACCGGATCATCAATGGAAGATACTGAAGGCATTGTGGAGTTCATACGAGATATAGATTCTGTAGAGGCTGCATGCATTCTAAAGGAAATTGATGATGGTGTAGTAAAGATTAGCCTACGAACAAAAAACATAGTAGATGCAAACAAGGTTTGCAGTGTATTCCATGGCGGTGGACACAGCAGGGCATCAGGAGCCACGGTGGAGGATACAATAGACAATGTTGAGAGTAGACTACTGGACGAAATAAATAAATATCTATAGATAAGCAGGGTGAGTGGATGAATGGAATAATTAACTTTTTCAAACCAGCTGGTATGACTTCTCACGATGCTGTTGCTTACTTCAGGAGATTGTTGGGCACAAAAAAAGTTGGCCATACTGGAACATTGGATCCAATGGCAACAGGCGTTCTCCCAATTTGTGTTGGTAAGGGTACAAAGGTCTCGGAATACCTCCTTGGAGTTGATAAGGAGTATATAGCTGAGCTTACCTTGGGGACTTCATCAGATACCCAGGATAGTACGGGTTCTGTTATAAATTCTTCAGATAAAGTTGTGGAAAATGACCAGATCGAAAATGCATTTCATTCCTTCCAGGGCGAGATCGACCAGATTCCACCTATGTATTCAGCAAAGAAAATAGGAGGAAAAAAATTGTATGAACTTGCCAGAAGTGGCATTGAGGTAGAGAGAAAACCAAGGAGAATCAACATAAAGGAAATCAGGATTCTCAACAACCAGGACAACCGTAAAATTATCTTCTATACCAAGTGTTCCAA
>Ga0334895_1003916_pt1 | contig 10980 bp, 10 predicted proteins | sample GraSluR3_MG_7_FD_207229 | JGI IMG/M metagenome (GOLD analysis project Ga0334895, IMG submission 207229) | Sludge microbial communities from methane-producing bioreactor in Wageningen University, Netherlands - Granular Sludge_31_05-R3 | ecosystem: Engineered > Bioreactor > Anaerobic >... | reverse complement strand
ATAATTCCAATATTGCATCGCTCCATCATTCCATCATTCCAATATTCCAACATTTCATCGTTGCAATCTTTTATTCTTATTCCTCTTGCAATTTACATTTTTAATCTGCTAAAATGATACAAGTTGTTGTAATAAAAATAGTAAAGATTGTAGATTTTTTCTACCATTAATCTGAACACTGCTATGCTGATAAAATATTTAAAAAATTTTTTGGCAATTCCTGACATACAGTAGTCACAACTGTTTGCTATAATTATTTTGATCTACTTTTGTTTTTATTCTTTTATTATAATATAAAAAGGAGATGGTTTGAATTCACAAGATAGAACGTCTCATGAATTTGGTCCTGCTCATCAAAAGCCGTCCAGGGATCAGAGTAAAAGATATTGCCCGGATCTTTCAAACCTGTCAACGAACCATCTATCGTGATTTTGTTACCCTTTCACTGGCTGGTTTTCCCGTCTATTCAAACCCAGGAACGGGAGGAGGATATTTTATTGACAAGGATTATTTTCTACCACCTCTGCGTTTTACCTGTGAAGAAGTTGCCTCTCTTCTTATTGCCGCCAAGTTTTTCCAGAAACAGAAAGGATTTCCCTATCAGAAAGATATCCAAATGTCCCTGGCCAAGATAGAAGGAATATTAGAAAAAGAAAACAAACAGTACATGAAAAAAATTGATAAAAAAATTTCTGTATATCTAGGGAAACTAAAAGATTACCAATCTTACAATAACATATTCCAGCAAATTAATAAGGCTATCATGGATAAGATTCAGATTGTAATAACTTATTACACTATTACCCGCAATAAACAAACCATCCGCACAGTTGATCCTTTTCACTTGATGTTTAAAGGAGGATTTTGGTATCTAATTGCCTTTTGCCACTGGCGTGACGAGATCAAAATATTTCGTATTGATCGTATAAAGAATATTCAACTGACTAACAAAACTTTCAACATTCCTTCTACTTTTTCTCTTTCATCTTATTTGGGTAAAAGCTGGCAGGTTGTTCGAGGAGATGGAGATATATATACGGTAGAGATAAAAATATTTCCGCCAGCTTCTCGGTGGGTGAGAGAAGAAATACGTCATCCTACCCAAAAAATCACAATTCTAGATAATGAAACGATTCTTTTTACTGCAGAGGTTTCTAGCTTTATCGAGATCAAAAAATGGGTCCTGCAGTTAGGGCACTGTGCGCAGGTCATCAAGCCCGAGGAGCTAAAAAATGAGGTCATGGAGGAAATTGAGGGAATGAGAGAAAGATATATAAATTAAGTTGTTGGTTTTTAATAATTTTAGCTTAGATACGTATCATGTTTTTTCTTTTATTATTTTTTATAATATTAGTATTTTTTACTATCCGGAGGTTATAAATGATTGAAGCAATTAAAAATATTGGAGAATATGCACTTGAAAAAAATGGGAAAAGTATTGATGAGCCACTGAATATTTTGCTTGATAATCCGGCAAACAAGAATACAAAGGGTGTTTTGTTTATCCTTTTGTCTGACGAAGATGGAGGATTTAAATATTGTGGTATAGATATTGAAGAGTACTCAAGAGATAAATTAGTAAAATATTTATACAAAAAGGGAACTCCCAATGGTACAGATGTTACTCCAACTTCTATGATTACTGAAATCGAAAAGACTTTTAATATAAAGATATTAAATTGGTTTAAGAAGTATTGTTCTGATAAAAATAACAAAAATGAAATGGTGAAAAATATTTATTATTGTATCGAAGGAAATAAAGAGAAAGTATTACAAGATTTAAAAGAAAAATTCACTATAGAAAACAATGTTATAAGTTTTAAAATTAACGAAAAATATTTGGGTGACTATGAAATTTTTGGGAATATTTTAATAAGTAATGCCTCAGAAAATTATTATAGAAAATTCGGTAAGGTATCAAAATCGGAAAATAAAATCTGCTCAGTATGTAAGAAAAAGACTAAAGAAGTATATGGTTTTGTGAGCACTTTTAATTTTTATACTGTAGATAAAATAGGGTTCGTCAGTGGTGGGTTCCAACAGAGAAACTCTTGGAAGAACTACCCGGTCTGTCTGAATTGTGCTTTCACTTTGGAAGAGGGTAAAAAATATTTAGAAAAAAATTTAAATTTTAATTTTTATGGTTTTAGATATCTATTGATTCCAAAATTTATAAAAATAGTTAAGGAAGATATCCGAAAAAATATCTTTAAAAAAATAGAACTTCAAAAAAATCCAAGGTTTGGGGAAAAAGAAATAAAACATCTGACTTCCGATGAAAATGAGATTTTAGAGTTAATGAGCGAACAAGAAAATTATCTGGATAATAATTTCTTGTTTTATTATGCTCCCAAAGGTTTCAATGGAGCAGTATTTAATATATTGCTTTACGTTGAAGACATTCTTCCTTCTCGCTTAAAGCAATTATTCGAAGCTAAAAATGTAGTAGATCAAGAAGAAATTTTCAAAAATTGTATGATACCTAAATTTAATGATAAATGGAAAAAAGATGGCGAAATGCCCCTAGAATTTAATTTTGGAATAATTCGAACTTTTTTCCCGAAAGTAAGTAATAATAGAACTTTCGATAAATATTTTTTAGAAGCTGTGAATGGAATTTTTACTGAAAAACCAATCAATTACGATTTTTTGCTAAATTTTGTAATGAGAAAAATAAGAGATGATTTTCTAAACGGATATTCTACAAAAATAGATACTTTAAAGGGTTTTATGTTATTGAATTATTTGAATCAATTAAAAATATTAAAATTAAAAAAGGAGGTAAGAATGAAAACCGAAAACCTATTTATGTACGGAAGTGAAGAAACAGAAATAGACAAGAAGATTAAATCGTTTTTCGATCAATTCTCTGATTTCTTTAGTAGTAATGTTAAAAAAGCAATTTTCTTAGAAGGAGTATTGGCTCAATATTTACTCAATATTCAATACCAGGAAAGAAAAGCTACTCCTTTTAGAATAAAATTAAAAGGTTTAAAATTAGATGAAAAGCAAATCAAAAAACTTCTACCAGAAATACAAAATAAGTTAGAAGAATACGGAAAGAATTATTACCGAGAGTTAGAGGCAATTATTTCCGATTATTTTGTTTTATCGGGGAATAGTTGGACCATTAGTAATGATGAAATTAGCTTTTACTTTGTTTTGGGAATGAATTTATCCAATTTGTTTAAGAAGGAAAAAGAAAATGGAGGCAATGAAAATGAGTGAATCAATCAAAAATAGATCTGAAATTTTATTTCTCTACGATATTAAGGATGCTAACCCCAACGGAGATCCTTTGGATGAAAATAAGCCGCGAATAGATGAAGAGACCAGGATAAACATAGTAACGGATGTTCGCTTAAAGAGAACTATTAGAGATTATTTAATGAAATTTAAAAGAGAAAATATTTTCGTTAAAGAAATAGTAAAAGAAGATGGAACAATCCAGGATGGCAAAGCAAGAGCGAATAATTTTTTAGAAGATACTGAACTAAAAGCACAAGGCTTTAATGAACAGAAAAATAAAATAAAGGAAATGATACTCCAGCAATGTATTGATGTCCGTCTTTTTGGAGCCACCATTCCTCTTGATATATCTGTAAAAGAAGGGAATAAAATAAAAAGCGTTACTGGTTCCATTACTTTAACTGGGCCATTGCAATTTAGAATGGGAAGATCCCTTCATAAGGTAGAACTAAAGCACATTAAAGGTACTGGTGCCTTCGCTGCAAAGGCAGGAGCTACTCAAAAAACATTCAGAGAAGAAGATATCTTACCGTATTCCTTAATTTGCTTTTACGGTATTATTAATGAAAATGCTGCTCAGCATACACAACTTACCGAAGATGATGTTTTACTTTTATTAGAAGGTATTTGGAACGGAACCAAAAATTTAATTTCCCGGAGTAAATTTGGGCAAATTCCTCGTTTACTTTTAAAAGTAAATTATAAAGAAGAAAACTATCATCTAGGAGATTTGGATAAACTGATTAAAATAAAAAACATTGAAAATATACAAGAGGAAAAGATACGTGATATTATCGATATAGAATTAGATGCCAGCGAATTAGTAGAAATTTTGAATGAAAATAAGGGGAAAATTGATAGTATCGATTTAAAAATTGATGAAAGAGTCAGGATAAATTTAGAGGATTTGGATACATCCATCAAAATAAATAGCATTTCCTTTAATTAGTGAAGGAGTGATTTAAAAAATGGATAAAGTGTTAGTATTTGATGTCTGGGGAGATTACGCTCATTTTAGAAGATTCTATACGACTACTTCTCCGCTTTCTTTTCCTATTCCTCCCCGAACCGCTTTATGTGGATTGATAGGGGCGATGATTGGCTTAGAGAATGAAGACAATGATTATTTAAAATATTTTTCTATTGAATCCGCTCATATTGCTTTAAGATTATTGAATCCTATTAAGAAAACTATAATTGCTGAGAATTTAATAGACACAAAAACTGCTCATGGTCTTGGGATGAATTTAATAAGAAATAGGACTCAAATAAGATTTGAGTTTTTAAAAGATCAAAAATATAGGATATATTTTCATTGTTCCCCTCAAGGGGAAACCATATATCAAAAGTTGAAGTACAATTTAAGCCACCATAAAACTAAGTATACTCCTTGCTTGGGATTAAGTGAAAATATTGCGAATTTTAAATTTGAAGGGGAATTTGAAATTAATAATTTTTCACCTTCAAATTATTATATTCCTATCAATACAATAATTCCTTTACAGAAAACAGCTTCAGATAATGGCATTTCTTTTGAATCTGAGGGAGAATATTTTTCGATAAGAATTCCGGTTGAATTGAGTACCGAAAGAATAGTAACCAAATATAGTGATATTGTTTTTGATCGCAATGGAAAGCCCATAAATGCCAAACTGACAGAATCATATGTAAGCATAAGCTATCCGGATGGAAGGAGTGAAAATATTGTTTTCATTGAATGAATTGTATTCTCATCCGGATAAATTATTACAGCAACACTTACAGAGAGTAGCATATATATGTAGCAAAAATTTATCATTAAAAAAGATAAGCATTGAGGAATACTTATCTTTTAATGTTTTTAGAGATGTTTCTTATCTTATTGGGATAAGTCATGATTTTGGAAAAGCCACTTCCTATTTTCAAAATTATTTGCGAGAAACGGATGAAACAAAAAGAGCAGAACTAAGAAATGTACCTGAGACTCATCATGGCTTTATTTCTGCACTTTTTACCTATTATGCGATAAAAGAATATTTAAGCCAAAAAAAGCTATTAAGTGAGAAATATTTTCAATATCTTCCGATAATAAGTTTTTTAGTAGTGAAAAGACATCATGGTAATCTAATTAATGCTTTGGATGAGGTCATCGATTTTGATCAAAAGAATGAAGAAATTTTTTTAAAACAGATTAATTCTATTGATTTTAGAAAAATCAATCTTATTTACAAACAGCTTTTTTCAAAAATAAATTTTAATTATGATTGCAATTTATTTAAGAAAAACATTTTAGATTCCGAAGCTATCTATATTTATAATCAACTTAATAGATACGAAAAAAAATATGTAAGAGATATAAGTCATCGGGGGAAAAATTTAATAAACAATTTAGATGAAGAAGATACTCTTTTTTATTATTCTATAACCTTACTTTTGTATTCTTTACTTTTGGATGCCGATAAAACTGATGCTGCTGAATTAAAAGAAGTGGAAAGAATTGATATAGATGAGAATGTTGTTGATGAATATATAGAAGAAAGATTTAAAACTAAAAATGAAGAATGTAAAATCAATGCTATTAGAAATGCTATTTATCATGAAGTAATTGCTAATCTTGATAATGTGGACTTAGATAAAGACAAATTATTGTCTTTAAATGTGCCTACCGGTACTGGGAAAACTCTTACCTCCTTATCTTTTGCAATAAAGCTAAGAAAAAGAATTGAAGAAAAAAAAGGTTACAAAGCAAGAATTATCTATTCTTTACCTTACTTAAGTATTATTGATCAAAATTTTGCTGTTTTTGAAGATGTTTTTAAACACTCTTTAAAAGGGAGAAATCCTAGCTCGAGTTTATTATTAAAACATCACCATCTTTCTGATGTGATTTATATATCCACTCATTTCAGTAAAGAAGAATTTGAAAGCATTTCTCCCGAAGATATTAGTAAAGATATATTATTGATTGAAGGTTGGAATTCAGAAGTTGTAGTTACTACTTTTATACAACTATTCTATAGTTTGATTTCAAGCCGAAACAATGCTATTAGAAAATTCCATAATATTGTAAACAGTATTATTATCTTAGACGAAGTTCAGGCAATTCCTCATCACTATTGGGTACTTCTAAATAGAATGATTAGTTTCTTAGCTGAAAAATTTAATATATATTTCATTTTAATAACTGCTACCCAACCTTTACTATTTAATGAAGAGCTTAAAGAAATAAAATCTTTAATTACAAAGAAAGAGACTTATTTTAATGCTTTAAATAGAGTGGAATTAATATTAAATTTGGAGACAATGTGTTTTGATGAATTTAAGGAAATATTGGAGAAAGATTTACTTGCTAACCACGACAAAAATTTTCTCATTGTTTTAAATACGATTAATTCTTCTCAAGAAATTTTTAACTTTGTTAAAGAATTAAGTTTAGAAAATACAAAATATTATTATCTTTCTACAGGAGTAGTCCCCAAGGCTAGATTGGAGAGAATAAAAAATAGCAAGAAAAAAAACCAGGAAAGAAAAATTGTTATTAGTACTCAACTGATTGAGGCTGGTGTTGATTTAGACATGGATATTGTCTATCGAGATTTTGCACCTCTTGATTCGATTAACCAAGTGGCTGGGAGATGCAATCGGAATTTTGCTCAAAAAAAAGGAATAGTAAAAATATTTATTCTTAAGTCAGAAAAAGAGAAGAGAGAATTTCATAAATCTATTTATGACTCTTTTATTATTTCTAAGACTAAAGATACCTTTAAAGAATTTAAGAAAGATAGGATTGAAGAAAAAGAATTCCTAAATTTAAGTGATTATTATTTTAGTAAAGTTAGTCAGGGTAAAGCAGATGATAAATCCATAGAAATTTTAGGAGATGTAAAAAGACTAAATTTCGAGAAAATTAGTGAGTTTAAATTAATCGAACAAGACTACCAAAAGATAGATATTTTTGTTGAGCTTGATGCCAAAGCACAAGAAATTTATAAAAAATATCAAGAAATAAAGGAAATAAAAAATTTATTGGAACGTAAAAGTGAGTTTTTGAGAATAAGAAAATATTTTTATGATTATGTTATCTCTGTTTCTTTAAAATATGCTGCAGATCTGGTCAACGATAAAGAGATAGGTTATATTACCAAAGAAGAAGTAGAGCAAGGCTGTTATTATGACGAAGAGATTGGCTTTAAAAGAGAGAAGCAATCTGGTGGAGGGACATTAATTTGCTGAGGAAAGCGAGTAAAAGCTGAGATGAAATTAAAAACAATGCTTTTAAAGATGGAATCTGATCAACCAATAAAAGAGGATTCGGCCAAAGTTCGCGGGTTCTTTGCCAATCAGTTTAATAGTTACTTGTTGTTACACCATCATTTAGGGAAGAATAAGTTTCTTTATCAGTATCCCCGTATACAATATAAAGCTATTAACCAAACAAAAATAGTTTTAGGATTGGCAGAGGGATTAAATGTTTTACAAAGTATTTACAATCACTATGACAAAATAGTATTAGATGGCCATAGTTATCAAATATTTAGCAAAGAAATAATCTTGAAAGAAGAAGATTTCGGAATCACTTCTGATGAAAATATAAAATATAAGTTCTTTTCACCTTGGTTTGCTCTAAACGAGGAAAATTATCACAGATATAAAAATTATAATTATTCAGAACGAACTGAACAATTAAGAAGTATCTTAATTAGGAATATCATGGCTATGGCTAAAACTTTTCAATATTTTGTTGATAAGAGGATTGAAGCAAAAGTTAGTTTAAAGGAAACTACAATCAAGTTTAAAGGCAAGGAATTTATAGGTTTTTTAGGTACCTTCTGGGTAAATTTTTATCTCCCTGACTATATTGGTCTTGGCAAATCTGTTTCTCGTGGCTTTGGAACTATTAAGCGAATAGGTAATAATAAATAAAGTATGCAATTAGTTATCAATACAAGAGGTTCATATTTAAGAAAGAAAAATAATTGTTTCTCTATAAAGAACGATGATAGGGTTTTTGAGGTATCGGTTAAGAAAATTGACAGCATTTTGATTACCACCAGTGCCTACTTTTCTACTGATGCAGTGAAGCTTGCCATCGATAATAATATTGATATTATTTTCCTGGATTATTTTGGTAATCCTTATGGTCGAGTTTGGCATTCTAAATTAGGCAGCACTACTTTGATAAGACGATATCAACTAGAGTATTCTTCAGGCTTTAAGGGTCTGAAAATGGCCAAAGAATGGGTAATTCAAAAGATAGATAATCAGATTAACCTCTTATCTGAATTAAAGAATTCCCGTAAGAAGAAAGAAGTGCAACTAAAATATTATATAGACAATATGTCTCGGAAGAAAAAGATTTTGCAGAATATTAATGGGACTATTGAGGAAAAAAGAAATCAAATAATGGTGGCCGAGGCTGGAATAAGTAAAGACTATTTTTCAGCAATCAGTTATATTATGCCAGAGCAATATAAATTTAATGGCAGAAGCAGGGATCCTGCTAAAGATGAATTTAACTGTCTTCTGAATTATGGGTATGGTGTCCTTTACTCTTTGGTTGAAAAAGCATGTATCTTAGCCGGATTAGATCCCTATATTGGTTTTCTACATACAGATAACTACAATAAGAAATCATTTGTCTTTGATTTAATAGAATTATTCAGAACATTAGTTGACAAAACAGTGATTTATCTTTTTAGTAAAAGGCAGGTCAAAAAAGAACATTTTGACAAAATCAGAGGAGGATTGACTTTAAGTATGGATGGAAAGGCAATATTAATTTCTACTTTTAACAATATGATGGACAAGACAGTGAGATACCGTGGCAGAAATATTAAAAACAGCAATGTGATTCAGTTTGAATGTCATCGTATTGCCAACAATCTGATTAGAGAAAAAAAATAATGTTAGTTTGGATTATTTATGATATTGAGAAGAATAGAACAAGAAGCAAAGTAGCCACCCAGTGTAAGGGTTATGGATTAATGAGGGTTCAGAAAAGTGTTTTTCTAGGTACCTTGAATAATAATGAGATTGACGAGATATCTTTAAAATGTCAGGAGATAATGGATAAGAAAAAAGACTCAATCTATATATTTCCGATGTGTGATGAGGATTTTAAGAAAGTAAAACTGCTGGGACAGGCTTTTGATAAAAAGATGGTGAAAGACGAAGTGTTATCAAAATTTTTCTAATAAGGCTTAATTGGTTGCTGAATAATGATAAAAATGAGAGTTAATCAAATTAAAGAGAATATTTTTCTTACTCCTTCAGCGATAATCGAATATTTATTTTGTCCTCGTTTTATTTATTTTATGCATTGTTTAAACATTCCGCAGCATGAGGAAAAAAGGTTTAAAGTCTTAATGGGTAGAGAAGTTCATGAGAAAAAAGCCAGGTTAAACAAAGAATACCTGAGGAAAAAAATTGGCTGTGTAAAGAGAGAAAACTTAGTCTATCTTGTTTCAGAAAGATATCACTTAAAAGGAGAAGTAGACGAAGTACTTTTTTTGGAAGATGGTACGTTGGCACCCTTGGATTATAAGTTTACAGAATATAAGGATCGTTTATATGGGACACACAGGATCCAATCGATTCTTTATGGGCTTTTGATTATGGATAACTATGGTCAAGAAGTTAAGAAAGGATTTTTGTGCTATATAAGGAGTAAAAATTTGATAAAAGAGATTATTTTTAGGAAAAGAGATTTCGAGAGGGTGAATGAGATAATTAGAGAAATGCTTTTTATCATCCAAGATGGTTATTTTCCCAAATGTACATCTTATAAGATTAGATGCGTTGATTGTTGTTACAAAAATATTTGTTTTAAATGATGGTAATTCGTGAAAGGTATATATTGTAAGGAATAGACGATGAAAAAACCATGTAAAATGATTGAAAATATATTGGTTTTGATAAAAAAAGAGGTTCAACTATTTCGAAATAATGTTTTAGAAATCATCCAAAAGCCTTACATTTCTTATATGTTTTTGATATATTACATTGCAGAAGGACATCCATTAAAATAAGGATTGAAACCTCCTTTCACCCGGTAGTCAATATTTTCAATTACTATTGCAGAAGGACATCCATTAAAATAAGGATTGAAACACGAAAGGCACAGGGAAGATATGAGGGACAAATATGATTGCAGAAGGACATCCATTAAAATAAGGATTGAAACACGGACATTACCAATCACCGCCTGGAATCTCCTCTAATTGCAGAAGGACATCCATTAAAATAAGGATTGAAACATAATTCTTTTTCAATTTCTTTCTTTAGGTTTACCAGATTGCAGAAGGACATCCATTAAAATAAGGATTGAAACAAACATTGATACTGATAATCACCATACATCAACTGATTGCAGAAGGACATCCATTAAAATAAGGATTGAAACATAAGTTTGAAAGTTTTGTATTATATACTAACAATATTGCAGAAGGACATCCATTAAAATAAGGATTGAAACTTAGATATTCTATTCAAAAAATCTTTATGTTCTGTAATTGCAGAAGGACATCCATTAAAATAAGGATTGAAACATGGGACATAAGGAAATGATTAAAAAACTTGAAAAATTGCAGAAGGACATCCATTAAAATAAGGATTGAAACTCCAATACTCCAATCGCAGTAGTAACTCCTACTACAATTGCAGAAGGACATCCATTAAAATAAGGATTGAAACTTTAAAAAATCAGTTTGTAAATTAAACATTATTTTATTGCAGAAGGACATCCATTAAAAT
>Ga0334895_1003903_pt1 | contig 11019 bp, 10 predicted proteins | sample GraSluR3_MG_7_FD_207229 | JGI IMG/M metagenome (GOLD analysis project Ga0334895, IMG submission 207229) | Sludge microbial communities from methane-producing bioreactor in Wageningen University, Netherlands - Granular Sludge_31_05-R3 | ecosystem: Engineered > Bioreactor > Anaerobic >... | reverse complement strand
CCCTAAAGAACTCGTTAAACCCAGTGGTATCAGCAATTTCGGGTTGGTTTGCATCACTAATGGCTGGTGTGGTTTTCATCGAGTATATCTTTGGATGGAAGGGGCTGGGCTATGTAATTGTTGAGGCCCTTAACAGCTACGATGTACCACTGGTGCTTGGTTCGGTAGTAACCCTATCCATAGTATTTGTTGTAGTTAATTTTATGGTAGATATTGCCTACACGTACCTTGATCCAAGAATACGATTGTCGTAAGCCTAACCGAATGGAATTTATTCGTATTTTTGGTAAGATTGATTTCATAAAGGAATATTTATTTATCGACATAAAAATCAAAAGAAATGAGAAAACAGATTGTTGCAGGAAATTGGAAGATGAACACAACCCTTGAGGACGGCCTAAAGCTGGCCACACAGGTAAACGAACTTTCACAATCGCTACCCCAGGATGTTGAGCTTATTATTGCCCCTCCATTTACACATCTACATACCATCGCTAGCAAGCTGCAGGGCGGCAAGGTTAAGGTAAGCAGCCAGAACTGTGCTGCTTGGGACAAGGGTGCATATACCGGCGAAATTTCGGTTGATATGATTGCCTCAACCGGTGCCAGCTACGTAATTATTGGCCACTCGGAGCGTCGCGAGTACTTTGGCGAAACCAGCGAAATACTACTTAAAAAAGTGAAGCTGGCACTTGACAAAGGTTTGTCTCCCATCTTTTGCTGCGGTGAGGTGCTAGGCGAGCGCGACGCCAACAGACACTTTGAGGTTGTTCAAACTCAAATAGAAGAGGTACTTTTCAACCTCACCGAAGCCGAGATGAAAAATGTGATTATTGCCTACGAGCCCGTTTGGGCCATTGGTACAGGCCGAACCGCATCACCCGAGCAGGCGCAGGAGATGCACGCACACATCAGAAAGTGCCTGGTTGAAAAGTTTGGCGATACCGTTGCCAATGCCACAAGCATACTGTACGGCGGTAGCTGTAAACCCGACAATGCCGTGGAGATCTTCGCCAAGCCCGATGTTGATGGCGGGCTAATAGGTGGCGCATCGCTTAAAGCCGAGGATTTTATTGCCATAGCCAAATCATTTCCCAAGTAGATGAAGTATACCGAGGTAGCCATACAGCTTACCCCATACAGCCCGCAGGCAGCTGAAATTATCACTGCCCTGCTGGCTGAGCTGGGGTTCGACAGCTTTACTGAAAATCCTGAGGGTTTAACGGCTTACATCCCAACCCATCTATACGATGATGCCGATTTAAACAGATTTTTCAACGATTTAACCCTTGATGTAAAGGCCGTTTACACCGTTCAGCACATCGATGACCAGAACTGGAATAAGCAGTGGGAATCGAACTTTGAGCCCATAACCGTTGAAAATCTCTGTAGGGTTCGTGCGCCATTCCACAAGCCACAAGAGGGCTTTGAGCTGGAAATTATTATTGAACCCAAGATGGCCTTTGGAACTGGCCACCACCAAACCACTTGGCTAATGACCCGAGAGATCTTCTCGCTGGATATAAAGGGGAAGTCGGTACTCGATATGGGTTGTGGAACGGGCATACTAGCCATAGTGGCCGAAAAGCTTGGTGCAGCAAATGTGAAAGCCATCGATAACGATAGCTGGGCATACGAAAATGCCAAGGAGAATGTGGCCGCCAACAACTGCTTTAAAATAGATGTGGTGCTGGGTGACGCTGCGGCCATTGGTAACCATAAGTTCGATGTAATACTGGCCAATATCAATCTTAATATCCTTCTAAACGATATGGCACAATACGTGCAAAGCCTTACACCCAACGGAGTGCTGGTGATGAGCGGAATTCTCACCGGCGATATCGCCACCATTGAGCAAGCCGCCAAGCAGCATGGGCTAACCATTGTACATAGTAAAACTAAGAACGACTGGGCCTTAGTGCGCACCATAAAGTCCAGCTAATCCGACAGACAGATGAAACTATCCTACCTAAAACACCTTGCCACAAGATTAGCCATAATAATAATGCTTACAGGCGCCTCGGCACAAGGCTTCTCGCAAAGGATTACAACCTTCTCGCCTGAGGTGGAACTTTTTGCTACTGAGCTCGAGGGTTTGGTAAAAAGCCAGCTCGAGAAGGATGAAGAAGATATCCCAGAGAGGTTTTCGCTGATGTGGCAATCGGACACATTATCTACAGACCAAAAGGGAAAGGTAGTTTCAATAGCCAACAATATACTAAAAAAAACAGGGGTAAACACCCGACCACTCATTACCTATGCAAAAGTTCTGATGCTATACACCCAAAGCCAAAAATTTCAGAACGAGATTGACACGTGGCTTTTGGGCGCTGAAGCTTTTGCCAAAACCGACAACCTGCCCATTTCATGGATTAGCCAATTTCTCGATAACTCCTTGGCCCTTTTCACCCGAGGCACGTTCGCCATCAACCCAGCCTTTGAGTGGAAAACTAGCAACCAGAATTTTAGCTACAAGTTTGACCAAACCCTGACCATTAGCTTCTTTGATATCGACCTAGTATGTACAAACAATAACGACTCCATAACCATTCATTCAACCCAGGGAGAGTATTTCCCCCTTGAGGACAAGTGGATTGGGAAGGGGGGAAAAGTTACGTGGGTAAGAAGCAATTTACCCACTGACGTTATCTTTGCCACGCTTGCCAACTACAACCTAAACACCACGCGCAACGAGTACGAGGCCGACTCGGTGATGTACACCAACCTCGATTACTTCGACAAACCCTCGTTAGGGCGCTTAAAAGATAAGATTACCCGAGCTACCAATCCTCAAAACGTGAACTACCCCGAGTTCTACACCTACGAGCTGCGCCATAGAATTACAAACTTCTTTGATGGTGTTGATTTTGATGGGGGTTACTACATGATAGGCTCACAATTTATTGGTAACGGTACCCGAGAGCAACCTGCCATTATCGAAATAAAGCGCGATAATGAAGATTTTCTCAGGGTCGAGGCTCAAACCTACATCTTCCGTCGGCAAACCGTTGTATCGGACTATGCCCGGGTACGGTTTAAGCTGCAAAGCGACTCGCTGTACCACACTGGCCTAGGTTTCACCTATAACGATCAGGCCAAGCTGGTAACCATTGCCCCCACCAACCTGCTTACCACGCAAAGTCCAATACTTAGTACCTATCACAACTTTTCCATAACATTTGCCCAATTGCAGTGGCGTGTTGGCGAGAACGAGATGGCATTTAGCGCACCAATGGGGTCAGCACAAAGTAGAGCCATTTTTGAGTCGAACAACTTTTTTAACGAGGAAACTTTTGATGAGCTCATGGGACGCGATGAGCAGCATCCCATCTTTGCCGTATCGAACTTCACCAGCCGCATACGCTCAAAGGAGTTTAAGGTAGATGATTTTGCTAGATACATCCGTAGAAGCCCCGAGCAGGTAAGAATTGCGATCATGCGATTGGCCATGCAGGGCTACCTGCTATATGAGTACGAAACAGGCGACGTGCACGTACTCCCCAAGCTTTACGATGCCATTAGGGCCAAGGGCAGATTTATCGACTACGATGTGCTCAAGTTCAGCTCCTACGTAGAGAGTGGTGCCAATGCTAAAATCGACCTCAATAGCCTTGAGGTGGCCATACGTGGCGTAGAGAACGTCTCCATCAGCGACTCACAGAATGTGTTACTATACCCTGCCCGCCGAGAGCTAACACTTAAAAAGGATAGAAACTTCTCTTTCGATGGAATGGTCGATGCCGGTATGTTCAGGTTTTATGGTAGTAACTTTGAGTTCGATTACACCGAGTTTAAGGTGAACTCGGAGCTTATCGACTCCCTAAGGCTTAACTACCAAACCGATGACCTAGACTTCTACGGACAACGAATCCTAAACCGTGTGACCAGCACTCTTGAGGTAATTTCAGGAGAAATTCTTATCGACAAGCCTAATAACAAGTCGGGCTTAGTAATGAACAAGGAGTACCCAATATTCAATAGCAAGGGCTATTCCTTTGTTTACTACGACGATAAATCGATACATAACGGGGTGTACGATAGAGAGAACTTCTTTTTTAGAATAGATCCATTCACATTCAAAAGCATAAACAATTTTGAGATTGAGGATATGGTTTTTGCGGGCACATTCTACTCCGCCGATATATTTGCCCCAATACAAGATACCCTCCTGCTAAGGGCCGACAACTCCCTGGGCTTTCGCCGAACATTCCCTGCAGAGGGTTACGCCATTTACCAAGGCAAAGGCCGATTCTACAACCGCATCGACCTGAGCAACAGAGGCCTTAAAGGTGTTGGCCGATTCGAGTACATCACCTCGTCAACCTCGTCGGATGACATCGATTTCTTCCCCGATTCGCTTGCTACCATAAGTACCGAGTTTACAATTGCGCAGCAAAACGATGGCATTCAGTACCCCGATGTGAAGGGTAAAGTACACTCGGTGAAATGGTACCCCTACCAAGAGAAGCTTTACGCCTACAAGGGCCGAGAATCGTTCAACATGTTCAACAACGAGGCCAAGCTGCTGGGTAACCTAACCCTTGAGCCTCTTGGGCTGGTGGGCGATGGACTTATGGATATGCACAAGGCTCGGCTAACAGCCAACAACTACCTGTTCAATGCTTTGGATTATAGTACCGATTTGGCAAACGCCGAATTCAACGTGGTATCGGCTGAGGAATTGGCGTTTACCGCACCACAGGTTAAAGCATACGTAAGCTTCGAAACCCGCCATGGAGAGTTTTACAAGGTGAACGAGAGCATTGCTGCTGAACTGCCCCCCATGATGTACAAATCGCTAATCGATAAATTTGTATGGGCAATGGATGAGAATACATTGACCATAGAAACACCCGATAGGCAAAGAGATGTGGAGCTAGGTAAGGTTAATATTGCCGGGATGCCCAGCGGTGACAAGCAGCTCGATGGGTCACTCTTCTACTCGCACCACAACGATGAGGACTCGCTATACTTCTTCTCGCCCAAAGTGAAGTATAACCTTAGCAAGCCCTACCTAACGGCCGACTCGGTGAAATACCTATTGGTTGCAGATGCTTTGATTATTCCAGGCAAAAAGCCCATTGAGATTGATGCGAAGAATAGGATGTTACCTATGGATGAATCGCAGATATTTGCGAATCAAACCCAGCGCTACCACCATTTTTACAATGCCCGAACACGGGTAACCAGCCGCAAACATTACTCCGCCAGCGGTACCATCGATTATATAGATGAGAACGACTCCATACAGCCTATCTTTCTGAAAGAGATAAAGGTAGATAACCGAGGGAACTCCTACGCCGAAACCAGCGTAACCGAGCCCGACAGCTTTAGGCTTAGCCCTCAACTCGGCTTTATTGGCGATATGGCAATATTTGCACCCGAAAAGCATTGGACATTCCATGGTGGAGCCAAGCCGTTGCACCCATGCAGCCAGATAAACTCGAGCAATATATATTTCAATGCGCAGCTCGATCCTAATAGTATCTTCATACCTGTACCCGAACTACCCCGAAACCTAAACCAAAATATACTCATTAACGGTAGCGTGGTAACCGTTGACTCAATCCACCTATATCCAGCCCTACTTAGTGGCCGAAAAGAGCATACCGACCGAACGCTGGTATCGGCCCATGGGTACTTGCATTACAATAAGAATAGGAGTAGGTTCCTAATTGGTTCAAAATCGAAGATAATGGATCCCGACACTACGGGTAACCTAATCAGTTTATCGAAAGATTTCTGCATGCTTTTCAGTGAGGGCGAGGTTAAGCTGCCTGTAAACCTTGGTCAAATAAAGCACACCACCTCGGGTAGCCTTACCCATATTTTGGCCGACAGCATTCTGAATATGGACCTGGTGCTTGCGCTTAATTTCCACTTCAACCAGCTGTCGCTTGAGGCCATGGCCAACGAAATGGCTACGTTAACTCAGCTAAAAACGGTTGACCTTAACCGAAAAATTTACCACAAATACCTTCGCCAAGAGCTCGATAAGGGTGAAGCCCAAACGGCAAAGAACCAGATTAACCTGTTTGGCGCTCCAACCCAAATTCCAAAGGGTATAGAGAGCACAATTACATTTGCCGACCTAAAGATGACCTGGGATCAAAAGAACACCTCGTTTGTATCGAAAGGGAAAATTGGAGTTGGTACAATTGGTGGGGTGCAGGTTAACAAGTTTGTGGATGGTTTTGTGGAGATATACAAACGTAACACAGGCGACTGGATGATAATTTACCTGGAGCTGTCGCCCGATAAGTACTACGTATTCTACTACGCCAGAGGGGCCATGCAGGTATCGTCGCATAACCCACTATTTACCGATCCCATTAAGGATATGCGCACAAGGGAACGAAGAGTACGCGTTCCAGCAGGACAAATTCCATACAACTTTGTGGTTGGTACCCGCCGTGAGCTGCAAAGGGCACAGGAGCGATACAATGAACTTATTGGAAGAGGGGCTAACAATTTGGAATCTACCGAAGAAGCTCCCAAAGAGGATGATGAGGTTAACAGCACCGAAAAATCTAATGAAACGACTCACGCACTGTTAGAGAAAGAAAAGCAGGAAGAAACCGAAGAAGTTGAAGAGCAGGAAGAAGAAAATGAAGGTGAACCCAACTATAAAGGTTAACGCACCAGTAGTAATAGGTTTTTAAGCGAATAGATGAATTCTGCTAGCCTTTATCGTTGTATCCATAAAGTATTTTTACAATGCCGGCTGGCTATACAGCACTTGGAAATCTAGCCTGCTCCTATGGGCCTATAGCGTAATTTCTATTATTGTGATGGCTAGCAGTCTGTTAGCTGCAATTCTGCTCTAAACCTAGCATTACCTGCTAGTTAGCAACAAGCAGATTGAAAATCATAAAATCCAGTATTACAGGCCTATAGCAATATTTGAATCGTTTTTTTAGAATTACTTGAAATTGACGTATGGAATCATTATATTCGTACGTAAATTAAGAATTGCTAAAATGGAAACTAAATTAACTTTACGATTGAGAAAAAGTGTTATTGATAGGGCTAAGAAATATGCACATAGTCAAAGAATTAGTCTTTCAAAGATGATTGAGATATATCTTGAATCAATAACCGCTTCTAAGGAAAAAGAAGAAGAAACAACGCCTTTGGTTGAAAGTTTAAGCGGTGTCATTGAACTTGACCCTGATTTTGATTATAAGAAGGAATATTCTAACTATTTGACAGAAAAATACAAATGAAAAGAGCTCTACTTGACACAAATATAATTATTGACCTATTGGCTAAAAGAGAGCCATTTGACCAAGACGCAAAAAAACTATTCTCGTTTGCAGACAAAGAAAAGGTTACTCTTTATACCTCGGCTCTTTCAATTGCAAACATAAGTTATGTACTTTTAAGAAAAAGGAAACCAGAAGAGGCTAAACAAATCTTAAGAAAATTAAAATTGCTAATTGGAATATTAAGTCTCGATGAAAAAGTAATTAATTTGGCGCTGAATGACAATGATTTTAATGATTTTGAAGATTGTCTTCAGTACTATTCTGCATTAGAAAATAAGATTGAAATAATTGTAACAAGGAATCTAAAAGATTTTGAAAATTCAAAAATACCTGTAATGACTGCCAGACAAATAAATGAGATAATTGAATAGCTGCCAGCTGCTAACAAGGGGCGTAGCCAATGCGGGCTGATTAGGAACTTCGGAGCCGCATCGCCCGTTGGGGGCGATTTCGTTGTGCGACGAAATCGAAACTCGCGCTCCCGCACTGGCCATACCCCCAACCGTTAGTGGTTAGGATCGGGGTATCTCACAAATCTCCATACCCTTCATATTGGCACCATCTATGGTTAGCCTAACCGCAGTCCGAACCTGATGAAACCCCGATCGTCCTGCTGCACCAGGATTTATATGCAGCAGCTCGTACTTCTTGTCGTAAATCACCTTTAGGATGTGAGAATGTCCACATATAAAAAGCTTGGGCTTTTGAGCTTTAATCTGTGCAAGCACCTCCCTTTCGTAGCGGTTAGGGTAGCCCCCAATGTGTGTCATAAGCACATCCACATCCTCGCACTTAAACTGCAGCACCTTAGGGTAAGCCGAGCGCACCTTAAAATCGTCGATATTACCATAAACAGCCCTGAGGGGTTTAAACCGTGCTATGGTGTCGGCGGTTTGGATGTTTCCAATGTCGCCAGCGTGCCAAAGCTCATCGCATTCAGTAAAAAAGCCTTCTAACTTTTCGTCCCAATGGCCGTGGGTATCGCTTAAAATCCCAATTCGTTTCATTCTTTTGCAATATTAGCTACTTTTGCGAAAACGCAAAGATAGATGCATATTTTCTATATCCCACAGATTTCGAGCAATACCATTGTACTCCCCGAGGACGAGTCGAAGCACTGCGCGCGGGTGTTAAGACTTGGCGTGGGCGATACCATAAATATTGTGGATGGCCATGGCACCATGCTAACCTGTAGCATAACCGATCCTCATCCAAAGCGCTGTGCTGTAGAAGTAATTGGGACAAAGCATCAGTTTGGCAAGCGAAATTTTCACCTTCACATTGCCATTGCGCCTACCAAAAATATCGATAGGTTTGAGTGGTTCCTCGAGAAAGCCACCGAGATAGGAATTGACGAGATTACCCCAATGCTCTGCGAGCACTCGGAACGGAAAACCGTTAATCTTGAGCGATTGGAAAGGGTTATTGCAGCAGCCATGAAGCAATCGATAAAGGCATACCTGCCCAAGCTAAACCCGCTAACGCCCTTTAACGATGTTGCTGCCATGGAGTTCGACGGGCGCAAGCTAATTGCCTACTGCGGAAACTTTGATGAAACTCACGCTAAAACACTGATTAGCAAAAGCGAAAGCGTACTAATGCTGATTGGCCCCGAGGGCGATTTTGCCCCAGCCGAAGTACAACTTGCCTTGCAAAATGGTTTTAAAACCACAGGGCTTGGCCCATCGCGGCTTAGAACCGAAACGGCAGGCGTGGTGGCTTGCACCATCGCCAACCTTATAAATCAGGCATAATACTACTCTTCGAAAAACTCCTCGGCACCCGGAAAGTTTAGCTTCTGCTTGGCCACCTCGGGTGGAAAGATGAAGTACTGAACCTGTGCTTCAGCGCAAAGTTCACCCTTAGCATTTAAAAGTTGGGTTTGGATATTGGCTAATCTTTTCTCCGAGCTAATAAGCCAAGCTTTTAGCCTAAGTGGCCCATCGGAAATATGGGCTGGTTTTTTGTATCGTATCTGTAGCTGCGAGGTAACGCCTCCTGTTCCAAGTATAGTATTCACAGCCCAACCACCAATCTCATCGAGCAGCGTAGCCTGTACTCCACCATGCACAACATCGGTATAACCCTGAAAATCGTTATGGGGAGTCCACTCTGCATAAATTATCTTTTCAACCTCATCAAAAGTAAAGCTTAACCTTAGACCAAATGGATGGTTTGGGTCGCAACCCAAGCACCCATATCCCTTATGCCCCACGTATGGATTCCGAACCTTTTTCATAAGTGCAGATTTGCTGCAATATTAACACTTTTGCGAAAAAGGAACAAGTTGTGTGAAAAGTCGAAGTTGCCTACTTTCGAACACTTTCATTATCAAAAACAAACGCTGATAGACTGTATGCATATGGTTGCGTTGGTTAGATGGTTGTTGCCTTCAGCAAGATTGACTGAAACGCTAAACACCCAACTTTCTGAATTTCGGGTAAAAAAACGCTGACAGCCTGTATGCCTAGGGTAAGAGGACTCCCACCCAGTCCGAGAGGCAGGGCTGTCAGGTTTTATAGACTTATAACTTTTTGTATGTAACAAGCTGTGAACGCCATAACAAGTGAGATGCCTTTTTATACACCTAGCCGATTATATACAACTTATAACCTGTTGCGCGATTTAGTATAAAAGTTAAACCCAAATGAAGTGTATCTATACGCTACAATGGATGATTAAAAACGAACAGAAACCAGAGATTATCGAATATATCTGACTTTTTGACAATTGCGAAAGATACCAAATAAATGATAAAAATTTATTGAAAAAAATATCGATATATTTTGCAGATATTAAAAATGCTCGTATTTTTGCATCGCTTTAAACGAAAAGCACAACGCAACACACAAAGACGTATTTGGGAGCTTAGCTCAGCTGGTTCAGAGCACCTGCCTTACAAGCAGGGGGTCACTGGTTCGAATCCAGTAGCTCCCACACTTAAAATCAACCACTTACAGCGCTCATCGAGGTAGGTGGTTTTTTGTTGTGCATACAACTTACCCCACAACCCTATGGCCTACGCGTACATACTATACTCGGCGCAGCTCGACAAGCACTACGTGGGCGCCACACAGGACGAGCTGGAGCAGCGGATCCGAAGGCACAACGCCCACCACAAGGGTTTTACTGGCAGGGCCAACGACTGGGCGCTGATGCACGCCGAACCCTTCGAAACCCTTGAGCTGGCCCTTCAGCGCGAGCGGGAGATCAAAAGCTGGAAGAGCCGCAAGCGCATCGAATCCCTGTGCACGCCTGGGTGAACGCAGCTCAGCGGTTCAGAGCATCCCGCCCCTGCGGGCGGGAGGGTCACTGGTTCGAATCCAGTAGCTCCCACACTTAAAATCAACCACTTACAGCGCTCATCGAGGTAGGTGGTTTTTTGTTGTGCATACAACTTACCCCACAACCCTATGGCCTACGCGTACATACTATACTCGGCGCAGCTCGACAAGCACTACGTGGGCGCCACACAGGACGAGCTGGAGCAGCGGATCCGAAGGCACAACGCCCACCACAAGGGTTTTACTGGCAGGGCCAACGACTGGGCGCTGATGCACGCCGAACCCTTCGAAACCCTTGAGCTGGCCCTTCAGCGCGAGCGGGAGATCAAAAGCTGGAAGAGCCTTTTTACAGGCTTTGATATAATCGCTGCGTGGGTATTTCTTTTCAAGGTTCAATAAACCCATGCAGCTCTTATAAGCCTGTTCGGGATGCGGACGGCTATCGAGTATTCGGGTAATGACCTGCT
>Ga0334895_1003900_pt1 | contig 11025 bp, 8 predicted proteins | sample GraSluR3_MG_7_FD_207229 | JGI IMG/M metagenome (GOLD analysis project Ga0334895, IMG submission 207229) | Sludge microbial communities from methane-producing bioreactor in Wageningen University, Netherlands - Granular Sludge_31_05-R3 | ecosystem: Engineered > Bioreactor > Anaerobic > Unclassified... | reverse complement strand
CCCTCGTCCCTGCGGATGTGCCGGGCTATCAGCCGCCGGAAATCGACACCGGCGCCGATGCCGAGCCCGCCCCGGAGGTCGAAGCTGAACCCGCTGTCAGTGAACCCGCAAAAGAGAGCGCCTTTATGCGCTACCTCTCTGAACACCTGGGAATGGAGATCGGTACTGTTACCATCGACGGACTTACCTTCTCGAAGTTCATCCTGCAGCCGGCTTTCAGCATCGGAGATTTTAACATCGGTCTGTACCTGCCCATCATCTACAATACCAATCTTTTCGATCCCGATGACTGGTACAAACCGGAAGATAACTACGAATGGTCCTTCGGTACCGATCAGAACAATACCGCCGACGCCGCCCGGGACGCCCTCAGGGACCTGGTACTGAAAATCCGCTACATTGAATACGGCGACAACCGGGATCCCTTCTTTCTGAAGGCCGGCAACGTCAACAATGTGACCCTCGGCCACGGCATTATCATGAACCGCTTTGCCAACGATACCGACTTCCCGGCGGTCCGCAGGGTCGGATTGAATACCGGCTTCAACGCAGACAAGTGGACAATCGAATCAGTCTTCAACGATCTGGCGGAACCGGAGATCATGGGCGGCCGCATCGGCTACCGCCCCCTGGGACGTACCATTCCCCTGGGCTTCGGCATCTCTTCGGTGACGGACACTTCTCCTGCAGCCGATCTGGACGACAAGGCGGGGGACCCCATCTTTCTGCATACCGCCCTGGATACGGAGTTCCCCCTCATGGAGCGGGACGCCTTCTCCCTGGTGGGTTTCGCCGACATCGGCACCATGATCCCCTATTACCGTGAGGATTATGGAAACGTTTCCGCGGGATGGCAGTCCGATTTCATCTATGACGAGTCCGAGGATAATCTCATCGACCGCCTGCAGAACTACGGCTGGGCCGCGGGTATCTTCGGCAACCTGTCGATACTGAATTACCGCCTGGAGTATCAGTACAACAAGGGGCTTTTTACCCACGGCTTCTACGGCCCCACCTATGAGCGGCAGCGGGAACAGCGCGCCCAGTACCTGGGTGATGCGATCCCCCTCTCATCATCCCTTCAGGAGGTCACCCGGGGGATTTATGGACAGGCGGGATTCGAGCTGGAAAACCTGCTTATGCTTGAAGCGGGTTATCGCTGGGCCTGGAACGACGAGGGTTTCGACGATACGGCGGACCTGTTCCACCTAATGGTCACCATTCCCCGGATACCCTTTATGCCTGTAAGCGCCTCCCTGGGCATGGACACTGTGGGCTTTGCAGACGGAATCGGAAACAACAGCCTCTTTGACGAAAGAACATCCCTCTTCGGAGAACTGGTATACTCCTTTGCTCCGAACCTGAAGCTCGCCGCGGTGCTGACCAACTTCGTAAGCGAGGATGAAGCGGGAAACAAGAAAGCGGACTTTGCGGTTTCAATTGAAACGAGGGTAAGCTTCTGACAACAGGGACAGCATATGACTGAAAAGGATTCGTCCTGCAGAATCAGACTTCTGCGGGACGATGTGGCCAGAAAGATCGCGGCCGGCGAGGTAATCGACCGGCCGTTTTCCATTGTACGGGAACTTATGGACAACGCCATCGACGCCGGCGCCAGCTCCATCAAGGTGGATATCAGGAACGGGGGAATCGGATCGATCCGGGTAAGCGATAACGGAAGCGGTATGAGCGCCGATGACCTTTCCCTCTGCTATAAGGCCCATGCTACAAGCAAGATCGAAAGCGTCGAAGACCTTTACCATACAAGGAGTCTCGGTTTCCGGGGTGAAGCCCTGGGGAGTATCGGCGCCTGCGCGAAGCTCTCCATAATCAGCAGTACCGGCGAAGAGGGACGTCGCCTTCGTGTGGAGAACGGAGAGATGCTCTCCCTGGAGCCCCACCGGAGCCCCCGGGGCACCACCGTTGAGGCGGCGGACATCTTCTATAATCTGCCCGGAAGACGCCGCTTTCTGAAAAGCGCCAAAGCGGAGGGAGGACTCTGCAGGGCTGTTTTTCTTGAAAAGGCTGCGGCCTTTCCGAAAATCTCCTTCCAGCTTCTGAACGACGGCGAGGTACGGCTCACTCTTCCGGAAGCGGAGCTTACCGAGCGGGCCTCCACGGCTTATGCATCGGTTTTTACTCCCGCCCTAACCAAATCCTTCGGCGAAAGCTTCCGGGACTTTTCCTTCACCCTTGTTCATGCATCTCCGGCGGTCTATCGCAGGGATCGGCGCTATATTCATGTATACGTAAACAGACGTCGAATCCAGGAATATTCCCTTGTGCAGGCGGTGGAATACGGCTTCTCCTCCGTGCTGCCGGGGGGGAGTTTTCCGGTGGCCCTGCTTTTTCTGGAAATAGATCCCGAGCTGGTGGACTTCAATATCCATCCCGCCAAGCGGGAGGCACGAATACGAAACATCAGAGAGGTGCATCACGCCGTCAGCAGCGGCATTCAGGAGACCCTTGAGACAGCCACACGAAGGTCTCCCTTCCCGGGCAGCCCTTCTCCGCTGAAAAGTGTCCATCAGGATCTTTCCGGTTTCGACACTCGGAATTTTCAGGAATCGGCGGCCGAAAGGTCCGAAACCGGAGCTTTTACCCCTTCCCCGAACAGAGCCTCCCGGAGCATCCCATCCCCGAGGGAAGACAGTCCCCTTTCCCGGGTCGGCAACATCGATTCCTGGAAGGGAATAGCCCCGTCGCCGCGGCTTACTCCGGAAAATATCGGCCCAGGTACGGAAACCGCCGGGATCCGATATCTCGGCCAGGCCTTTGACCTGTTTCTGATCTGCCAGGCGGGGGAAGAACTCTACCTGATCGATCAGCACGCAGCCCACGAAAGGATCCTCTACAACCGTTTTTCCGCTCCCGGGCAGGAATCCCAGGGTCTTATTGTCCCGATAGAAATCGAAATGGATGAGCGGGAAAACGGGGAGTTCTACGAAGAACTCCTTTCTGAACTGGTGGAGTTGGGATTCCGGGGAAAACTGGAGAAGAGACAGCTGACTATAAACGCCATCCCCGCCTCCTACCGGGGAGTTGAAAAGGAGCTGGAAGCCTTTCTCGGTGACGCCGGAGGTTCGGTCAGAAACCTGCTCACCGCCCTGTATGCCGACATGGCCTGCAAGGCGGCGATCAGGGACGGAGAAACCCTTGATGACGTATCCGCCCGGGAACTTGCCCGGGAGGCCCTGGCCCTGCCGGATCCCCGCTGCCCCCACGGACGTCCCGTCTGGTTCCGGCTGAGCCGACAGGAGCTCTTTGCCCTTGTGGGCCGCAGCTGACCCGGGGCGGCTATAGCAGCTTCTCTATTTCCGCCCTTCGAGAGTAGTTCGGCTGTCGTTCCAGAAGACGCTTGAAAATCGCCTGAGCCCCTTCGGTCTCACCCTCGGAATAGAGCAGCATGCCAAGCCGGTAGTAGGCGTCCCAGAACGCGGGGTCGATCTTGATCAGCTCGGAGAGTGACTCCTTGGCCAGGGCTTTCTGGTCTGTCTCGATGTAGGCAATTGCCAGGTTGTAGCGCATAAGGGTTGCATTTGGCTGAGCGGCAACGGCTTTTTTATAATGGGTTATGGCGTCCCGGTAAAGTTCCGCGTGAAGATACACATTACCCAAATTGTTATTTACCTCGATGGATGAGGAGTCCACTTTGTAGGCCGCCAGCAGATGTTTCAGGGCCCGGTCGTACTCTCCCCGGCGGTCATAAAGAATACCAAGATTGATTCGGGGTTTTATGTAGGATGGATCCAGGGCTATGGCCTTTTCATAGGCCTGCACGGCGTAATCAATGTTGCCCGTCAGTTCCGCTGACTGTCCCAGGGTATAAACATACAGGGGAGAATCCCCCTTCAGCTTTACCGCCTGGGCTGCGGCCTCCAGGGCTGCGTTAGCCTTGTTGAGCTTGATACGCGCCTGGGCCAGATTATAGTAAACGTCAGCCCGGGACTCGTCCAGATCAACGGCATTGTTAAAATAGGCTTCGGCCTGCTCGTATTTTTCCTGATCGTAAAGATTGATTCCATAGTACAGGTTATAGTTTACATTCTCCGGGTCCCGGGTAACGGCGGTCTTGTAGTTCTCTGCGGCCTTGCCCAGGTCTCCCTTGCTGCGGTAGGCATTTGCCAGGGCGAAATAGGCGGGAGTAAGTTCCGGATCATAGTGTATGGTGTTGGAAAAAGCGGAAACTGCCCGGTCCGTATTTCCAAGCTGGGTTTCCGTAAGCCCGAGATTGAAGTATGCCCGGTCAAAATTGGGAACCAGGTGTATTGCTCCTTCAAAGGAGTCCTTCGCGTCCCGAAAACGGCCGGTCCTGTACTGAACCTTGCCCAACTCGAACAGGATATCCGCGTTCTCGGGGTTCAATCTCGCAGCTTCCTTGAAATGCCGGATTGCGTCGTCCCAGCGCCTGGTCTTTACATATATATTCCCCAGGGTATTGTGGGGAATCCAGAGGCTTGAGTCTTTCTGGATGGCCCTGTTGGCATTGGAAACAGCCTGGTTAAGGGAACTCTGGTTTTCGGAGTCCTCCCGGAAAAAGGACTCGCCCTTCATGGCGTAGGCATATGCCACATCCGGATCGATCCCCAGGGCCTGATCGAACTTGTCCCTGGCTTCACCGTAGGAAGATCGCTCCATGGCGGCAACCCCCTCCTGGATAAGACGGTTAATTTCTTCCCGTTTTTTCCGTTCCGCTTCGCTCCGGGCCGCAGCCTTCTCGGCTTCATCGTCCCGGGGCTGCATCTGGGGTACCGGCTGAGCCGCAGGACGGGACTTATCCTCCCGCAAACTGGCGGAAAGGTTGGACAGAGATTCGGACAGGTCCTGCTGAGAGGCCAGATCCTCCTGCTTTTTTCTGGTCTCTGCCTCCCGGCGGGCCTGCAGTACCGAATCCCTCAATGTCCGGGCCTCATCATCGTCCGGATTTTGAAGCAGGAGCTGATCCACCAGGTCCAGAGCCCGCTGGTATTCTCCCTGCTGGAAGTACTCCGAAGCAAGACGCAGGGTATTTGCCCGTATATCGGTTTCACGGGATGTTACGGAAATCTCCTCTCCTTTTCCGCTTTTCCAGGGAGCCCATACGAAGAGACCGCCCAGCAACAGTAACAACAGAACAACCGCGCCTCCGGCGGCAAGATATTTTCGATTCATGCTTTCCTCACACCTGATCAATCAACAAGATCAATAATTATATCCGGTTCTTCTATGGCCTCGGCTCCCGCACTCAGTGACTGGGTCTCCTTTCCGACATCATCCAGTGAACTCAGTACCGAATCCAGCAAAGCCTTTTGTCGTGCCTCTTCTTCCCTTCGCTGTGCCTCTTCCGCAGCAATCCGGGCTTTCTCCTCCTCCAGGATTCCCTGCAGAAGCCCCAGCATCTTGCGGATTTCCGTCTCCTGCTGCGGTGATCGTTCGAGAGAAAGATAGCTGGAGTAGTCGTTTATGGCTTTCTGGTACTCCCGCAGTTCCACCCTGACGTTTGCCCTGTTTACATACACAGCATAATTGGATGGATTATAATCCAGGGCCTTGTCGTACTGCACCTCCGCCTCGCTGAAACGTTCCAGCCTGAACAGGCAGCGTCCCATGGCATTATAGAAGATATCCTTGTCCAGGCTTGCCACTGTTGACCCCTGCTGGTAGGTTTTTACCGCATTCTCGTAGTCCCCCAGCAGCTCATAAACATATCCCAGGTTGCGGTAGATATCCGGGTCCCTGGGATTCTGTTCCTTTGCAGAAATATAGAGAGGCAGGGCTTCGGCAGGTTTGTTTTCCCGCAAAAGCTCATCCGCACGGGTACGAAGCCCCCGGCTCTCCTGACCTGAGAGACTTACGCTGAGAATAAAAAACAGCAGTACAGCTGGTTTCAATTTCTGAAGGCTGATAACAGCACCTCCTTCGGTTTGACATGCGGGCAAAAACCGATTACTCTTCACCTTATTGGAGTAGCCTTACATGCCGGCAATAATCGCACTTATCATCATTTTCGGAACAGCTATAGGGGTTATTACCTTTTTTCTCATCAAAACCGTCATTGCCCCCAAAAGAGTGGCCACTCTGGTGGAATACCACCGGCAGGGTAAGTATGCAGCCGCAATCCGCATGGCGCGACAAATTATAGCAAAAGAGCCCCGGAATAGTGAAGCCCACTACCTTCTGGGGCTGAGTTATATGGGAGACAACAAACCGGAACTGGCCCTTATGGAGCTTAAAACCGTCAACCAGATCGGGAAGTTCGGCGGGGCCTGCCCCGAAGTAGAATTTCGCAAGAATATCGCAAAGCTGTACGCCCGTTACGCTCAGATTGAGGAAGCCCTTAAGGAGTATCTGCTCCTGATGCGTCTTGAACCTATGGAGGCGGACTACTATTATCAGTCGGCGCTGCTCTTTGAGGAGCGGAACAAGACCGACAAAGCCATCGGTTTCTACCGCAAGACCATAGAGGTTTCCCCCCGGCACTCCAACGCCCATTACCGACTGGGCTATCTTCTCTACCGCAACAAGAAGCCCGTTGAAGCCAAGGTGGAACTTGAGACGGCGATAAAATTCAAACCCGACAATTACACAGCCTATTTCTACCTGGGACGCCTCCTCAAGGATAATCACGATTATGTCTCCGCCCTTCACGCTTTTGAACGTGCCCAGCGCGAACCTGACATGAAGGTCAAGGCCCTCATCGAGCGGGGAGGCTGCTACATGAGCATGAACAACTTTGAAAAAGCGGTAACCGAGCTCGAAAGGGGAATCAAGCTCTCCAGGGATGAATCCGCTATGGAGACCATCTACGGACGCTACTTTCTGGCCCTCTGCTACGAAAAGATGCGGGAGATTGATCTGGCGGTGGATCAATGGGAAAAGATCTACTCGAAAAAGCCCCAGTTCCGGGACGTTGCGGAAAAACTGAGCCAGTATCAGGATCTGAGGACCGATGACCGACTGAAGGATTATCTCACCGCCGGCCCTCAGGAGTTCCAGGAGATGTGCAAGGCTGCCTGCGGACAGATGGGGCTGCGCGTTCGGGATCTTTCGGATATTCCCAACGGTTGCCAGATTATTGCAGTGGATGACGATACCCGCTGGAGAAATACCAGGAAACTGCCGAGGCTGCTCCATTTCCTGCGGATACCGGAGATGATTCCCGAATCCACAGTCAGGAATTTTCACGAGTTAATGAAAAAGTATTCCGTTCAGCGCGGGATCATGGTATCAAGCTCCAACTTCTCCAGGGTTGCCATGGATTTTGTCGAATCCCGTCCGATTGATCTTGTCGACAAGGACAAGCTCCAGGAGCTGCTCAAGGGTATCGAAATGCCCGGCGCAACGGTAAAGCGGTAAAACTTTCATGAAGGTCCTCTGCATTGCCGACCATGTGGACCCGCTGGTTTATTCCAACAGTATAAAAGATCGCTTCTCTGATGTTCAGTTTGTTCTGGCGGCGGGGGATCTCCATCTTGAATACTACGGTTTTATCGTCTCTTCCCTGAATGTTCCCCTCTGTTTTGTCTTTGGAAACCATAACCTGGAAAGAATCAAGGACTATCGCCGGGAGTTCCGTAACCTTTACAGCCTTAATCCTGAAGCCTTTCATCATTACCATTCCTACGGTGCCACCTATGTGGGAGGAAAAACGGTAAAGATAAAGGGGCTGCTGATCGCCGGGCTGGGGGGCAGCATGCGCTACAACCGGGGAGACAACCAGTTTACCGAGGTCGGAATGTTCCTCTTTGCTCTCCGTCTTCTTCCCAGACTTCTCTGGAACCGGCTGCGCTACGGCAGATACCTGGATATCCTGCTTACCCACGCTCCTCCCAGGCATATTCACGATAAAGAGGACCCCTGCCACCGGGGTTTCCGGTTTTTTCGTCTCTTCATGGATATATTTAAACCCAGGTATCTGATTCACGGGCATGTTCATCTCTATGATATCAATGCCCGGCGTGAGACCATGTACAACAAAACGCGCGTTATCAACGCCTACGATCACGTGCTGCTGGATATAGAGGAATTAAAGTGAAGCACTACATAGCGCAAAAGGCAGAGGAAGATTTCAACAAGGCCCGGGGAAAGGCAACCCTGGGCATGATTCTCAACTATCTGAGTCCGGAACGCCAGGAGCTGCTCTCGCTGCAGGACGTACGTAACCTGCTGCGTCCGAAGGGAGAATCCTACCGGGGAATGAAAACCGTCCCCCTGGACAGGATAATAGGCAGCGAGGGGCGTTACAAGGATTTCAACAAGGCCTTTCTGCCCCGACACGAACATATTCGCAAAAGGTGGCAGAGTATAGACCAGGCCCATATAAGCGACATAATCCTGCCACCCATAAAGCTTTACGAAATAGGGGGTGTCTATTTTGTCCGGGACGGCAATCATCGGGTTTCGGTGGCCAGGCACCAGGGCGTTTATGCTATAGATGCCGAAGTTACAAGTCTTACCACGGAAATTAACCTTAATCCGCGGATGACGATCCAGGACCTCAAACAGGCCGTCATCGATTATGAAAAGCAGGATGTCTTTGCTAACAGCGAACTTGCCAGGATCATAAGTCCCCACGAACTCTCCTTTACAGAGACCGGTCGGATTTACGAACTCCTGCGCCATATTCAGGGACATAAGTATTTCATGAACCTGGATAAAAAAGAGGAGATACCCTTTGTAGAGGCCGGACGATCCTGGTACCGGAACCTCTACAAGCCGATTATCCAGATAATCAAGAGGGAAAAACTCCACAAACGTTTTCCCGGACGGACCGCATCGGACCTCTATATGTGGATTATCAAGCACTGGCACGAGCTCAAGGAAAAATACGGAGAGGATCTATCCATGGAAAAGGCGGCCCAGAATTATGCGGAAACCTTTGGAGTCTCCTGGAGAAAAAAGATCATTAATTTTCTTTTCCGCCGCGGAAATCAGTAAGGTCCGCTGCCGGCGTACCATCCGCGCTTATCGTACACAAAAATGTACCAGTCGAGGTTCCCTCCCGGGATGTCCTGCATATAATCTCCGGGAGTAAAACTTCCCGGCCCTGTTTCCGCGGATACCAGAACCTCTCCTTCCGCATCCTGCCCCATAATATAAAAAGGCCCTTCTGCCGAGGAATCGATCAGGAAAACACCTCCCTGTTGAACCAGTTTCGGAAAAGCATCCTCAGAAGCAGAGGTGGAAGGGAGGGAAAGATCGACGTAAATCCGTTCCTCCGCCCTTTCTCCCGCCCGGTCCAGCAGTACAAGCAGGTATTCCCCCCGGGGTACACCGTCGGTCCCGGTAAAGACCGAGGAACCTATCCAGGATACATTGTTTCTCCTGCGTTCTTCCCAGGTATCGGAAAAGATACGCCAATACAGACGGCTCTCCGGATGCACCAGGTAGAGTTCCTCCAGGTCCGAACTTCCGTCGGCGTCCTCAGCCCGGACAAAGAGGGAAAGCTCCTCACGGACGCTGCCGGAACGGGGCGACTGTATGCGGAAAAGTTCCCAGGATACAGCTTCAATCCGCGGCGCGGCGGCTGTACACCCTGCGAGGATCATGAGAATCAGTCCTGGGAGACTAAGGCGGTAGAGCTGCCGAAGCTTCACTCCATTTCATCTCCATAGCGCAGAAGGGGGATAAGAAAGCGTTTTTTCAAGCCTGTGCGGCGGGCGAGTTCGGATAAACCTATATCCGGATCATTTTTTCGTAATTCCGCGACCTGCTGGTACACCCCGTTCTGGTAATTCACCTCCATAAAGAGTCCCTCTTCCATCTCGACTGCGAGACCCGTTCTTACCAGCAATTCCAGGGTTCGGTGCCGGGGAGATCCCGCAATTTTCTCGAGCAGAACTCCCTCTTTCCGCAGCTCCTCGAGAATCCCCCGGGACATGGGAGAAAGGGAAGATGAATAGTCCCAACCGGCATCGAGAAGTGTACCCTTTCGGGAGTAAAACCATTTTTTCTGTGAAAGGAATAACAATAAATCAGGGACAAGGTAAGGAGGAATACCCAGGAGGGAACTGAGCCGTCCCGTTTCCAGACCTCCCTCTTTTCGGGATGCTTCCTGCAGTTCGCCGCGTACCCAGTCCAGCCAGGGGGGAAAGAAGAGGAAACAGCCAAAGGTCGCTGCACTCTTCAGGCTTCCTTCAGTTCCCCGGACCCCGTCCTTCGGCATCCATCCCTGGGCTTTGAAGGGTATCGTATCCCGGCTGATTTTGCGGTAACAGTGAACAGTAAGGGGTGTAAAACTCATCTCCCCGAGTTTCACGGACTTGCCCGCAACGAGGTCCAGTGGACGATTCAGATCCAGAAGGACGATTCCTGCGCCCTTCTCCGGAGCGGCACTGATCCGGAACTGAAGTTTCTGTCCTCGCCGCTCCAGCTCTCCTGATACGGGAAGGCGGGGTCGGTCGTCAAGATATCCAAAAAATCGCTGAGAGGAGACCCTGGGAGCATTCAGGGCAACGAAGCGATCGCCCCTGCTCAAGGCATCCTTGCCAAGGCCTTTAATCCGGGCCTTTGATACACCGGCATCACTTCCCTTTACGGGTTTAAGACGTACCCTGTGTAACGAGGGCAGATGAATCCATTCTCTGCACAGCTCTTCTGAGAAGGGGGTGGTAAAGCTCAGGATAATCTCCCGGCCCTGCCGGGAATCTGCATGTTCCAGGTATTTTAGAACAAGAGAGTCCTGCATCATTCCGTATCAAGGGCTTCCCGGTTTTCCACCGGCTTTGCGTAGGCAGCCCAGGCTTTCACCCGCACCTGCGGCGGGAGACGGCGAAAGCGGGCGTTAAAGGTTTCAAGCTCCCCCTGGCTGTACATGTCCAGATACTTTGAACCGCCGTTAAGAAGATCATATCCGATATAATTATTCGGCCAGAGCCGGTAGCCCCGGTGTATCGATCTGTCGATGGCTTCGGATATCTCTTTTTCGGAGGAGTACTCGCCTGTCAGGGGCTCACAGTACTGATAATGGATTCGTCCTTTATACCCCTGGATGCCGGCATACATACTGGCCAGATCCTCGAATTTTCCCTTTGAGTGGGTACCCCT
>Ga0334895_1003893_pt1 | contig 11034 bp, 10 predicted proteins | sample GraSluR3_MG_7_FD_207229 | JGI IMG/M metagenome (GOLD analysis project Ga0334895, IMG submission 207229) | Sludge microbial communities from methane-producing bioreactor in Wageningen University, Netherlands - Granular Sludge_31_05-R3 | ecosystem: Engineered > Bioreactor > Anaerobic >... | reverse complement strand
CCCTTATAAATAAGTTCTTTTTCGTACAACCGGACGAAGTGTTCGTTCACCGCTCTGTTGCAGCCCTCGTCCATCGTAAAGCGCTCCCTGCTCCAGTCGCAGGAATTGCCGAGCTTGCGGACTTGCTCGTTGATGCGCCCGCCGTATATTTTTTTCCAGGCCCAGGCTCTCTCCAAAAAAGCTTCCCGACCGATGTCCTCCTTGGTCTTGCCTTCCTCTTCCATGAGCTTGTCCACCACTTTAACTTCCGTAGCGATGCTGGCATGATCCGAGCCGGGCAGCCACAGGGCTGAATAGCCCTGCATCCGCTTGAAGCGGATGAGCACATCCTGAAGGCTTTGGTCCAGGGCATGCCCCATGTGCAGCTGCCCGGTGATGTTGGGCGGCGGCATCACGATGGTAAACGGCTTTTTATCGGGATCGCGATGCGCCACAAAGGCGCCGCTTTCCTCCCATGCCTTGTAGATCCTGTCCTCGAACGCTTTGGGATCGTATGTCTTCGCAAGATTGTATTCCATGTCATCCTCCTATAAAAATATCCGTCACAATGGCCTAAGCCAAAGGACGGATCATTGTTCCGCGGTACCACCTTTGTTCCGGAGCGCCAGGCGCCCGGCCCTCATTTGATCGATGCATCGTTTCCGGGCGACCTTCGTTTCCGAGGGGTCCTGAGAACTCTCAGCCGCGGTTCTCTCTCTGTGAAGACGTCGAAGACTACTCCTCCCGTCAGCATCCGGTATTCGATTCGCCTGATTCCAAGCGGTCTTAATTCATTGTACGCACTGCCGCGTATTTGTCAAGAAAAATGTGGCTCATCCACGGTCCCCTGCGACATCCGAACGCTTGAGCCGAAAGTAATGGAGAATCTCCAGACCGAAGAAAAACAAGCTGACCGCACCCACTAACGGATACACATTGGCGACAAAATTTGAAAATCCATAAAGGGAAAGACCGTATCCGACGGCGCCGACGATCCAGATGATGCTTTTCCGATGAGCTACCGGTCCGAGTTTTGCCGTGAAGCCATAGAAGCACGTTGCTGCCGCGCTGAAGATTGCAGCCAAAAGAAACAGCGCATACCCGTTTTTCAGGGTTGGAAAGTACTTCTGAACGAAGGCCAGCATAGGCAGTTCCTGAAGCGCGGAGAGTCCCGGATCCGTACGCGTAACGTAGTAGAGGATCAGGCTGCACAGCCCGAGCAGAAAGCTCGCCAGGAAAACGCCCCTGCGCGTCTCTTGAAAGCTGCGCGCCCGTAAGGCGCACTGGCCCAGGACCGGCACAGCCGCCGTCATGTTGTACCCCACATACGCCACTGCGGCGAACATCCAATGGGGTGCAAAGCGGCTGGCGGGAAGCCGGGGGCCGGTGCCGATCAGGGCCGCATCCTGACCGAGGATGTACAAGCCCATTACAAGTGTGGCCGCAACCAGGACCGGCGCGATTCGCCCCACGCGGGAAGCTACCGTTTCAAAGCCGCCGATGGCTGTAAATACCGCCAGCAGCATATAAATAAAACTCCCTGCCTGACTTGGCAGCCCGAAGGAAGATTGCGCAAGCGCGCCGCCGGCAGCCAGCATCGCAACATAGGCAACCAACAGGAATCCGCACATCACGGCCCCCACGAGGGCCTGGGCGGCCTTATTCGGTGAAGGGCAGATGATCCTTCCGATATCAGCGCTTTTCAAGCGATGAGCAATATAGGTATTGATATAGCCAAGAAAGGCATAGGTTGCAACGGAAACGGCGATCCCAAACAGACCGAAGTCTCCGAATACACCGAAGAATTGCCAGGCTTCCTTGCCGGAAGCAAAGCCAGCGCCGATCATGCTGCCCACAAACACCAGGGCGATTCGAATCCAGGACATATCAGCTTTCGATGCTCCTTATCTCCCGCAGACACTGCATCATGTCCTCGGGCAGTTCCGCCTTGATCCGAATCCGTTCACCGGTGGATGGCTGCGTCAGTTCCAGCTCATAAGCGTGGAGCGCCTGTCGTTTCATCAGATCATTATCGGGAGTATAGCCATAAAGAGAACCGTAAAGTTCATCGCCGACTACAGGCCATCCCATGTGGGAAAGATGGACACGGATCTGATGGGTGCGCCCTGTCTCCAAAGTCAGCTCCAACAAGGTGTGACCGGAAATCCGGCCTTGATCCTGTCCGCTGTCGAAACGTTCCAGCACCCGATAGCGCGTTAGGGAGGAATAGCCTTGATCCGTCACTTTGCGCCGGGCTGCGTGATCCGGATCCTTGTCGATGGGCAGATCGATGATCCCTTCTTCTTGCTCCGGCCGGCCGTGGACGATCGCTCTGTAGCATTTTCGCACCTGCTTGCGGTCCATCTGATCAGAGATATGCTTCTGACAATGGGCATTTTTTGCAATCAGGATCAACCCCGACGTGTCTCGATCCAGGCGATTGACAAAACGAATTTTATAATTCTTTCCGCTTTGCCGCATCAAAAACGCCAACGCGTTGGCCAAAGTGCCGCTTTGGTAGTTTTTCGTGGGATGGACGACCAGGCCGGGCTGCTTGTTGACCACAAGCAGGTCGTCGTCTTCGTAGACGACAGCCAGGGAGATGTCCTCGGGTTCAAAGTAGCTGCTTTCCTTGGGGAAACGGACCTGAAGCACATCTCCCGCCCGGCCTTTCTGCCGCAGACGGACCGGCTGATCGTTCACAAAAACACCGCCTTCGACTTTCAGTTTTCGGATCAGACGCGAAGAGAAGTGAAAGCGGCGCTGAAGCAGTTCTTTGATATACAGTTCTTCATCCTCTTGAACGAGGGTATAAATCTGATGGCTCATTTTATAAGAACTTCGTTTTGACCTTTGTCCAAAAGTCATAGTGCTGCAACCGGACCAGCCGGACCTCTTTGGGTGCCAGGTCGATGACCATCCGCTCCACGCCGGCATACGTATGCTCCATGCCGTCCACGATCACCAGGGCTTCCCGATCGTATTCGAATTCCGGAACGATACGAATATCCAGATCGGGAGGAAGAACGATACTGGAAGTAAAACAACGAAATGCCGTGGTGTTCATCGGCGCGATGGGCGTGATCTGAAGCAGATTCAACCGGGGATCCACGATGCTGCCGCCCAGAGAATAATTGTAGGCGGTACTGCCGGCAGAGGATGCGACCAGCAGACCGTCTCCGCTGAATTTTTCCACAAAGCTTCCGCCGATGTACAGGTTCAGATGTGTGATCCGTGAAACGCTCCCTTTGATCACGATGTCGTTCAGCCCTAAATGCCGGATCGGCTCTGCCCCGCCGCAATCCAGGCTCACACGGACGAGGCGATGTCTTTGAATACTGTAGCTGCCGCCCCGGCAGATATCCAAAAGCCGGTCCGGTTCATCGTGCTGAAACTCCTGGAAAAACCCCAGATGTCCTGTGTTGATTCCTACGACCGGAATGTCCGGGAAACCAAAAGCGTGAAGCCCGCGGAGCAGCGTGCCGTCGCCGCCAACGCAAACCAGAAGCTCCACGCCGGGGCCGAAGAGATCCGGGGTCTGTATTCCATGCTCCCGGAGCATCGTTCTGAGTCCGTCGCCGACCCGGCAGGACAACTCTTCTTCGTTATTGTAGACATAGACAGTCTGAAGGGGTTTTCCGATACTGTTGTTATAGTCCATACCAGGCTCCTCTTAGATTAATTCTTCCAGCTCCGCCAGCAACCACCGGAATGTGGCAAGCGCGTCACGTACAGGTTTCGGCCGGCTCATATCCACGCCGGCCATCTTCAGCAGTTCAATGGGATAGTCACTTTCTCCGGAGCGCAAAAACGCCACATAGTCCTTTGCCTCCTGACCGCCCCCATCCAATATGGCGGCGGAGATCGCCGTCGCAGCGGAATAGCCCGTTGCATATTTGTACACATAGAATGCATTATAAAAATGTGGGATCCTGGACCATTCCATGGCGATCTGATCATCCTGCTCCATGGCCGGTCCATGATAGGTCCGATTGAGAGCCGCATAAGCCTCCGACAGCCATCCGGCCGTGAGTACTTCCCCGGCCTCTACTGCGGCATGGGTGGCGCGTTCAAACTCCGCGAACATCGTCTGTCGAAACAGCGTGGTCCGGAATTCTTCCAAATAGAGATTCAAAAGATATGCTTTTTCCTCTTTGGAGCTCGCCTCGCCCAGCAATTGGCGCATCAGCAGGGCTTCGTTCACTGTGGATGCCACTTCGGCAGTAAAAATGGAATGGGAGCCGTAGACATAGGGTTGCGCGCTTCTCGTGAAATACGCGTGCATGGAATGACCGGCTTCGTGGATCAGCGTGAACACATCCTCCAGCCTGCCGTCATAGTTGAGAAGCATGTACGGCAGACTGTCGTAGCTGCCAAAAGAATAGGCTCCGCTGGTTTTTCCTTCGCTTTCGAATACATCCGCCCAACGCTCCTCAAAGGCTTTGTCCAGGATCCGGCCGTACTCGGAGCCCAGGGGCCGGAGCGCCCGCTTCACCATTTCTTGTGCTTCTTCGTAGGAAACGTATTTTTCCGGCCGGCGGATCAGCGGCGCGTACAGATCGTACATCCGAAGCCTGGAAACGCCTAGGGCCTTCTTCCTCAGTTCCATGTAGCGGTGCAGATCCGGCAAAGCCTGATGCACCTCCTCGATGAGATTATCGTATACCTTGAGCGGCACTTTATCTCCGAACAGCGCAGCCTCGATGGACGAAGGATATTTTCTGATCCTGGCAAAAATCACATCCTGTTTCGTGTTGTAGCTATAGAGCGTCGCCAGCGTGTTTTTTTGCTTTTCATAAGCCCGATACATGCGGCGATAGGCCTTTTGCCTCAGATTTCGGTCGGGACTCTGCATCAGACGTATGTATGTCCCGTGGGTCACTTCCACAGGACGGCCATCCTCTCCCTTGACCGTTCCGAAGCGGATATCCGCATTGTTCAGCATCGTAAAGGTATCATTGGTTGCGCCGGACAGTTCACTGATCCCGGCCAGAAGCTTTTCCTCCTTTGCTGACAGGACATGGGATCTACCGCGAAGAAGCTCATCGATCAGATGCGCATAGATCCGAAGCCCGGGCTCCTCCGACATAAATTCTCGCAGCTTCTCTCTGGATATCCGGGCAAATTCCGGCGCAAAAAAACTGGTGGCTTGGGAGATCCCTGCCAGCATGGATTGAGCCTGATCGCAAAGAGCCTGAAATTCAGGGATGCGATTATCCTCATCGCGCTTCATTCGGGCATAGACATAGACCCGTTCAGCCTTCTGCCAGAGTTCATCCCGTTTCTGCAGCGCTTCGGTGAGGGTCTTTGCACTATCCTCCAGCCGTCCACTGTAAGCTCCGTAGGAGTCTGCCAGTTTCCGTGCTTTTTCCATATCATCCCGGCAGGCCTGCGCGTTCGGATACATGGATTCGATATCCCACTGATACCGCTTGTCGATCTCTTTTCTGTCTTTTACCTTCAATGGATCTGCTCGCTTTCTGTTCAAATGTGATATATTATTATATCATATATATTGCTTTGTGAAAGGAAAGGATCATTCCCTTGGACAACAGACCCATCGGTGTATTTGATTCGGGATTGGGCGGCTTGACCTGCATCGAACCGCTGCTGCAAACCCTCCCCAATGAACGTATTTTATACTTTGGCGATACTGCCAGGACGCCTTACGGATCCAAAAGCCCTGAAACCATAGAGGCTTTTTCGCTTCAGATCGCAGATTATTTGGTCGCGCAGGGCGCTAAAATTCTGGTGATTGCCTGCAATACGATTTCCTCCACGGCAATACCGGCTCTGGCCGCCCGCTTTCCCGAGATCCCCATCGCCGGAATCATCGAACCTGCGGCCTTTATGATCGCCCGGGACTGCAACCCGGCGCAGTCCATCGGCATCATCGGCACGAAAGTGACCGTTCATAGCCGAGCCTACGAGGGAGCGATCACACAAAGAAATTCGGGCTTGCGGATTCATGCTAAGGCTTGCCCGGCCTTTGTTCCGCTGATCGAAGAAGGAATCATCGAAAGTGAAATCATGGATTTAACAGTGCACCACTACCTGGATGATTTTGTTCGCTGTCACGGAATCGATACCTTGGTCCTGGGCTGTACGCATTACCCGCTGATCCTGGAAAACCTGATAAGAGCTTATCCCTTGCTGCAGATCATCGATCCCGCCCAAACGCTGGCCTTGGCTGTCAGAGAAACCTTGATACAGCGAGATATGCTGGCAGAGAAGCCCGACGGACCCAATGTGTTCGGCGCCAGCGACCTTTCGGAAAATTTTGTGAATTTGATCCACCGTATTATCAAAAACCGCGATTTCAAAATCGCACTGCGGAAATTTTAGGAGCTTGAAATGACTCTCAAAGAACTGATGAACGAATTGGATATGGATGAGCTGTCTCCTTTGAAATATTTTGAACAGATGGCCACACTGCTGGAGTACGACGAATCCATCCCTTTCGATATTTTTTACAGTGTCCTGTCCAAAACCAGTTCAGAGGAGCTGGGCGAATGGATCGATCTGTATTTCGAAGAGCTCACCGACAACATTCCCGACGCAGAGCAGGATTTCTTTACACTGCTGGAAAGCATTCGGCAGAGACTGACGCTCCTGCTGCAATCCACGGAATCCGCCGAAGCCCGGTTGCGGCTGACGGAAGAACTCCACCGCTTCAAACACTGGTATACAAAGCCCGGCGCAGCCAAGGCCGATCAGATACCTTGTTCTGTCTTGGATGCAGTGACACTCTACCGCGCCCAGCGGCTGGGAGAACCGGAACACAAATACCGCTTCGAAGATTGTCTGGATTATCCGCTGGATGAACTGTCCCTGCATCTGGGGACTTTTGAACCCATCGAGCTGAATGAGGAGCCTGAGTCAGATACGCAGGCATAAAAAGACCGGCCCCAAAGGACCGGTCACGATTTGCTCATAAATACTTTTGTACCAGTTCCACATCGGATTCCACCGTCACGTATTCGGTCCCCCGTTTCTGATAGTTTTCCCGGCCTTTTCCGGTCATTACGATCACCGTTTCCGGGGGCGCGTTCCGAATTGCGGTCCGGATGGCTTCGGCCCGATCCGGAATCACCCGGGCAGGACAGCCATAGCTGTCCAGATTGCTTTTCAGAAGATCGGAGATCACCATCAGGTCTTCTTCTCCCGCATCCTCTTCGGTGATCCAGACAAAATCCGCATAGCGGGATACGACCTCGGGCAGTTCCTGCCTTCGTTGAAGACCCTTGCCGCCGGGACAACCGAACAACGCCTCGATCCGCCAGCCGGGGTATTCTTTTTTTGTGGAGGAATACAAGCTGTCGAAACTCAGTCGATTGTGGGCATAATCCACGATCACGGCCAGCTTTCGCTCCGGGTTTTCAAAGACCTCCATGCGGCCTGCCACTTTCGCAGTGTATAAACCTTCTTTGATTTGATCCAGCGGCAATCCCAGTTCCAACCCAACAATGGCGGCCACCAAAGCATTGTCCACATTAAAGAATCCCGGCAGTGTCAGCCTGAATTCTCCCAAGTCTTCAAACGCATGCAAAGAAGCTCCTTCTTTATTGCGTTTGCGGATATGAAATACGGTTTCCCTATCCTGCTTGTGCACGCCGTCGGCCAGGAAGTCTACAGGAAGTCCTTCCCATTGCGTCTTCCCCGAGGGAGAGTAAAGGATGCGCTTTTCGCAGAGCGGAGATGCTTCGATTGCAGCCAGTACCCGAGCAAGACCTTGTGTCTCCACATTCAGGCAAACACTCCTGCACTGGTCAAAGAATTTCAATTTTGAAGAAAAGTAGTCTTCCTCGTCTGTGTGTTCCCGACCCCCGATGTGATCGGCGCTGAAATTGAGAAAACAGCCGATCGTAAATTCCACGCCCAAAGTTCTGTCATATTTCAGCGCTTGGGAAGAGACCTCCATTACCATGGCCTGTAATCCGCTTTCCCTGGCATGATCGAAATGACGAGCCAGCACCAGAGCTTCCGGCGTGGTCAGATGAGATTCGAAACGCTCCACGCCATCGTAGGTCTCGATGGATGAAAGATAGCCCAGACGTCCGTTGGATCCGTTTCCGTCGGGTCCATCGATCATATTGCGCAGGAAATACACTGTGGTGGATTTGCCCTTGGTTCCGGTAAGTCCGACCAGAGGGAACGCGCGCCAGGGATCGTCATAAAGTTGATTCGCCAAAAGCGACATGGCTTTTCGGATGTCGGAAACAAGGATTCCAACACCGGCAGGATGATTTTCCTCCGCAATCCATGCAATCGCGCCCTTTGCTAGCGCTTCGCCCAGGAACTCCTCCTTGAAACCGGCGCCTTTGCAGACAAACAACGTCCCCGGTACAACTTCTCTGGAATCGTAGGTGATATGCGAAATCGGCGTCGACAGCAGCGCTTCGTCCGTCACCGGGCGAAGAAGCAACCCTGAATGCTTCAATTCTTCCTGGTATTCGCCCAGATGGCTGATCCTTTTCATTGCTTCCCCAAATACTTTTTAAACTTGATGAAGTGACCCAGTTGATTTTTTGCCAGCGCGATCCGTTTTCGCAGACCGTTGTCCACAGAGTAGTACAACGGGTTTACCCAGCGCCCGACTCGGATCAGCTGCCGCATGCGCACCCGATATTCCGGCTGCCGCACGTAATCGAAGGCTACTTTGCGCGGAACGACCATCCACAGGGAATCTGCATCCACGCAGTGAAAAGGCGCCGAAGCGTGATCCAGATAGTCGTCCACCAGATAACCGGCAACATTGGCGCCCGAGCCGGTGACGTAATAGTTGCTCCGTCCCTGCCGGGTATTGATCTCAAAGACCTTGAAGCGGCCGTCTCGCCGATCGTACTTGATGTCGAAATTGGAGTAGCCCACATAGTGCAGATCTTCCAGAAGAATGCGATAACGTTCCGTAAGGTCCCTGTCGCATTCGGTAAGGATCACGGCGTGATTGCCGATCCCGTGAGGCGTATGTTCTTCCAGGAGCACATGTCCAAGACACATCATTACCACTTTTCCGCTGCGGTCCGAATAGCTGGTAAGCACCCGCATATAGGTATCGTCTCCCGGAATAAAATTCTGGATGATCATTGAATCCCCATACCCCGATCCGTAAACCTCCGACAGTACGCTGCGAACCTGGGCCGGCGTATCGACCTTATACACCTTTTTCTGTGTATCGAAGGGGTGCGCCCAATACTCGATCCCGGAGGAAGGTTTTACGATGAACGGCCCGTCGAAGGGCAATTCAAACGTCATCCCCATTTCCTTCTTGTGAACAAACGTGTCCGGATAATCCACGCCGGATCGTTCACAAAACGCATAGAATTGCTCCTTGTGGGTCAAACGGTGCATCAGTTCCACATCGATATACGGAGATATCACGTTTGACGGAAAGGCGCCCTTGTGCAGACTGGCAAGCTCCACATAGCTGTCGCCGCATCCGATCAGAAGCACCGTTTTATCTGAATGCCTGCCGGCGAAATCCTGGACAAGGCGAAGAAACGCTGCGGGATCATCCGCCTTCGGGTCCGCTGTATAGTCGATGATCTTGCTGTTGACACAGGGACCCGTCAGGTATTTCCCATAGACCTTCGAGCGTATGCCGTAGGCTTCGTGAAAAGCTCTGGCGACACTGTATACATTGATGTCTCCCGCAAACAGCAACGGAACGAAGGGTTTTCCGCCGGGAGACAGTCCCCATTCCTTATACATCGGTATCCTCACTTCGCGATTCCGTCTCCGGTTCCGGCTGAATTTCAGGAAGAGAATCCTCCGTCAACGCATGCAGTTCTTCCGCTTTGCGTACCTGAAGATTTCCATTGACCAGATCATAAAAGCAAGCGTGGGCCGTCGTCATGTAGACACCCAGAAACACTGTTCCGATACTAAGAAGATATAATAACGGATGAATAGGCTGAGCCGCAGCCTCCAAAGACATAACAAAGATATCTCCCCAGTCTGCGGTAGGAGATATCGCAAAGTCGAAATGATCCGGTCCCCAAAGCATCTGGCCCAGCACAGGCGGCAGGGAAGCCAGAAGTCCCCAACCCAGAAAACTCAGCTCCAGAACGAAAAATCTGCCGCGATTATCCTGCATCAGAATCCCGCTTTCCCAAAGGCATTGCCGCGGTGTCTTCTCGGGATTGTCGGCCATGATAAAAAAGGCCTGACTATATCGGAGCGCGGCCAGGATGCCGGGAATGATCAGCAACAGTGAAAAAAGGAAGATCCTTACAGCCATGATAAGGAGCAGCACAAAGGATTTCCACATATAGTTAAATCCACGAAGCAAATCTTCCACCCCCGCAGGTCTCTGCCGGAACAGCTTCAGAAAATACAGACTGATTCCCAGCGCCATGGGACCGCTGACCATCAGGGTGTACACGTTGACCGCCGACAATGTAAAGGAGGAATTGGAAATGTATGGAAAGATCACCGATGGCAGCGTCGTAACTGCGTACATGACCAAAGAGACGATCAGGGCTTCGCCCCACCGCCCCTGCAGCGTCTGACGCGCCATGGCCCGCATGGTCTTTGTGGATTCCGTGATGATGACATTGGTTCGTAAATTCATAGAATTCTCCCTATATAACATGCTTGATCGTATTATCGTCCGACAGTTTCAGCCGCTTTGACCACATGGGCCGCCAGCACGGAAGTGGTAACGGCGCCGACACCCCCGGGTACGGGGGTGATGGCCGAAACCAACAGTTCGGCCTCGGAAAAATCCACGTCTCCGGTGATTTTTCCGTCGGCGTCCACGTGAATCCCCACATCCAGGACCACCTGCTCACGGTGAAAACAGGAGCGGTCGACTACCCCTTGCCGTCCTGCCGCCACGACCAAGATCTCCGCCTGTCTGCAGATTTCGCTGATATTTTTTGTACGGGTATGACACATGGTGACCGTTGCGTGCCGCTGCAGTAGAAGCATAGCCACAGGTCTGCCGATCACCAGGCTCCGCCCTACCACTACAGTCGTTTTTCCTTCAATATCGATACCGTAATATTCCAGCACCCGGATACAAGCTTCGGCTGTGCAGGGGGCAAAGCCCCG
>Ga0334895_1003880_pt1 | contig 11059 bp, 6 predicted proteins | sample GraSluR3_MG_7_FD_207229 | JGI IMG/M metagenome (GOLD analysis project Ga0334895, IMG submission 207229) | Sludge microbial communities from methane-producing bioreactor in Wageningen University, Netherlands - Granular Sludge_31_05-R3 | ecosystem: Engineered > Bioreactor > Anaerobic > Unclassified... | reverse complement strand
GAGAGAAAATGAGCGACCAGTTGCAAAACCTTTTGACAAAAGTGTATGAAGAAGGTGTGGCAAAAGCCAATGCCGAAGCAGAAAAGATTTTGGAAAAGGCAAAAGCGGAAGCAGAGAAGCTGATTTCGGATGCCAAAGCCAAAGCGGAAGCTGAGCTTGCCGAAGCTCAAAAAAGATCCGAAGAGCTCAAGAAGAACACGGAGAGCGACCTTAAGATGGCAGGCAAGCATAGCATTAGCGCCTTGAAGCAAAAGATCACTGATCTCGTTCTTAACGCTGCAATCGACGACTCCGCCAAAAAGAGCTTTGATGACGTAGACTATGTAAAGAGTCTCATCAAGGAAGCCTTGGGATCTTGGAAAGAAGCTGATGCGGGAGTTACGATCTCTGAGAAGCTGAAAGAAAAGATCGATGAAGCCTTTGTTTCTTCACTCAAGAAGAGCTTTGATGGTAAGCTGCAGATAGACTTTAGTCCACAGATCAAAGCTGGCTTCACAATATCTCCCATTGATGGCAGCTACAAACTGAGCTTTACAGACGAAGATTTTGCTGAGCTCTTCAAGAATTTCCTCAGACCCAGAACTGCCAAGATCCTCTTCGAAGATTAAGTATGGCCAAGCAGTATTACTACTTCATAGCCGGCTTGCCCGGAGTTTCTATGGAAGATAGCAAGCTGATGATGGATCCACAGCAATTTCGAGAACAAGCTATCGAGCAATTGACTAGCACGGATTATCAGCTTTTACTAAGCATGCATCTGCTCTCGGATATGTCCAATCTCTTGGATCAGCTCTACAATACAGAGCGTGATCCCGATCCTGAGGGACTCTATCCTAAGGAGTTCTGGGATGAGTATCTGAGCTATCTTAGGCAGAAAATTGAGAACAATTCTCTGAAGACTCCCGAGCAGTTTCGTGCGCTTCCTACATTCCTAGAAAAAAGCCTCATTCCCATTATCAGTCTAGACGAACTTCCCTCAAAAGCAGAAACCGAGCATCAGCTCCTAAGCGCATTCTTTGATTTTTCCAAAGACCATTCAAACAAGTTCTTTAGAGAATATTTTGAGCTGGAAAGAAACATAAAGAACATCCTAGCTGCTATTAACGGTAGAAATCACAAAGTGGAATTTGCCAAATATCTCATTGGCAATGATGACACTGTGACAAATCTTGCCAAAAGCCATGCGGCAGACTTTGGACTAGGGAAAGATCACCCCCTCTTTGATCAGCTCATGCGCATCTGGGAACAGAACGATATCCTCTATCGTGAACGGGCATATGACGTCCTGCGAAACAAATGGATAGATGAACAGAATTTCTTTGAGTACTTTAATATCAATCGAATCTTGGGCTATTATACCAAAATCAGGATAATATACCGCTGGCAAAAGGCAGATGCCGCACTGGGAAAGGAGATCTTTCATGATACTCTGAATAAGCTTGAAAACAGCTTCACCTTCCCGGAAGATTTTAATATAAGAATAAAGCAAAAATAGAAGGTAATGATGACCAAAGGCGTAGTAAAAGCAATTATCGAAAACCTCGTCCAGGTGGAAGTATCGGGTCCCGTTTCACAAAACGAGATCTGCTACATTAATTTGGGCGGCGTCAAGCTGATGGCAGAAGTCATCAAAGTCTTGGGCAACATCGCATACACCCAGGTTTTTGAAAGCACCCGCAATCTCAGACCCGGAGATACAGTGGAATTTACCCAAAAAATGTTGGAGGTAAAGCTCGGCCCGGGCATGCTCTCCAAAACCTATGATGGATTGCAGAATGATCTAAATAAGATGGATGGAGTTTTTTTGACTCGCGGTGAATACACCGATCCTCTTGATGAAGATTCATCATGGGAGTTTACTCCTCTTATCAAAACCGGAGACATGGTTTCCGGAGGTGACTGGTTAGGCAGCGTCCCGGAAAGCTGGATTGAGCATAAGATCATGGTTCCTTTTGGGCTGACTGATGAATACAAAGTCAAGAAAATTGCCGAGAAAGGGACATATAAGATCACCGATACCATCTGCACTGTCGAAGACAAAGAGGGCAATGAGATCGAGCTAAACATGATCCAGTATTGGCCGGTGAAGATTCCCATCAAATGCTATGTTCAAAAACCTCGTCCTTTCAAACTCATGGAAACCGGAGTGCGTACTCTGGATACCCTGAATCCCATGGTCGAAGGCGGCACAGGCTTCATCCCCGGACCATTTGGCGCCGGAAAGACCGTCTTGCAGCATTCTATATCCAAAAATGCTGATGCCGATATGATTATCTTTGCTGCTTGCGGAGAACGCGCAAACGAAGTCGTCGAAATGTTTGTCGAATTCCCTGAGCTTGATGACCCACGCACGGGACGTAAGCTCATGGAAAGAACGATCATCATTTGTAATACTTCAAATATGCCGGTGGCCGCTCGTGAAGCTTCGGTCTACACAGCGATGACCATCGCCGAATACTATCGCAATATGGGGCTCAAGGTCCTGCTTTTAGCAGATTCAACCTCCCGCTGGGCTCAGGCTTTGCGTGAAATGAGCAACCGCATGGAAGAGCTTCCGGGACCAGATGCATTCCCCATGGACCTCCCGGCGATCGTCTCCAGCTTCTACGCTCGAGCGGGATTTGTCTATCTAAAAGGAGGATCCACGGGATCAATCACCTTCATTGGTACAGTGTCCCCCGCAGGTGGAAACCTCAAAGAACCCGTCACCGAGTCCACCAAAAAAGCAGCCCGCTGTTTTTATGCTCTCTCTCAATCTCGAGCAGACAGCAAGCGCTACCCGGCTGTGGATCCCATCGATTCATATAGCAAATATCTTGAGTATCCGGAAGTAATCGAGTATCTAAATAGCAACATAAACCCGACTTGGGTCGATGATGTCACACATACCAAAGATATCCTTAGACGTGGACGTGAAGCCCAAGAACAGATCAACATCCTCGGTGATGATGGAGTGCCACTGGCCTACCATGATCGGTATTGGAAGAGCGAAATGATGGATCGAGTCATCCTCCAACAAGACGGCTTTGATCCCGTCGATGCCTCTACCCCCATGAAGCGACAAGAATTTATGCTGGAATTGATCTTGGAGATCTGCGACAAAGACTTTGTCTTTGAATCCTTTGAAGAAGTGATGCCATACTATGTGAAGCTGATCAACATCTGCAAACAGATGAACTTTGTAGATTTTGAAAGTGATGGATTCAAGAAGTATGAAGCAGAGCTACGCAAAACAGTACAAGAAAGGAGCGCAAAATAATGGCTACGCAAGCATTTCAAAAGATATATACGAAGCTAAACCAGATCAACAAAGCAACCTGCTCAGTCAAAGCTAGCGGAGTAGGAAACGAAGAGCTGGCAACAGTCGGAGGACGTCTGGCTCAAGTGGTTAAAATCGTTGAAGATAATGTCACTCTCCAGATCTTTGCCGGCACCGAGGGTATCGGGACGGATGCGGAAGTGGTATTCTTTGGTAAAGCGCCAACCCTAAAAGTTAGCAACGACCTTGCCGGGAGATTCTTCAATGCCTATGGTAATCCCATCGATGGTGGCCCAGATGTGGAAGGACAAGAGGTCGAGATCGGTGGACCCTCTGTGAATCCTGTCCGCCGCAAACAACCTTCTGAGCTTATTACCACAGGAATAGCCGGTATAGATCTAAATAACACTCTAGTCACAGGACAGAAGATCCCCTTCTTTGCCGATCCGGATCAGCCATACAATGAGGTGATGGCAATGGTGGCGCTAAGGGCTGCCAGTGACAAGATCATCCTCGGGGGAATGGGTCTATCTAACGATGACTACCTTTTCTACAAGAATACTTTTGAAAACGCAGGTGTGATTGATCGTATTGTTTCCTTTGTGAATACTACCGAAGATCCCACGGTTGAGCGTTTGCTTGTGCCAAACATGGCTTTGACAGCCGCTGAGTATTTTGCCACAGAAAAGAATGAGAAAGTCCTGGTCTTGTTGACCGATATGACTCTGTATTGCGATGCTCTGAGCATAGTCTCAAACCGTATGGACCAGATCCCTTCAAAGGATTCCATGCCCGGTTCATTGTATTCCGACCTTGCCAAGCTCTATGAAAAGGCTGTTCAATTCCCCGACGGAGGATCCATCACCATTATCGCTGTGACTACTCTATCAGGAGGCGATATCACGCATGCTATCCCGGACAATACCGGATACATCACCGAAGGACAGCTTTTCCTCAAGCGTGATACCGATATATCAAAGACCATCGTGGATCCGTTCCGCTCCCTCTCCAGACTCAAGCAACTCGTGATCGGCAAGAAGACACGTGAAGATCATCCGCAAGTGATGAATACCGCGGTCAGGCTCTATGCAGACGCCGCGAATGCCAAGACCAAGCTTGAAAATGGTTTTGACCTCTCGGACTATGATGAGCGCGTGCTAGAATTTGCCAAAGAGTATTCAGAGGAGATCTTGGCGATCGACGTAAATATCGATACGGATACAATGCTTGATACGGCATGGAAGCTCTTCCAACGTCATTTTAACAAGGAAGAGATAGGCATCAAGGACGAATTCATGAACATCTATTGGAAGAAGGCATGAATCTGAAGTTTCAGTACAACAAAATCTCTCAATTGCAGCTGATCAAGCAATTGAGTGTTCGAGAAAAGGCACTGCCAACCTTGAAAAACAAGGAAGCAGCACTTCGAGTGGAAGTAAAAAAGGCTAAAGATAAAGCGGCTGAGCTTGATCAAACTATCCGGCAAAGAACCAAAGAGTTGGAAGCCTTTATGAAGCTTTGGGGCGAATTTGATCCAGAGATTATCTCTGTTAAAGATGTTCAGATCAGGACCCGCAAGATTGCTGGAGTCAAGACCCCGCTTCTGGAAGACATAGCCTATGAGATCGCACCCATCAACCTCTTCACGGCACCGAGCTGGTATCTTGATGGGATCGTGCTGATCAAAGAACTCTCCAGGCTTCAGATCGAGCGTGAGTTCTTTGTCCGCAAGATGCATATCTTAGAGCAAGTGCGAAAAAAGACCACTCAAAAAGTAAACCTCTACGAGAAAGTGCAGATCCCTGCTTTTCAAGAAGCGATTATGAAGATAAAACGGTTTCTTGAAGATGAGGAAAATCTCAGTAAGGCAGCTCAGAAGATTCTGAAGAATCGCTTGGAGGAACTGCAATGATTGAGAAAATGAAGAAATACACCTTTGTGTTGTATCACTTGGAGTATCATGATTTCCTAAGCAAGCTTCAGGATTTGGGGATGGTGCACATCATCCGATCAACCGATGAGAAATCCCAGACCTTACTTGCGAATCAAGAGCTTCTTTCCGAGTATTCCGATGCTCTCAAATTCCTTTCTAAGATCGACGCTGCTGAGCTTAGGAGCAACACAAATCTCCCTGCCAAAGCCCTATTAAACCAAATCAACAAAGCTCGCTCAGAAAAAGATAATCTCATCAGAAAGAAAGACATACTCCGTAAGCAGATCCGAGATCTTGCCCCGTGGGGACACTTTGATTACGAGCTGGTTTCAAAGCTTCGCGATGGGGGCATTGAGATAGAATTCTATCATTGCCTAAAGAACCACTTCAAGGAAGAATGGACCAAAAAAGCCTGCTTGGAGATTATCAGCGAACGCAGTGGAATCCTCTATGTTGTCGTAATGCATCCAGCCAGTGAGACTATCGAGATTGAAGCAGATCGCTTCTCGTTTCACAAACAAGATCTGGCTTCGCTGGAGACCGATCTTGAAGATATCACAAAAAGGATCTCGGCGATCGACGAATACTTCCATGGTATCCAAGAGATTGCCACACAGATGTTTCAACAAGAAATTGCCAGAATCACAAGTGAATATGACTACGAAGAAGCCAGCTTGCAAGGCGTGAGTGAAGCTGATGATCATCTTCGCATCCTCAGCGGTTGGATTCCGGTAAGCAAGGAAGACGCCCTTAGAAAGCTGATCAAAGAGGAAGAGCTAATCTTCTTTGAAAGCCCAGCCAAGGTGGAGGACAATCCTCCCATCAGTCTCAAGAACGGATGGTTTGCACGTCTTTTTGAGCCTATCTCCAAGATGTATATGCTGCCAAAATACAATGAGTTTGATCTGACACCCTTTATGGCACCGTTTTTCATGCTCTTCTTTGGATTCTGCAATGCCGATGTCGCCTATGGTGTGATTCTCATCCTAGTGGCTATCCTGCTCAAGCATAAGGCCAAGAATGACACCGTGAAGGGCATGATGAATCTCATCGTCCTCTTTGGAGTCTCAAGCGTCATCATGGGTTTGGTCGTCGGCACCATCATGGGTTATGATCTCACCGAGATACCAAAGATCGGCGAGAGGATTCTGATCCAAAACAACGATCAGATCTTCAACTTTGCCCTGCTCTTGGGAGTGATCCAGATTCTTTTTGGGATTGGTATTGCCACTGCCAAAAAGATTCATCAAGCAGGTTTGGTGCATGGTCTGAGCGAGTTTGGAACATTCATCTTCATAGCTGCACTCTCCATATTGGGCGCACAACAGTTGGGAACTGATATCTCTTCGGTACAGCCATACCTTAAATATCCGATCTGGTTGGGATTGGGGCTCATTCTTCTCTTCAACCAACCCGGTAAGAACCCTCTTATCAATATCGGTGGCGGGCTTTGGCTCTTATACAATATTGTCACCGGTTTCTTTGGAGATATCCTCAGCTACATCCGTCTTTTTGCACTGGGAGTCTCGAGTGCCATCTTGGGCTTTGTGGTAAACAGCATTGCCGCGCAACTCTCAGAAACTCCGATAGTGGGTATCCCGCTGTTTATCATCTTCATGCTCTTTGGTCATGCACTCAATCTTGCTTTGGGAGGCCTATCCGGCTTTGTCCATCCCTTGCGTCTGACCTTTGTTGAGTTTTTCAAAAACGCCGCGTTTGAAGGACCCGGCATAGCATACAAACCTTTTTCAAAATCTATAAGGTAAAATAACAGGAGGTTTAATGGACCCGAATACCTTGAACGAAGTAGCACAAAGCACAGCCATGGCGGGCGGAAATTTGGCATTTTTCCTTGCCTGGATCGGAATCTTTCTGATGGTAGCTCTTGCCGGAATCGGCAGCGCAATCGGAACGGTTATCGGTGGCAGCGCTTCAGTGGGAGCCATGAAGAAAAGGGATGATATCTTCCCTAATTGCATGATCCTTTCCGCATTGCCCGGAACACAGGGCCTATACGGATTTGGAGCTTTCTTTATCTTAAGAACCCATATCGTACCCCAGATCAATATGCTGCAAGCAAGCGCAATCTTCGGCGCAGGATTGATCATGGGAATCGTGGGTCTTTTCTCAGCTTATCACCAATCTCGTGTGGTCGCTAATGGGATCGAAAGCATTGGTGCCGGAAATGATGTATTTTCAAACACCCTGATCTTGGGCGTGTTTCCGGAACTCTATGCAATCGTTGCCTTTGCCGCATGCTTCCTTATCGGTGGCATGATCCCGGGCATGGCATAAGCTAAGAGCCCATACTATAAAGATGCGTGTCTTTGGCACGCATCTTTTTTTTGTTGAAACTTAACAGGGTTTTGCTTGATGATGACCTCTTTTGGCTTGTGCACCGCCTTAGTCTCTCTTGAGATCCTCTCCCGCTCTGCTCAGGAAGAGTCCAAGTGGCTTGGCTCTAGCTCTCAACCCAGAAGAGCTCAAGCATATAGGGATCTTCCTAGTATTCCTTGATCGATAGTAGTCAAACCGTCTGAGGCTATTTCTATTTCTACTGCTTGATAGGTAAGCTGATAAAGACCGTGGTACCTTCGTTTTCCTTGCTCTTGATCCAGATATCCCCTTGGTGAAGCTCAGCTATGCGCTTTGAAGTCGCCAAGCCCAAGCCCAGCCCACTCGAGCGATATTCCACAGTACCTGATTTGTGGGCATAGATCTCATTGAGCTCATAAAATTTCCGGAAGACATTCTTGAGCTGATACTCCGGGATTCCGATGCCATTATCCTGCACATAGATCACGATGCTATCTTTTCCGGATATTCTTTCCTGCTGGAAGGCGGCCTTGCGTGCGCCAATGATAATGGTTCCAAAATCATTTGTAAAACGGATGGCATTGAGCACGAGATTGTAGATCATCAGATGCAAGGCTTCCCAGTTTGCATTGATCTGAGGCAGATCCTCTTCGATATCCATCCTGATAAACATCTTGCGTTTGCTGGATAGGATATCCACTTCTTGCTGAATCAATTCCAAGATCTCGCGGATTTCCACGGGCGCCATGCTTAGACTCTTCTTAAGATTGTAGTTATTCATGGTAGTGATGTCGCTTGCGGTAACTATGAGCTTTTTCACTGAATTCTCTATCTTTGAGATGATTTCTGTGCGATCTTCCTCGTCTGCATATAGATTGCGCTTAAGTCTTGACACATAGCTTTGCAGGGTAGTCAAGGGGGTATTCAGCTCATGAGAAACAATGGCCATAAACTCATCCTTGATCTGCTCAAAGGCATTAAGCTCACTGCTTTTTTGCAGGAGGTTTTCGTAGAGCATAGCATTCTTGAGCGCAATAGTGATTTGCTCGATAAAAAGAGTGATGATCTCAGTTTTAAGATACATTGCCCGGGCGTTGTCATCCATATTATCTAGATACAAATATCCAAAGATGCCGCCATCTACAGTGATCGGAGCGCAGAATATCGTATGCAACTGATAGTCTTGGACGCTGATAGCACTTTTGAAGCGATTGTCTTCCATGGCGTTGTAAGTGCTCACCATTTCCATTGTGGTCTGTGATAGAGACAGCGCAGTCTTGCTGACTCCGCCTACATTGCTTAGGATCTGCTTCTCTTTATTGATTTGGACCCTGTAGATGTTGTTTCCATCGCTATCACGTTTGATCAAAAAGCCTCGAGTGCTATTTGTAAAATCAATCGCGCTTGAGACAATCTCGTGTTCAAGATCAGAGATATCGACTATCCTCATCAGCTCATGTGAAATCTGCATCAGTTGATTCATCTTCTGGATGCGCATGGTGATCTCAGAATAATCTTGGATGCGCACAATGAGTGCTGAGAGATGCTGTTTGATGCTGCGCATGATAGAAAGTTCTTGCTTAGTAAAAGGCAGCTCTCCGTCATCTGTGAGGAGAAGGTAGCCGATGCGCTTTGACCCCGCGGAAAGAGGAATGATGGCCATATGGCGCCCATCGTCCATGGTCTTCTGAACCAAAGAATCGCTTCTGTTTGCCTTGTTGATATCTTGATTTACTTCCGGATCGATCAGCACATTGCTATCACAATTGTAGCATACAAAGGGAGTAAAATTTTGAATCTTATCAGAATACTCCATCAAACGAAACTGCCAGGGAGAAAGCACTTCATTGATCCCTTTAGAAATGAGGAACTTGATACGATCGACATTGTAGACATTGGCAATATTAAAAAGCAGGTCATTCCACTTGCGTCTGATGTCTCTGGTCCTGGATTTGAGCGGAATCATGTCAAACTTTTTGATTTGCTTAGTATGATATTGGTTCACGTTCAGATAGTTTGCTCGATCATCCTCAGGAGTATTTTGAGTAATGAGCTGCAGGTAATCTCGATATTCAGCAAAGCTTTGTGTCGCAAGATCATCTTGCTTGAGTTCGATGAGGATCTGGAGCCTGATCTGCATGAGCTCGACATTCAACTGATAGTACTCAAAGTCTTGCCACTTTTGAAGATAGTTTGATGCCCTTCGAAGGATATCTCTGAGCGGAACATCTGATAGCAGGAGATCATGCCTAAGCTGTAAAACATCCAGATTACAGAGCCAATAACGGTAGTGATTGGCCATGGCGATTTCACGAGCCTTATTAATCAAATCCTGACTTCGTGCCAGATCTTGCAATCCCAAGTGACAAGTGGCTTCCAAGACATAAAATACGGTGATGGCATAATTGTTGTTGATCTCACCGGCATGCCTCAGAGCCAGCTTGAGTTCAGCCAATGCCCGCTCATAATCTAGCTCGACCATAGCGATGAGGCTGAGGACATTGTGGTAAAACTCTTCCTCACGGAGGTGCTTGAAATTGATCTGCACATTACTGTTTAAGATCTTGCGCAGTTTTCGCGGGCTTCGCATCTCATGGAGGTAGTAAAAATAGGTCTTCACCAGTGGATTGATGGTAGTTAGCTTCCCTTTGATAAGTTCCGGCTCATGCTCGACAATATACTCATAGTAGTGCCCAAAGCCCTTGATTTTACTCTTTGCCAGAGCCATATTGCGCTTCACCGCATCCATCCAATTGTCGCTGCCAATGGACTGCATGATCTCCTTGCATGCCATCAGATCTCGCTCTGCTTCGTGAAACTGACCCATCTTGATCTTTGCTTCCCCCTGATTAAGGAGTGCCAATGCCTTGATGGTCAGCAAGTTTAGCTCATTTGCATATTTATACGCCAGACTCGAGTATTTATTTGATTCGACCGTGATGCCTTGCTTGAGATACAGATCAGATAGATTGTTGTAGATCAATCCAAAATATCTACGGATATTGTGTCTTTTCCAAATACTTAAGGCTTGATTAAGATGCTCTTGTGCTTCGTCAATGTTCTTCTGATCACTATAAAAGACTCCCAGATCATTGTGAAGTGAAGCCAAGCGAACCATGACATGAGTATCGTGCTCTGGAGGTAAGGTCTCCAGAAAATCCTCCAGAAGCTTAATCGCTCGATCCGGGTCGTTGCTTCTCATATAGTAGACTGCAAGTCGATCTGTAAAGGCTATGGAGAGATCCAAGGGCAAGTCTTCTGCCAGTGCCAGATCCAGATAGTGTCTTGCCTGCGGCAGATCTGTCTTAATATATACTTGGATGTATGCCAGCCAGACCAAAAGCTGCTGCTTACCTGTCATCAGTAATAGCTCGGCCTGAGAAAGGCTCTGGAGGGCTCCAGCGAGATCTTCACGCAAAAACTTAATGGTGGCGATCGTATAATACTTCTCAAAAAGCTCCGGAATGAGATCTTGATTTTCTAGGATGAATCCTGCCCGCTCAAAATATCCGGTTAGCTCAGTTTTCTCCTGAAACTCCATCAAATCTTGG
>Ga0334895_1003877_pt1 | contig 11065 bp, 6 predicted proteins | sample GraSluR3_MG_7_FD_207229 | JGI IMG/M metagenome (GOLD analysis project Ga0334895, IMG submission 207229) | Sludge microbial communities from methane-producing bioreactor in Wageningen University, Netherlands - Granular Sludge_31_05-R3 | ecosystem: Engineered > Bioreactor > Anaerobic > Unclassified... | reverse complement strand
GATAGCGCCCTGGAGCGTCGGTTTGCGCCCATCTATGTGGAGGAACCGTCTCTCGAAGAGACGATCGAGATGCTCAAGGGGCTGCGTTCGCGTTATGAAGAGCACCATCAGGTACGCATCACGGACAGAGCTCTCGATGCGGCGGCGCATCTCTCGGAGCGCTATGTCAAGGACCGTCACCTGCCAGACAAGGCCATCGATCTGGTCGATGAGGCCGGATCACGGCTACGAATTCGCATGTTCAGCCTGCCGCCAGAGCTCAAAGCATTGCGCAAGCGCCTGATCAACCTGGCACAGGAAGAGGAACAAGCGGCGGCGGAAGACGACTATCGGCGCAAGGCCGAGATCACCACGGCGCGGTTGCGGCTGGAGGAGGATTTCCAGGAGCAGCGGGCCGCCTGGCAGAAGGAACAAGACCTGGATGAGGTGGTCGACGCCGACGAGATCGCCGAGATCGTGGCCATGTGGACCGGGATACCGACCGTGCGCCTGCAGGAGACCGAGACCAAGCGCCTGCTAGAGATGGAGGCGGCGCTCAGCCAGCGGGTGGTCGGCCAAAGTGAGGCCATTGACGCGGTTGCCGACGCCATCCGACGGGCCCGTTCGGGGCTAAAGGATCCCCGGCGCCCGATTGGCAGTTTCATCTTCCTGGGGTCCAGCGGTGTGGGCAAAACCGAGCTAGCCAAGGCGTTGGCAGAGTTTCTCTTTGACGACGAGGATGCGCTGCTCGCTATCGACATGAGCGAGTATGGCGAACGGCATACGGTCTCCCGTCTGGTGGGAGCGCCTCCGGGCTATGTGGGTTACGACGAGGGCGGCCAGCTCACCGAGGCAGTGCGGCGACGCCCCTATCGCGTGATCCTGTTCGACGAGATCGAAAAGGCGCACCCGGATGTCTGGAACGCCCTCATGCAGATTCTAGAAGAGGGGCGCCTGACCGATGGCCACGGCCGAACGGTGGATTTTCGCAACAGCGTCATCATCATGACGTCGAATATCGGGACGCGCTTTGCTGCACGGCGGGGCGGTGTGCTGGGCTTTCGGACGGTGTCCGATCGGGCCGAGGAGCGTGAGCGGTATGAGGATGAGGTGTCCGAGGCGCTCAAGCGGACCTTCCGGCCCGAGTTTCTGAATCGGGTGGATGAGGTGATCATCTTTAATGCGCTAGAGCACGACGAGATGATTCAGATCGTCCAGATTCAGATGGGCGAGATCCGCGAACGGCTTTCCGAGCAAGGCCTGTCGTTCGTGCTCAGCTCCGAGGCCGAAAGCTGGCTGGCCGAGCGCGGCTATGATCCCCAGTTCGGCGCGCGTCCGGTGCGACGCATGCTCCAGCGTCACGTGGAGAGCCCTCTCTCCAAGCGGTTGCTGGCGGGCGAGTTCGCGGCCGGCGATGTGATCGAGATCGATGTGAACGCCGAGGGCGATGGCTTGAGCTTCCGGAGGCGATCAGACGATGGGCTGGCACCGGCCGAGCTGGAGGAGGCCGTCGTTGAGCAATAAGGGCGCCTCGGTTGGCAAACAGGGGGGTGACGTGCACACGGCTCTGGAGGGATGGCCCCCCAGAGCCGTGGCCGCGCTCCAGGAGGCGCTGGACGACGCCCGCCTGGGAGAGGCGGCGCTGGCGCTCCGTCCCGCTTGTGAACAGATCGCCCGTTCGCTGGAGGCAGGCGGCACGCTCTTTTTGTGTGGTAATGGCGGCAGCATGGCCGATGCGCTGCACATCTCGGGAGAGCTGCTCAAGAGCTTTGCACTTCCGCGTCCTGTTCCGCAAGAGCTTGCTATGCGCCTCGCCAACGTCCCATTGGGGCCAGAGTTGGCGGAGCATCTCCAGCGAGGGCTGCGCGCCCATGTCTTGGGGTGCAATCCGGCCCTGAGCTCCGCGGTCTCCAACGATGTCGTCGCGCCAGGCATGGTGCTGGCCCAGGAGCTCTACGCCCTGGCCCGTGAGGGCGATATCCTGCTGGCGCTGAGCACCAGTGGCAAGTCACAGAACGTGTTGCGCGCTGTTGCCTTGGCACGGGCCTTGGGCGTGAGCTCGATCGGGGTCACGGGGCGGGCGCCCAATCCCCTGGCGGACATGGCTGATCTGGCGCTATGCGTGCCTTGCGACCGCACCGACTTGGTGCAAGAGTTGCACCAAGTCCTCTATCACCGCCTCTGTCTCATGCTCGAGGCTCGCTTTGTGGCGAACTGGTCCTAGCGACGCGTCCTCAGGGCGTCCAGATTGACAACGCTCTCGGGCGTCTCTCCCCGCAGCACTTTGAGCGCGATCTCGCAGGTCATGCGGTAAAGATCCTCGCGGGCCTGCGGCGAGTAGGCGGCCACGTGCGGCGTGAGGATCAGGTTGTCGAACTCCAGCAGGGGCGAGCTGCTGGGCAGAGGCTCCTGCTCGGTGACATCAAGGCCCGCCGCCCAGAGCCGTCCTGAGCGTAGGGCATCAGCCAGCGCCACTTCGTCCACGATGGGTCCGCGCGCGGTGTTGATCAAAATGGCGCCATGACGCAGTTGCGCGAACGCCTCAGCATTCAGCATGTGATGGGTCTCGCTGGTGAGCGGGCAGTGCACGGTGATGATCTCGGATTCGGCTAGTAGGGTCTCCCAGTCAACCAACTGGGCGCCGAACTGCTCGGCTCGCTCTGAGGGAATATACGGGTCGTGCGCCAAGAGCTTTGGCTGCCAGCCAGCTAGTCGTCTAGCCACCGTGCTGCCGATGCGCCCCAGGCCGATGATGCCGATGTGGGCGCCCTCTAGCCGCCGCTTGGCCCCGAGCGCCAGACGCGGGTGAGAGGCACCGCGGACGGACTGCTCCCCCCGCGGGATGACACGTAGGCACGCCAGCAACAATGCCACGGCATGATCGGCGACCTCGGCCGTGCAATAGGCGGGCACGTTGCAGACCATGATGCCCTTGGCAGAGGCGGCCTCGCAATCGACGCTATCATAACCCGCCCCCATGCGGACGATGCAGCGACAGCGCTCGAGCTGGGCGATGACGTCAGCGTTGAGCAAGGGGCGCACGCTCTGGATCACCACGATGTCGGCCTCTCGAGCGATATCCAGCGCCTCATTTGGCGTGGTGGCTTGGTGGGATTCCCAAACGGCCCCCACGGGAGCCAAGAGCGTTGTTTCATTGCCGAGGGGCGGGAACAGCTCGGGATCGTATTCGAGCAGCACGACGCGCGCTGGATCAGACATGGCTCGCCTTTCCTGATGGCTGGTCTGGGCGCAGTGTAGAGGGTCGGCGCGGTCGACGCAAGGGGGAGAGTGGCTCTCGGATGCTCCGCGTTGTCGCGGTCTGCGTTCGATGGTATACTTGCTCATCGTGCATCTAGGGTCGTCATGCTAGATTGCAGAGATGGAGGAGGAGTGTGAGGGGTCAAATGCCGGTACCCGGAGTTGTACTGGGAGAACATGGCAGGGCTGCCATGCTGGAGGGATTCACCTCCATAGGGCGGCTCCTCGCGATGACTCTCGGGCCATCTGTTGGCACCATTGCCAACGATCGCCATCCCAATCAGGCGCCAGAGCTACTGACCGACGCGGCCACCATTGCCCGTCGGATCATCCAGTTGCCAGAGCGCGGCCAGGATGCTGGCGCGATGATGATGCGGCACCTCGTGTGGCGCATGCGCGAGGAGGTTGGCGATGGCAGCGCCACGGCCGCGGCTCTTGCTGATGCTCTGGCGCGAGAGATGGACAAGGTGATCAGCGCAGGCGCCAACGCCATGATGGTGCGGCATGGCGTGGAAGCGGCGGTCGACGCGGCTGTGGCGGCCATTGATGCGTTGGCCATCCCTCTGGATAGTGAGGAGACTATCGCCGCCGTGGCGGCAGCCGCTACGGGCAACGCCGAGATCGGCAAGATCCTCGGCGAGATGTACGATGTGCTGGGCCCGAATGCCAATATCATCATCACGGGTTACGTCGCCACCTACCACGACCGTGCCTACCACGAGGGCGCACGCTTCAAGGGCAGCTACGTCTCGCCCTATCTCATCACGGACGTGGCTCGCCGCGTGGCCATTCTCGAGAACGCCCATATCCTGGTGACGGATCAAGTCATCGATACGGCGGAGAGCGCTTCCCGTGTGCTGGACGCCGTGGTTCGCCGTGGCGGCAAGAGTGTGCTGATCATCTGCAAGCGGATGGGCGATAAGGCTATCGGCGTGCTGACAGCCAACAACGACCGTGGCACCATCCAGTCTTGCGCGGCGACGATCAAGGCCTACGGCGATCCCCGCGCTGAAGTGCTGAACGACCTGGCCATTCTGACGGGCGGCCAGCCGCTGATCAGCCCCAACGACTCGGAGCTACCCGATCTCGCGCCAGAGCTCTTTGGCATGGCCGAGCGGGTGTTGGTGGATCGCGAGCGTATGGACATTGTCGGCGGCAAGGGCGACCGCGCCCGCATCAACGAGCGGGTCAAGGGGCTCCGTCGCAAGTTACGTGAGGCCAAGGTCAACGAGGATCGGGAGGCGATCCGTGATCTGCTGGCGCACTTTTCCTCTGGCATCGGCGAGCTGCGCATCGGGGCCCTCACCGAGGACGACCGTAAGGCGCTCAAGGCTTCGGCCGAAGAGTCGATGAAGGCCGTTATGTGTGGCATGGAGGGCGGCGTGGTGGCCGGCGGCGGAGCCGCCTACCTGGCCTGCATTCCGGCGGTGGAGGCGCTCCACCTCCGCGGAGACGAGGCCATCGGGGCCAAGATCGTTGCTCGGGTGCTCGAGGCGCCCATGCGGCTCATCGCCACCAACGCCGGGGAGCATCCGCCCATTGTCGTCGATGCGGCGCGTCGCGCTGGCCCTGGTTGGGGCTTTGATGCCAAGACCAAAGAGATCGTAGATATGGCCGAGCGAGGGATTCTCGATCCGGCCATGGTGGCCAAGCACGCGCTACGGCTGGGCGCCAGCGGCGCCTTGATGCTCATGACCACCGACGCGCTCGTGTTGCATCGCAAACCCAAGGAGGATTTCAAGCCATGAGCGTTGCCCAGAACACGCAGGGGTCAGAGCCGAACGCTGGCTGGACCACCCTGGGGCCCATCGCTACGGGGGGGACGGTGTTCGGCGTGGCGGTGTCACCTCTGCCCCATATCCGCCGCTTCTGGATCGCTACAGGGTGCGGCATCTTTGCATCCGACGACGAGGGCCAGACGTGGGGCCAAGTGCTCAACGGACTGGGCACCCCGCTGCTCAGCGCGCTGGCCGTGGCGCCCAACGGAGCGCTGCTTACCGGAGCCCTCGATGGCGGTCTGTTTGTCTCTTTCGATTATGGTCGGGCCTGGGAGCAGGGGCGCGTCCCCTCCGAGTTTCTGGCGCCCGTTACAACGTTGGCCATGTCGCCCAACTTTGGCAAGGATGGCGCTGCCTTTGCGGCTACCGATGGCGGAGGGCTCTTGGCAAGCCGCAGCTCGGGGCGCAAATGGGAGGACAGCGGCTTTGGCCTGGGCGATGACGTGATCTGGGCCTTGGCGGTGACCGACGACTGGTCCGAGCGCGAGGTGATGTTCGCTGCGACCAGCGAGGGAGTGTTTGTCTCTCAGAATGGTGGGCGCTCTTGGCGGGCCAGCGAGCTGCTTCTCGATGATGATACCGTCAGCGTCCTAAAGGCCAGCCCCACCTTTTCCCAGGATAAGACGGCTTGGGCGGTGACGGAGAACGGCGTGGTGTACCGCACTGTAGATGGCGGGCGCACGTGGGATCTGGTTGCCGAACAGGTGGGCGACGGCCCCATCAACGGCCTGTGGGTCCATCCTGCCTACGCCGAGAACGGGAGCCTCGTAGCCGCGGTCGGCGCCGAGATATGGCTCTCTGACGATGGCGGCGAGAGCTGGCGTGCGGCGCAAGAGCTCCCTGGCGCCGTGCTCAGCCTGGGCGGCGACGCTGATGTGGTGCTGGCGGGCCTGCACGCCCACGGCGTGTGGCTCTCCCGCGATGGCGGCGAGACCTGGGCCGATTGCAGCCCCAATCTGGCCGCGCGCGGCTTTGCCAAGCTCGTGCCAACGCAGAATGCGCTGTACGCACTGGGCCCCCAGGAAGGCCTGTGGGTCTCTCATGATATGGGTAATAGCTGGGCGCCCGTCGACGGGTTGCAGCCTTATCAGGCCCTGACGGATCTGGTGGTCGGCGATGCCCTGCTGGTAGCCAGCCAGGGTGGCGGCATCCTCCGTGGCGTCGATGGTCAGTGGTCGCAGGTGAGTGATACGGAGGACGTGCAGTCGCTGCTCTGGATCCAAGGCACCCAGGAGGCCTGGGCAGGCACGGCCGATGGCCGTCTACAGCGATCCCAGGATGGTGGTGAGACGTGGGAGGCCGTGGCCTCGCCTTGCGAGGGGCAGCCTGTGCTCTCGTTGGTGGCATCACCCAACTATGCGGCCGACCACACCCTGCTGATGGGAACGGCGATTCCTGCCACGGGAAGCCGCGATGCTCGCGTAGCTCTTTGGCGTAGCACCAACGGCGGCGAGGATTGGCGGCAGCTCACAGCGCAGACCACCGATGCCCGCTGGCTGGATATCGCGGTGCCCGAAGACGATCCCGAAGCCATCAACCATGTGGTGATGGTGACCGATGCCTACTGCCTGCGTCCTCTGTTGCGGGCCAAGGATGTCTGGATCAGCACCGCCGTAGATCCGCGGGGCGCCAACGCCCTCTCGGTGGAGGCCATCGGCCCTGTGGATGGCGGTGGCGTGCTCTATGTCTCCACTGGCAATGGCATCTATCGCTCGCAGGATGGCGGCCGAACCTGGCATCTCTGTAGCCAAGAGATCGAGCCAGCGAGCTTTGTCGCGCTGGCGGTGACGCCGCCGCCCGATCGACGCTTGCTCGCGCTCAGCCTAGGCGGCGTGGTCTACAGTCTCGCCCTGGCCTGATCGGCCCGCAGTGGCTCGGTGAGGGGCATTTCCTGGGGGAATGCCCCTTTGTTCTCTCGATAGCAGTTTGGGGCGATGATCGGCAGGTCATGAGGGGCGCATGAATCGCACGTTTGTGGCGCTGGATCTCGAACTGACGGGCCTGGATCCCGTGCGCGATGACATCATCGAGGTGGGCCTGGTCAAGTTTCGCGGTGATGAGGTGCTGGATACCTTTTCCAGCCTGGTACACAGCTCACGTCGGCTACCCCTGCGGGTGGAGCGGATGGTGGGCATCACCCCGGAGGAGCTGCGTTCCGCGCCGCCTTTTGAAGCGCTCGAAGCTCGTTTGACTGCCTTTCTCGAGGGGCAGCCGGTCGTAGGCCATAGCGTCGAAACCGACATCAGTTTCCTGAAGCGGTACGGCCTGCCGGCACCGCACCAGGCCGTCGATACCTTTGAACTCGCCTCGATCCTGGTGCCCGAGGCCAGGCGCTATACGCTATCGGCTCTGGCCAAGCGGCTCGGCATCGCCCACCCCAACGCCCACCGCGCCCTGGACGACGCGATCGCCTCCAAGGATCTGTTCTTGGCGCTGATGGCTCGGCTCGAGAGCTGGGACCTGGAGCTGATTCGAGAGGTCGCCAGCTCGGTGGGGTCAGATGCCTGGCCGCTGGTGACCTTGTTCCAGGAGGTGCTCGATAGCGCGCCGTTGATGTTCCGCCAGCAGGCAGCGAAACCAAGCCAAGAGCGTGCGGCTCGCGCCACGCGCAGCGCGGCGCCCCTCAAGCCACGAGAGCCCATCGAGCCGCTGGACGTGGATGCGCTGGCAGCTTTGTTCGAGCCGAGTGGCCCCTTTGCCAAGACCCTGCCCGGTTACGAGTATCGGGACGAGCAGGTGCAGATGATGCGTGAGGTGGCCCAGGCGCTCAACGGCCCCTACCATCTGGTGGTGGAGGCCGGGACCGGCGTCGGCAAGTCGCTGGCGTACCTACTGCCTGCCATCACCTTTGCCATGCAGAATGGCCGCCGTGTGGTGATCTCCTCCAATACCATCAACCTGCAAGATCAGGTGGTGCAAAAGGATATCCCCGACCTGCGGCGGGCCCTCGACCTCGAGTTCCGCGCGGCGGTGCTCAAGGGAAGGGGCAACTATCTCTGCCAGCGGCGGCTGCGGGTCTTTCGCCGCACCAGGCGGGCCGACGCGACCGAGGCGCGCGTGTTGGCCAAGGTGCTCTACTGGCTGGGGCATACCAAAACGGGCGACCAGAACGAGCTGCTGCTGGTCGATGACGAGCAGCAGGTCTGGGAGCAGCTTCAGTCGACGTCCGAATCGTGCTTGGGTGAGCGCTGCCCGTATCGGGCCAACGGCGAATGCTCTTACTATCGCGCGCGGGCCAGGGCCGAGCGGGCACACGTGATCGTGGTGAACCATGCGCTGCTCTTGGCGGATCTGGGTGTGGAGAGCCGCGTGCTGCCTCCCTATGACTATTTGATCGTGGACGAGGCGCACCATCTGGAGGATCGCGCCACCGACCAGCTTTCGCTGCGCGTGGGGCGGCGCGAGATCGACATCTTTCTCTCGGCCGTGGGCATGGGGGGCACGGCAGCGCGAGGCATCGTGGGGCGCCTTCCCATGCTCTTTCTCGATGGGGACCAGGAAAAGGCCCGCCAGAAGGCCGCTCAGCTTCTGGAGGAGGTGGGAACCCAGGCAGAGAGAGCCAGGCGGGGAGCGGCAGCGCTGTTCCAGCGCCTGGAAGAGTTCTTCAAGGAGCAACGCGCCCTGGGCGGTACCTATGATCAGCAGATCATGATCACCTCGGCTACCCGCATCCAGCCCGATTGGAGCGACATCGAGATCGCTTGGGAAGGGTTCTCCATGCCCATGCACCGCGTCATGGCGGGGCTGGAGGGAGTGGCTCGTCTGGCCGATGAGGCCAATTCTGCCTCGTCTGATGAGGACCGCCAGGATTTGCTGCAAGAGCTGCGGACCCTGGTGGGGCGGGGGCGCGAGCTGACGGGGGCTGTGGATCAGATCATCATGGAGCCCAGCGACAATGGCATCTACTGGGTGACCATTTCGCGGCGCGATGGCGAGATGGTGCTGGAGAGCGCGCCCCTCGAGGTGGCCCCGATTCTGAGGGAGTCCCTCTTTCAGGCCAAGCCTTGCGTCATCTTGACCTCTGCTACCATGCGGACGGCCGGGAGCTTTCGCTATATCGAGGGGCGCGTGGGGCTGGAGGAGCCCGAGGAGCTGGCCGTTGGGTCGCCCTTTGACTTCAAGTCGGCCGTGCTGCTGTATGTGCCCAACGACGTTCCCGAGCCCAACGAGCAGGGCTACCAGCAGGCCGTCGAGAATGCCGTCGTGGAACTGTGTCAGGCCACCGAAGGGCGGGCCCTGGTGCTCTTTACCTCGATCAACCAGCTCCGCACAACCTACTATGATGTGCGGCGCGAGTTCGAGCGCTCGGACATCCTGCTGCTGGGCCAGGGTATCGACGGATCACGCCGCCACATCCTGGACACCTTTCGCTCGTCGGAGCGGGCGGTGCTGTTCGGCACGCGCAGCTTTTGGGAGGGCGTCGACGTCATGGGCGAGGCGCTGAGCTGCCTGGTCATCGCGCGGCTGCCCTTTGCGGTGCCATCGGACCCCATATTCTACGCCCGAGCCAAGACCTTTGAGGACCCCTTTAACCAGTACCAGGTCCCCGACGCGATTCTACGTCTGCGGCAAGGCTTTGGCCGGCTGATTCGTTCCAAGGAAGACTATGGTGTGGTGGCCGTCCTGGATCGGCGTCTCCTCACCAAGCGCTACGGCATGACCATGCTGCGGTCACTGCCATCCTGCACGGCTCGCCAGGGGCCGGTGGACTCGTTGCCCGGTGTGGCGCGAGCATGGCTGGATCCGGCGCTACGGTCTGGCAAGAGCAAGGATCGCCCCTGAGGGGTGTTTGGCTGCACATCGCGGACGGGGTACAATAGCGCGTCACCTGTTCCCAGCAGAGGAGCAAGAGTCCCCATGATTACCGTAACCCAGCTTCGCAAAGGCGTCACGTTAGAGGATGACGGTCAATTGTGGAAGGTGCTCGAGTACGACCACTACAAGCCTGGCCGTGGGAAAGCGATCATCCGTACCAAACTGGTGAACCTGCGCACCGGCTCGATCATCAATCGCAACTTTTTGTCGGGAGACAAGGTGCAGGACGTGCGTTTGGACCATCGCACCGTCCAGTTCATGTATACCGATGGCGAGCTGTACCACTTTATGGATACAGAGACCTACGAGCAGCCGGCCCTCTCCAAAGAGATCCTGGGCGATGCGATCCCCTACCTAAAGGAAGGGATCACCCTAGAGCTGCAGCTCTATGAGGGGGAGCCGCTGGACATCGAGCTACCCATCACGGTGGACTTGGCCGTCGCGGAGGCGCCTCCCGGTTATGCCGGCGATACCGCCACCGGCGCTACCAAAGAGGTGGTCCTCGAAACGGGGCTGCGGCTGCAGGTGCCTCTCTTTGTCAACACGGGCGATGTCTTGCGCATCGACACGCGGTCGAACGAGTATCTGACGCGGGTCTAGCTGTGTGGATTTCGTCATGGCTCGGCAGATTGCCAAGGCCAAGGCGATCTGCTATAATCGCCGTATACAACTAGGTCACGGACGGAGGCGTCTCCTCAATGCTGCTAGCGGCGTACGAGGGGGCGTTTTCGCTTTTGATCAGGGACAGAATATGCTGGTAGCCTCGCATTTGTTGTGCTGCCTGGGAGGTGTGTGATGCCGGCCGTCATCGTAATCGGTGCCCAATGGGGTGACGAGGGCAAAGGAAAGATTGTCGACCACCTGGCGGAACGCGCCAGTATGGTGGTGCGGTACCAGGGTGGCAACAACGCGGGCCATACGGTGGTGATCGGCGATACCGTCCTCAAGCTGCACCAGGTGCCGGCTGGGATTCTCCGCCAGGGCGTGGCCGCCGTGCTGGGCAACGGCATGGTGGTGAACCCGCCGTCGCTCGTGGAGGAGCTCGATCGGGTTGCCTCGCAGGGCGTCGTCATCGAGGATCTCTACATCTCTGACAAGGCCCATGTGGTGATGCCCTATCACCTGGTGCTGGACGAGCTGGAGGAGCGCCTCCGTGGCAGCGATCCGCTAGGCACCACCAAGCGGGGCATCGGCCCGGCCTATGCCGACAAGTTCGCTCGTCGCGGGTTGCGCGT
>Ga0334895_1003858_pt1 | contig 11116 bp, 7 predicted proteins | sample GraSluR3_MG_7_FD_207229 | JGI IMG/M metagenome (GOLD analysis project Ga0334895, IMG submission 207229) | Sludge microbial communities from methane-producing bioreactor in Wageningen University, Netherlands - Granular Sludge_31_05-R3 | ecosystem: Engineered > Bioreactor > Anaerobic > Unclassified... | reverse complement strand
CGTTCTCGGATATCGAGTTCGAGCTCACCATCGGGATGGGGTTGCATTACTAGAAAATCCGCAGAGAATACTCGGCCCCAATCAACAGTTGAGTATCTGTGGAATACTGATTTGCATGCCAGCGGTTGATCCAGTCGATCCTTGAATATATGCGAACACGCGTATCTGGTAATTTCACGTATCCACCCAATTCCAGTATCAATGAATAGGTGGGAGTTCCAGTAGGGGTTGGGCGATTCAGTTCGGAAGGACCGGTCTCAACATGTTGATCTTTTTCTCCCTCAATCATTAATCCATTACTCCCCTGTATAAAAAAGCTTAAATTACTAAAAGTACCGAATCCATTGATATGGTCGAATGAAAGTCCAGTCGAAGCGACGATTGTATCAGGACCATAGCGATAACCTAAAAAGGCGACACTACCACGACCGTAACGCATATTGATGGCGTGAACGAAATCCAGATTATATTCGGTATTTTCCTCTGAATCAAAATTTTGAGTATTGTCTCCAGCACGGAGATATACGTAGGGTGCTGTATAGACACCCTCGATATACATCTTCAATGCACCTCTTGGTACCGTTCTCGCGTAGTTTAGACCAACAAGGCCAGCATAGGCGTTTGGAGGGATCTCCTCTGCGTAGGCGCCAACTTCGCCAGGAGTTTGGAATTGGTCAAGGAAGAATTGGGCATTCAGAAACCACCGCCGAGATAGTGAAGCTTCGATTTCTAGAGTCATAGAATTATTGACCTCACCGAAGTTTTGCAGATTATGGAGAAACATGAGAGGGTTGAGCATCCTGAGATCCAATCTACTGGTGTAAAATAGAGTCCCTTCTGTAAGGGAGATTCTCAACCAGGGAAGAACCTCGGCTTCAAGACGGTGAGCAAGGTACAGTCGGGATAGGCTACCGTGGAATAGGGTATTCCAATTTGTTCCATTAGTACTGGGAATGATTGCATGACCCGATTCATCCAATGAATTCATTGGAATGGCAAGGAATGTATACCGGAGCAAATCATTGGATGCGCTGGCATGGATAAAGTCGTGATAGGCAACATGGTTACCGATTGTAAGATTCCCGGTATTACCTCCTCCCCATCCGAGTGTATCTCTTCCTGTGACTAGCGACCATCGATCTCCAGAGATACCCATAAATGTGGTATGGGGCAAACTATTTTGTAGTTGCGTCTCTGATGTGCTGGTCATGAAGGGAAAGTTGATACTACCACCGGAGAAATCCTCTTCGTTCAAGCGTTTTTCCAGGCTATAGGAGACGATTCCATAGATATGGTCGCTTAAGATTGTTTCCGCTTGTGCGTACAGGAACGGGCCTCTGTCATTATATCGATGGACCCAATCCCACTCATCGGCAGAAGAGTCCCGATTGGTATAGGCCTCTGGTGAGAGGGTAATCTGTGCTTCGATCGGAGTGGTAGAAAAGGGTACAGCCACCTTTTCCTTAATAGATTTTAGTTCTTCTAGGCTATCGTCATCGAGGTCGGTCACTTCCAGTTTATCAATCTGTCTGAGGATGTCATGACCGGAGAGCGGCCCAGCCGAGGACTGGGGGAGAATACCCGCTTCTATACTGATATGTCTCAGACTATCTAAAATGGGATCTCCATTCCGATAGATCTTGGAAAGCGGATTGGCAACCAAAAGCGGTAGAGAACATATCATGAAAAATATCAAGAAATTCTTTTTCATCTATCGCTCCATTAGATTCTCAATCATACAGGTTGAAACCAATCTGTATGACATGGTTGAATGAAGGTCTACTCCATGGATCGACTGGTACGTCGTTGAAGTCACCGAGAGAAATGAGTTCTCGTTCGATCATGGAACCGAATCGGTAGGATCCAAATACGGTAAGCGGAAGTCTCTCAAATCTCTTCGTTACACCGATTTCTACGGAGATGTTCTTTTCGAAAAGGTTCTCAATAAAGTCCTTTGGATCCAAGTTATCCATGTCCCTGTAGTTCTTGTTGACCGACCTGTCGATGGTATACCCGTACTGTCCGCTTCGCCGTTGATACTTCATCGTAAGGAACATGTTGATCGTGTTGGAAAATCCTATCCGAGTTGAGACCAGAAACTCGTCCGAGTTCGGATAGAGTGGATAACCGAGGCTGAATCCCTTGTTCACATAAGCAGTTTGGATGAGATTGGTCTTATAGACAGGGGTAAGAACATATTCCTCATTTTCTCTCTCAATTAAGATATCTCCGTCTTGCAAATCTGTTTCTCCATCAATATAAGGTATTTCTTCGTACCCCACAAACTCCTCTTCCGGAATCGCATAGTGTGTATAGAAGAATGGTTCCAACTTGGTGTATTGGAATGTAATCTTGGAGAATTGGCCTACCGGAAGATCGATGTCTATACCACCTTGGAAGCCCATGATATTTCGATAGTGGGTGAAAAATTCGCTGGGGGAGATTTCATGCATCTCTGTTGTAGCCAGTGCCGCATATACGCGCAAGAGACCGGGTAGACGCCATTGGAAATCGATACCGGCCAACATATTGTCCATATCTCCAAGAAGGCTCTGTTGGAGCATTAAAATGGTGAAGGGATTGAGATATCCTATCTCGAATCTTTTTACCCATACATTCGACTCATATATTCCAAAGGTGAAGTTCCATGGAAGATCTATTTCAACCCGCTTGGCGCTGTAATTATTGTTGAATTGGTTGTCATGTAGACTTTGTGCAAAAAAAGCATCGTTTCCTTCTATCCCTTCTTTGAGTGCGAATCCTCCCAAGGATCCGGTTATGAAACTGTATCTGAGCCAATCAGCTAGATGCAGATGACCCTCAATTGCTTCAAAAGGTGCCGCCTTACCTGCAAGTTGCAGTCCATTGGTACCAACGCCCCAATTGCGCTTTACCGCGCCCCAGCGTAATTCCAGTAACCCATCCCATAATGAAGTACTGATTTCTGGGAATAGGTCGAACCCAGCGTAGAATTCACCAAAGGGGATGCTGTCGCTGCCTCTGGATCCAGCGAGGAAATCCATGTAGAAACCCTCTCCTGGAATAGTGAAATCATTGTCCAGGAACGGTGTGCTATCGAGTTTGTCCATCCGTAACCCGACGTCCATAGAAAAGGAGACAATATCCTTGATATCGCTCTTGATATACGGTCGTATTGTGAAGCGGAGGTCTGAATGGTCACTGTCCGTCAGGGGGGTAGTTGCTTGGAATTCGACTTTTCCGCCAACCTCCAGATAGATATTATCTTCTTCCAAGTACGTATGGTATGACCCCGTCCCCACCATATCGTTGAAGGATTCAGTCGAGGAGTAGTCTCCGGCGAGTTGCTTAATCAGGTATGCAACCTCCTCTTTTTCCGTATTTCTGAGAGGCTTTTCATATAGTTCTTCCAAGAACCTGATGATGGTCGCAGTAGAGTATGGACGGACAGTGGAAAGTTTGGGCAGTAGTCCCCGAATCTCGGCGGAATCGAGTACATCATAGACACGATGACCCAACGGAACGGATAACTGAGAAATCGCAGAAAGTGGTGTTGCTATAATCAGTATGAGTACCATGACCAGTAATGTTTTGATGGTCTTGTGGGGTTTTCTCGATTTTCGATAGGTATTTGTATTCACAATATTCTCCTGTACTGTATGCTGATTGTACATTATTATCTTGATTCTTTCCTGCTCTCTTCCAAACTTTCCAGTGCTGTAAAGACCTGCAGGAATTGACTCTCCCAGGATAGGTTTTTCCTTGCGAATTCACGCATCTGGGCGCCGATTTCTTCATTGCTCCGCGCTTGGGAAATGAACTCCAAAACACTATGCATATCCACGGGGCTCTCATCTTGCTTAACATTTAAATTCCAGTTCCGATCCTGCGGAATCACCGGATCTATACCTGATGCAATGTATGGAATCCCATGGGCAAGATACTCCCGAGCCTTCAAGGTCGCGATTCCAGTATGACCTATTCTATGGAGTCCTAGTGAACCGACAGCAACATCTGCTGTGTCGAAGAATCGATTAAGATCCTTCCCGAAGGCAGGTCCCTCGAAATGGACATACGATTGGATCTTCATGGTCTTGACCAGATCCTTCAGCTTTTCCCGACTTCCATCCCGATCCGGCCCAACGATGTGGAAATGTATATCAGGGTCACCAGTCGTTCGTGATTCATTATAGTGGGCGATTCCATTGATGATTCGATCATATGCGTTCATCATCTGGACATTGGCTACCCCAAGCAGATGGATATCTTTCTCCGATGGCTTGTACTTGCGCTCTGGTATAGCTTCCAGGGAGATCCCGTTGGTGATATTAACAGCAGGAACACCCCTATAGGAGTCAGCCTGCACGGTACCGATGAGAGAGAATAGATCGAACCAATGGGCTAGGTGCAACTCATAGCGTTTGGATATCCATGTGAAAAGCTTCCGGTGTAATCGCTTCTCGGTAGCCTCTTCTCGTTCGGGAGGGAATGTAGGAAATTCCATCACCAGTTTGCATCCCGACTCCTTGATAGTCTTCAATGCCCTTCCCATTGGTGGGACAGCGGGCATCATCCTGATATAGGAGACGTAATAGTGGGGATGTTTGGCGAATATCTGAACAGTCGCCCTGTAAAGAGCATTGAATGTAAGTAACCTTCCGATTCCAGGTATTCTGTGAAGTGGGATTTTCGCAACCTGTGTTCTGGTATTGTCACTACAGAGGAATATGGTTCCACGCTCAATTCCAAGAAACGAGATACGATACCCTAAATTCGTAAGAGCTTGCATTTGATAATCGAATTTAGGGAAGGGAGGAGACTCATTGGGATCCAAGTAATATTTCATAAGGAAGAATATGTTTTTCATCCACAGCGCTCTCTTTGATTCAATGTATGGTAGACTGTACCATAAACAATGATGGTTTGACACCTGCAATATGGCTTATGGTGGAATAGAAGGGACGAGTATGCTAAGGTACATCAGAATAATTCGAATTCGAAAATGAAGAAGATCAATCATATCTGCGTAGTTACAAACCTATTTCCTCCGTTCCCCTATGAGACTGCTGGAATGTTTCTCTTCAATCTTCTTCAGGCGTTTGTGCAGGAGGGTGTCGAGTGTACGGTGATTCGTCCAGTCAGTCTCTCGAAAAATATAGTGAAAAGAATTCCACTTCCACCACCAGTCGATAGAGTCGGAGTGGATGGAGGATCCATAGAGGTGCGATCACCGCGATACATTTCTTTCAGTGACAAGAATGCTTTTTGGCTCGAGCGAAGTTATCAAGCCAAGGCTCGGGCTGTGGTAAGGGAATACAAGGCGATAAGGCGTTCATTCGATGCGGTGTATTGTCAGTTCCTGACTTCTGGGAGAGCTGGACTCCTGTTGCACAAGAAATTCGGCGTTCCTTTTTTTACCGCACACGGCGAGTCCGACTTCACTGAACAGTTTGATCAGTACAGAAAAAGCATGATAGTCGATTTTTATGTAAAAAGCACCGGGATCATTGCTGTTTCGACTCCGATTAAGCAATATATTCTCGACCGATTTGGAAATTTTGATCGGAAGATCACCGTTGAACCTAATGCAATCAATACACAAGTTTTCTACCCCCGCGATAGAGTTGAATCGAGAGCCATGCTCCAGATACCTCAAGATCAAACGGTTGTGCTCTTCGTCGGGTACCTGAATGTGAGGAAAGGGGCGACTCGTCTTGCCGAGGCTGTGAGAGACCTCAAGGATATTCACGCCTATTTCATAGGAAATGCAGATGGGGATGTTCCGAAACAGTCGGAGAATGTACACGTGCTTGGAGAAAAAATCCAATCAGAGGTGATTACCTATTTGAGTGCTGCAGATATGTTTGTGCTCCCAACTCGCTCTGAGGGGAGCTGTAATGCAATCATTGAGGCCATGGGATGTGGACTGCCTGTTATCTCTTCCGACCGGGACTTCAATAAAAATATCTTAGATGATGAGTGTGCGATTCTACTAGACCCAAACGATATTGGACAGATTCGTTCGGCAGTTCAGACATTGGCTCTCGATACTGAGTTGCGAAGGAAGAAAGCCGAAGTAGCGCTTGAGAAGGCGAGGAGTATGGATATTAGCAGTAGGGCAAAACGTATTCTCAGATTCATGGAGAGCAAACTTATGGAAGGGAGTGAGTTAGACCATGAATAAGATTCAAAAAGCAATAAACAGGTTTCATGACCCCTACGCGTTCCTAGCTGGTCTAGGTCGTAACGGATTATTGAATTGGATGCCTGATTCCTTGTATTTGAAAATAAGATACCGGGATAGAACCGGCCGAAAATTAAACTTGAATAACCCAGTATCGTTCACAGAGAAGATCCAATGGTTAAAACTCTATAACCGGCGACCAGAGTACATAACATATGCCGATAAATTCGCTGTGCGGGACTATGTAGCGTCCAAAATTGGAGGAGAGTATCTAGTTCCTCTCATCGGTGTTTACGACAGTGTAAAAGATATCCCATGGGAAGAGCTTCCTCAAAAATTTGTGTTGAAATGTACACATGGGTCGGGAACAAACATTATCTGCAAGGATAAAGACTCTCTTGATATCGAGGCGGCCAAAAAACAACTTGATAAGTGGATGCACACTAACTGGTATTGGTGGGGGAGGGAATGGGTGTATACAAAGATTTCTCCCCGGATCATTTGTGAGGAGTTTATCCGGACTACAGATGGTGAGACTCCTTCAGATTATAAATTCATGTGTTTCGAGGGAAAAGTGCGATTGATTCAAGTGCATCAGTTCCGGCATACAGATCACCACACTAAAGACACCTATACGGTCGATTGGAAGAAAACACAAATTTCCCATGCATTTGCGATGAGCGATTCGGAAATGCCTAAACCGCGGAACTTAAAAAAGATGATAGAAGTTTCTGAGATTCTTGCACGGGGCAATCCATTTATCAGAATTGATTTGTACACTCCCGACGATGATACCATCTATTTTGGAGAGATTACCATGTATCCTACATCGGGATTCTCTCCGTTTTCAGATTATCATGACGATATCATGCTGGGGTCCTGGATACATCTTCCTAAGAAACATGCGCAATGATCGATACCTGTATACTAAATGTACGGACTGCTGAAAAGTTGGAAAAGAGAGAGTTATGAATGAACTGATTAGTGTAGTGATAACAACTTACAAAAGGCCATACGGCACCTTGCTTAGAGCCGTGCAAAGTGTGCTTAGTCAGACCTATACCACGTTCGAGCTTATTATTGTCGATGATAGTCCCGCCGACTATTGTGATCGAGAAAGTATAAGACAGAGTATACTGGAACTTAATGATCAGAGAATCGTGTATATCCAACATGAGGTCAATAAAGGTGCTTGTGCAGCGCGCAACACGGGAATTCAGCATGCCAGCGGGAGGTATATTGCCTTCTTGGATGACGATGACGAGTGGTTACCAAAGAAACTGGAGCTACAGTATAAGAGAATGACCGAGACGAAGGCCGATCTAGTCTATGCTGGTTCCAGAACGATCTATGAGTCTCATGGCCAAGTAAGAAAGGTTGCAATCAGGAACGCTACTACGACTGGATATGTGTTCGACCTGCTCATGATAGAGAACTTCATTGGCTCGACATCGTTTGTCCTCGTTCGCAAGGAGGCATTGCTACGGAGTGGCAATTTCAATGAACGCATCAAATCTGCTCAGGACTATGAACTGTGGCTTCGAATAGCTAAGAATGGGTTGGTAGAGGCAGTGAACGAGCCATTAGTGAACTACTATGTGCATGAAGATGAGAGGATTTCTACCAATCTAGATAGCAGGATTCATGGTAAAGAGATGATATTGGAGTTGTATGACGATTATCTCGCTGAACACCCTAAGGTAAAAGCAATTAAACTCCACAAACTGCTTCGCTACTATCAGGTAAAGTATGGTCGAAGGTATGCGCTTGGGAAATGGTGTGAAGCATTCAGGACTTATCCATGGAACTTGATTGGGTTGAAATCTCTGATTCGCATTGTGTTACCTAATCAGAAAAAACTGGATCCATAATTCTTCAATGTGCCAGTTTTCTTCTTATGCTCTTAAGTATCCATTCGAAGAAGTGGTAGGGAACAGTCGCCGCTTTCCTGAACTTAAAAAACATCTCCTCTTTGAATGTACCGACTCGCCAGATTTCATCTTTCCTGTTTCGCAGCTCTTCAACGATCGCCTGCACCTCATCCCAATGTGGGTTGAAATGAACATCTCGAACCGCGTACCGAAGCATTCTGCTCTTATCGGTATGAAAATAGTGCAAGAGGTTTACATCTTCTCGAGGGTCAAACTCTAGATCATACAGTTCCTCAGACTTTGATGCTTTGTTGTAGATGTACTTGAAGTTCCCTTTAATGATCGCTAACTTTCGGTGTGGTTGAGCAAAGTATGCACAATCCGAATAAACATACTCATCCTGTGATATCGTTCGTTCAAGTATCATCTGTGCAAGCTGGACATTCGATGTTGGGAAGGTTACCTCAGTTTTTCCCTCCATACGTGGGGAGATGAGGGGTATTCGGATAGCTGGTTCATAGACATCGAAGGCGTATCCAAGAATGCCATGCGAGCCATTCATATGGCCATGATCGGCTGAGATGAACATATCTTCATCGCTCACATAGTTTCTCACATGTCCCACCACCTGATCCATGAGATCGATGTCGTCACCATAAGCAACCCTACCAAGCAATACATGAGGTAGATGAATCCACAGAAACACCTTCTTGTTTCTGGAGAAAATCTCATCGATAGTGGACATAATCGAGTGCATCGTTTTTTTGGTCAATTCATCGTCTCGTTGTAGTTTTGTGTAGACGAGCATGCTCGGTCCAATAACTTGGTTCAGATTCAAATTGTGAAAGATCGTGGTGTTGTTTCGTCCATAGCAGTTTGAGAAGGGGATCGTTTCATCCACATAGTTGTCGCTCCATATGATATGGTTCTCATATCCCCGCTCTTCAAGATCATCGAACAGGGTCACTGCATCCTGCATGTCATCGACATGCTCATACTTACGTCGTTCCAGTCGGTAGGGATAGATTCCAGTGAGCATGCTGGTAAAAGCCATTGCTGTAGACGGAGCTGCCGTATAGTGTCGTCTGAAGACTGTTCCCTTCTTCGCCAGTGCGTCGATATGAGGCGTTTCCCAGTATTGATTTCCATAAACGGGAAGATAATCGCACATCATAACATCCTTAGTAATCAAGGCGATAGCATCATGCATGAGTATGGCTCCTCGTGGACAACAGTGTTTTCAAAGCAAAAATGATCGATGCATTGTCTTCAGGCAGTTTAACCGCTATCCGGATACATTGACCCTGGACACCGTTTTTGTCAGACAGATCTTTTATGAGAATATTGAACTGACTCAACAACTGTTCCGTCACGTTGCGTGCCGAGTGCGGAGAGAGAATCTCACACATAATATAATTTGCTTCGCTTGGAATGGGTCGAAGAAAGGGAATTGTCTGAAGTGAGTCGAAGAAATCGGAACGAATCCTTTTGAAGCGACTCAATGCCTCTTCATAGTCATCTCGGTATTTCTCAAAAATCTGCAGAAAGAACTCGGCGAATGAGTTTATGTTCCAAATCGAGACATCCTGTTTCATGTGGTTCAACAACTGTTTGTTGGCAGAGACGAGTACACCCAATCGCAATCCAGGAACGCCAAACGACTTGGAGATGCTTTTCACTACAATCAGATTAGGGTTTTCGTCAATCGTCTTCTGGTTCAGTAATGTATGTCGGTTACCATCTGTAGCAAAGTCGATGAATGATTCATCGACTACCAAGGATATTTGCTTTTGATGTGCCCAGCCAAGCAACTTCTCCAATTCATCTCGGTCTAACAGGTTTCCGGAAGGATTGTCTGGATTGATTAGAATTAGCGAAGATATGTTCCGATTATCGAAATAATCCATGATGTCCGATGCTGTGTAGGAATAATCTAAAGAACTAGTCTGATATTCAACCGTCTGGTATGAAGTGAAGCGATTCGGGTATTCTGCGAAAGTAGGGAGAATGATACCAATAGGGTCGTCGAGAAATCCTGCGAGGCTTTTGATTAACTCTGCCGCGCCGTTGCCCACAACGATAGAAACTGGCTCAACACCAAAATATTTTGCTGCGAGCAGTGCATTAACTTCTTGTCCAGAGGGATAGTCTGCTATCAACCGGTCAAAATTAGCCGTGATTTCCTGTATCAGGCGCTTTGGCGGGTAGTGGGGGTTCACGAGGTAGCAGAAATCGATAAGCTTGGGATACCGCCAATACCCACCATATCTTTTAAACATGCTCTCTAGACGTTCTGAGGCAGAATTCGTAAAGAGTGACTCTGCAATATCTAAATCCTGAATATCATCGATCTCGTACCATCTCTCATCTCCTAGCACACACGCTTTGATTCCTGGCTCATCCAGAAGAGAAATGACTTTTAACACTTGCTCATAATACTCATTATTACCCAATGCCTTGCAGTACGCTTCCAAGAACGGGACATAATGACTAGTTGAAAATTCTTTACTGAATTTATAGATGTTCACCGTCTTGTAGTAGTGAGCTATGTTCGTAAAATCAAACTGTGATTTTGATAAGAAATCGGTGATATTCAAATCTTCATCCAGTGTTACTACAGTACCGTCCATCCAGCTCTCATACTTGGCAACCAGTGCCAGATTGGGGTGTGGATTTGCCAATAGGGTGAGCAATACGTCCTCTTCGAATATGAGATCGGATTCTAGCAGAATTGTATCAGACTCAAGCAGATACTCTCGTGCAAGAAAAAGTGAATAGATGTTGTTTGTCGTCGAGTATACGGGATTCTCTACGTAAAGTATCGGCGTGGTACAGTGTAGAGAGTCGACGAATTCAATCAGTTTTTGTGATTGGTATCCAACCACGATGATAATTCTCTCTAGGTTTGCTTTCTCAAGGTTTTGCAAAGCCCGCTCGATCAGCGTAACTCCGTTCACCTTAACCATACATTTTGTTGCATCTGCGGTGAGGTTCTTCAGTCGTTTCCCCATGCCTGCTGCTAGGATGATTGCTTGCATGCTACTCTCCACTAAGCTATCCGAATATGTTTCGAATTTTCCGT
>Ga0334895_1003857_pt1 | contig 11117 bp, 10 predicted proteins | sample GraSluR3_MG_7_FD_207229 | JGI IMG/M metagenome (GOLD analysis project Ga0334895, IMG submission 207229) | Sludge microbial communities from methane-producing bioreactor in Wageningen University, Netherlands - Granular Sludge_31_05-R3 | ecosystem: Engineered > Bioreactor > Anaerobic >... | reverse complement strand
GTTGGTTAACAAAAGGCAATACAAAGCCAAGAGAAAGCCAACTCGTCCCAAGCCGAAAGCCAGCTATCCCAATCAGATCTGGGGTACGGATATGACCAAGATTAAGATTGGCATCTGGGGCTGGTATTACCTGGTAGTTGTCTTAGACTGGTATACCAAAGAGATCATTGGCTATCACTTAAGTTTACAGTCCAAAAGCAAAGACTGGCAAGTTGCCTTAGAGGAGGCTGTTACCAGACGTTTTCCCAAAGGTATTAAAGACAGCTTGGCCAAGCCGCTTTTTCTGGTCAGTGATAATGGCTGTCAGCCAACATCTCTTTCTTATATGAAGACTTGTTCGGATCTTGGTATTAAACAGATATTTACCAGCTGGTCTAATCCCAAGGGCAATGCCGATACCGAAAGAGTGATCAGGACTTTAAAGGAAGATTTAGTCTGGTGTTATGACTGGGATCATCCTTTTGATTATCAAAGAGCATTAGAAAAGTGGGTCGATAACTATAACCATGACTTCCCGCATCAGAGCCTATGTTATCGAACCCCTTGTCAATATTATCAAGATTATGTTAAAAATAAAGAGCAAGTACTAACTTAAATATTGTCCCATTAATAGGGAGCATTACAGTTGTGTTAACAATTTAGCTTAAATTAACTTAAAAAAAATGGTCATGCATGTTTTCTTTCCTATAGAATATATATAATAAAAATAAACTATGGGAAGGATAAAAGCACGCATGACCAAAGATTAAAGCATTGCCAGATACAAGTATAGTGTACTGCAACATGCTCGAGAAAACAAGAACATTATTGATACCTGTAGATTGTTTAACTTATCCAGAACCACCTATTATGAGTGGCAAATCAGGTTTAAAAAGTTTGGCTATCTGGCATTAAAGGATAAACAAAAATTCAAACCCAGTATGCTCAATCAGATTAAACCGGAATATGAGACGATCATTTACAATTACATACGAGATTATCCAACATATGGACCCAGAAGGATTGCCAATGAGTGAGCTTAAAACCCAGTTTATTACTATTAATCCCAGCGACATTTATAACATCTTAAAAAGAAAAGGGCTTAATCGTCGTCTATATAGACTCTTTTATGGCTAGGAACACTCGGATAGCCCGGTAGTCACCGAAAGCTATCTCAGAGAGGCAGAAAAGAAGAAAGAAACCCATATTGAGTCTTTCTGTTCTTTCTACCTGTTCTGCCAGGATACCTTCTATGTAGGAACCTGGACGGCACCCCAGCCACTGGACACATTTCTAAAAAAATAAGACTTCCGGTATAATAAAATAACCGGAAAAGAAGAAAAAGGAGCAAAGTGGTTATGGGGATAAAAAAAAGACAATATAACAAAGAACAAAAAGAAGAGCTAGTCCAAGCCCTCCTAAGCGGACAAACTGCCCTCGGGCTAGGAAGAGAACATAACATCTCCCCTGGTCTGATCAACCGCTGGAAGAGGCAATACCTGGATGGAGAATTAAATAAAAGTGACAATGACCAGGAAATTAACAAATTGAAAAAGGATATAGCTAAACTAGAGCAGATGATCGGAAAACTGACCATGGAAAACTACATTTTAAACAAAGAAAAAGAATACATTATCCAGAGGAAAAAAGAGGATTCATCCATCATCACCGGCAACTATTTTACACCATCAAGGAAGGATGCAGACTGATGGGTATCAAAATATCAACATACTATTATCAGAAAAAAGTGAATATGGCTAAAATACAACAGGAGATATTACTAAAGGAGAAGATACAGCAGATTGCCTATGAGTATCCATATTACGGCTACCGGAGAATCACCGCACAATTACATAGGGAGAATATGACCATCAATCATAAGCGGGTACTTAGGATCATGCGCCAGCTGGGTATCCAGGGGAGAATTAAACGCAGGTATACAGTTACCACCAACAGCAAACACAGTCATCGTATCTATCCCAATCTCATTAAAGAAAAGACAGTAACCGATATCAACCAGATCTGGTGCAGTGGTATCACCTATATCCGCATCCTCACCGGCTTTGTCTACCTGGCCGTCATTATTGACATCTACTCCCGCAGGATTGTCGGATATGCCCTGGGCAGAACCTTATCACCGGAACTGACCCTGGCAGCCCTAAAGATGGCCTTGGCTACCCGGAAAATAGACCATCTCATTCACCATTCTGATCAGGGAATCCAGTATGCTTCTACCGATTATACGAACCTGCTAAAAGAACACGGTATCCGGATCAGTATGTCTGCCAAAGGCAATCCTTATGATAATGTCTTTGCCGAATCATTCATCAAAACCCTAAAACAGGAGGAGATGTATCTATGGCAGTATGAAACTTTTTCTGATGTGGCAGAAAGAATTCCCTATTTTATCCCAGATGTGTATAATAGAAAGAGGCTACATTCAGCTTTGGGCTACCGGCCTCCAGAGGAATACGAGAACATGTTAGCCGAGAATACCTCTTTGGAAAGTGAGAAAGCTAAGATTTTAATTGTCTAGTCTGAGGGGTGCACTCCAACCATCAAGTGTTTAGGTAGAATCTATCAGCAGACCGGGATTGATGCCTATAGTAACTTTGGCTTTGCCAAGGTCTATACCAACAAAAAGGCAGACACTTCCATTGACTTTGTAAAAACTAGAGTGATACCGATAATAAAGAGTATACCACTCACTGGAAAAATAGGAAGCATGATTATGAGATATTTCTGGTCAAGTGTGGTATTACTCATACCAAGATTAAGATCAGGTGTCCCAAGAGTAACAGCATGGTAGAAAGATTTAACAGAACCTTATTAGAAGAATTCTACCAGATTGTAATGTTAAAAAATGTCTATACTTCTTTGGATGAGTTACAGGATGATCTGGATAAGTTCATCTGCTATTACAATTTTAAAAGAACGAATCAGGGTTACCGATTAAAAGGTAAGATTCCTTATCAGAAATTTTTAGATGGTAAGTGTAAATTAGCTTTACCGGAACCCGGATAAATAGTATCCTATTTCTATAGTAAAGAACTAGATGTGTATACACATCATGAAATTAATAGATATTATATATAAAAGAATAGTCTTGGAAGGAGGAATTAATGTTTAAAAAGATTAAAATAAAATATAAGGGAAATGACTTACCATTTAAAATAAATATAAAAAACTTAATTTATCATTTGGAAACATCTCAACTTGAGAATATATATATTAAGGATGAGGGAAAGTGCATTTATGATGCTATTCAAAAACCATTTGGAACAAAGATATTGAATAAACTATTAAAAAGCAAAATGAAGATTACTATTGTTATTGATGATATAACTAGGCCAACACCCCAGAAAAAAATTTTACCGATTTTAATCAAAGAATTAAATGATTTAGGGATTAACGATGAATTAATTACAATTATTGTTGCTTTAGGTACACATAGATATCTGAATGAGAATGAAATTAGAGAAAGAATTGGTTTGGAAATATTTCAAAGGGTAAATGTAAAAAATAACGAATGGAAAGAACCCAATAATTTCATTGATTTAGGAAAAACGGATAACGGAACTCCGGTAAAAGTTAACAAAGAAGTTTATAATTCTGATTTCATTATTGGGATTGGTTCTATTTTCCCTCATGCCCATGCTGGTTGGTCAGGTGGAGCAAAAATTATTCAACCCGGGGTTTGTGGATGGGAAACAACCGGTGCTACACACATGATAGTTCCAAGGGACCCACAACTTTTTGGAATAGCTGGAAACATAAATAATCCTTTTAGAAAAGAAATTGAAGAAATAGCTAAGAAAGTTGGTTTGAATTTTATTATAAACACTATTGTAAATCCAGATGGGAAAATTTATGCTATAGTTGCAGGAGATCCTATTATTGCTCACAGAAAAGGTGTGAAAAAAGCTAGTGAATTTTTTACAAAACCAATAAAAGAACTTGCTGATATTATTATTGTGAGTGCCTATCCTGGGGAAATAGATTATTGGACAGGTGCCACAGCTGTATTCTTAGCACAAAAAGGTCTTAAGGAAGGTGGGGTTACAATATTAGTGGGAGAATTTGCTGAGGGCATTTCTCCTACTCATAGCCAACGTGGATTATTATCTCTGAAAAGTGTAGATGAGATAGAAGGATTGATAGAAAGTGGAGGAATAACTGATTTAGTTTGTGCAGGAGATTTAATAATGCACGCTAGACTTCTCAAAAGAACAAAAGTTATTTGTTTATCGAGTTTAAAAAAAGAAGAGACCATAAGTCTTGGTTTTGAGAGTGCAAATTCAATTGAAGAAGCTATAGAAAGGGCTTTCATGATTAAAGGGAAAAATGCAAAAGTAGGAGTTATAAATGATGGTTGGCAAATTTTGCCCGAAATATTTTCTTAATTAGGAACAAATAAATAATTTTTTAGAAAGGACTACAACTATCAAAAATATTTATGAAAATATTCTGTTTCCCGTTAACAAAAAGAAGGTTTTAAGTTAGAACAAGCTCAAGATTAGAAAGGAGTTTATTCTGAGATGAATATTTCAAAATGGCATAAATGGGAGCGTAGTCAAGAATTAAAGATTGACCTAGGGGGATTATCAGGAATTGAATTAGTAAAATAAGGTATATAAGTTAATTGCATAGCCCTAAGAGTTACTACTATACTAAACAAATGTTTGATGTTTATGAAAAGAATCCAGAAATTGAAGAAAAAAACAATTAAAAGAATTTCTCTAGGAAGAATAGAAAAACCTGAAGATATTGCAGATATAGATTTTTTTTAGCTTGTAGTGATTCTCGCTATATGACTGGTACTACAATAGTGGTTGATGGTGGATGGATAGCTAATAGTGATTATATTTAGGAAGAAAAATTTAAATTTCTATATTTCCACATATTTTATTAATTAATATTTTTTCTTCCAATTATTTGAAATTATTTTGTAATAAGAGTAAAGCTAAAATTAATTTAAAAGTATAAAATAATGGGAAAGAATAAATGCGTTATGATATATTAATAAAAGATGGGAAAATTATTGATGGTACGGGTAATCCTTGGTTTAAAGCTGACTTGGGTATTAAGGATAGTAAAATAGTATATATAGGGAGAATTAATAAATATCCTAAAACAGCCAATGATATTATTGACGCAAAAGGCTTATTTGTATCACCCGGTTTTATTGATATTCATACCCATGCAGATTTAACAGTTATGCCTTATCCAGGATGTGAGAGTAGTGTTTTTCAGGGTGTAACAAGTTCAGTTGTGGGAAATTGCGGTTGGTCTTTAGCTCCATTAAACAATTTTAATAAAAAATTAGTTCAAGGTTATTTTTCACCGTTTTTATTTAAGGATTTTGAATATGGTTGGGATTGGGAATCTTTTGGAGATTATTATGAGAAGATATCCAAACTAAATTTTACGATGAACCTTATTCCATTGGTAGGTCAGGGAACAATTCGCATAGCGGTTAAAGGTTTTAGCCAACAAGAAACTTCGAAAAAAGAATTAAAAGAAATGCGATTCCTTTTGGAAAATGCATTAAAAGAAGGTGCTTTTGGACTTTCGGCAGGTCTAGGATATCCACCAGGAGGATATAGTAGGACTGAGGAACTGGTTGATTTGACTAAGGTTTTAAAAAAATATGATGCAATATTTAGTTGCCATATTAGAGATTATGGAAATTTATTAGAAAATGCAGTACTTGAAATGATTAGAATTGGAAAAGAGAATGATATTCCAATTCTTATATCTCATCTAGTAGTTAAAGGGGAGAAAAATTGGGGATATTTAGTCCATAAGGTTTTGAAAAAACTAGAAAATTCTCGGGCACAAGGAATAGAAGTATATTGTGATAGATATCCATATACTGCAGGCTGTTCTACTATTACTCAACTTCTTCCTTTATGGGCTTTAGAGGGTGGAACTGAAAAAATGTTAACAAGACTACAGGTTAAAAATGATAGAGAAGAAATAAAGAAAGATATTATACGGAATCGAGTTAAAGAAAATAATGGCATTCAAGAAGTTGGACTTGATCAAATTGTATTAAATGATGTACCAGGAAATCCCAGCTATGAAGGTAAATCTTTACAGGAAATTGTTGCAGAGAAAGGAGAGTTGGATAATGCTTATGATAGCATTCTGGATATTATATTGGAATTAGAAGGGAAAGTTACTCAAGTTAAACATTTTGCTTTTCAAGAAGATGTAGATGCTGTTATCACTCATCCATTATCAATGGTAATGTCTGATGGCTGGTTAACTAATATTTTTGCTAAAGGAAAACCTCATCCTAGAAATTTTGGTACCTTTCCAAAGTTTCTTAATCAATATGTAAAAGAGAAGAAATTATTAACCTGGGAAGATGCAATAAGAAAAATTACTTCAATGCCTGCTACAGTACTTAGGTTAAAAGATAGGGGGCTGATAAAAGAAGGATTTGTTGCTGATATTAGTATTTTTGATGAAGATAAGATAATTGATACTGCAACATATCAGAATCCGAAACAATATCCAAGAGGTATTGAGTATGTTATTGTTAATGGAAAACTTACAGTTAAAAATAGAAAAATACTTGATGCTAGGAATGGTAGTGTATTAAGAAAAATATAAAGGGGATAAATAAGTATTATGTGTAGATAAGTGAAGATAATATATATTTTTAAAAATTATCTAAATATATCTGTGGGGACGTGGCCATCAATAGCATATATCAAATTAACTTATTGAAATTGGAAACGAGAGGATAGTACCATTGTTTATGAAAATTCCTTGTAAACCTTTCTGGATTGAATTAGCATTGAAGCAATCATCTATAATATACAGGAAATCAAAAATTAAATAGGGGATAATAATATAAGCATTGGCGTAATAGAAGGAGATGTCTATTGACATTGAGCAGTTGAAGTAATCAGAAAAGCTATTTCCGTAAGATTATATTATTTAGCTGTGGCTACAGTTAATTAAAGGATTGAACTAAATGAAAATCAGATTAATGTTATTATTTTAAGCAAGTGAGAACTCCTCACATGTATATGGTTATTCCTCTGAAATATGTGGTGAATAAAGTAACAGAATTTAGCGAGAAGAATACCAGCAGATCTCTGATTAGAAAATTCAACTACTTGAAAATGTATATTAGGATCAAAAGGCATTTAAGTTAAAGGTTGTTTTATCTCAACAGTTTTGGAATCAACGAAAAAAATCATCCAAGAATATGTCAAAATGTAAGAGAGGAAGATACAGGACAAGCGCAGCTTGAATTTTAAGAGTATGACGCCAGTAATGTCGTGGGTTTCTGTTATAAATATGGTAATGGCTAAACTTAATTGTGCTAAATATGTTCTTTGACAATGGGAATCTGTTGATTCAGTAACCTCATTAATAATGTAACCAATTTCTCTTTACGATGGTTGAACCTCCATTCTACTTCTTTTAAGTAGAGAGGAAACTAAGAATTAGGAATTTCTCTCTACTGATACAGCCAGTGTTTAGAAAAGGACAATAAACCTTCAATACCATTGATATGATTTGTGCCCTTAGATATGCTTTTATCTTTTAATACAACTATATGATTACCTCTAAAAGGTTAGAAGGCGCAGGCGAACAGTCATCAGTGTAGTATAAACTCTCATCTTGGTATATTTGTTAATATAAGGCTGCATAGCCTCCTTAGCAATCGAGGTAATAGGGAAAGTTAGCACTTTGCCTCATCTGGATAAATGTCAAAGACAATTTTTTTACCTGTTGCACCCTAGTCGCGACTACCTGGCCTTTTACCGGCGAACACGGTTTCATCCATTTCTTTCTCAACTAAGAGTGGTTTTAGATCTTCGATGTTATTATGATAAATAGTTTCTCTAAACATCCTAAAGCATCTCTTGATGGTTAATTGCCTATAAGGTATCTGGAATCTTAGTCGGTAAGCAGGGACTTCCAGACAAGAATATTCAATTAATAATATGTAGCCTAAATTGCAAGAAAAAAAAGAGACAATTATGTTAGAAAAAAGAATTTTAAAGTCAATCGATGAACCATAAGAAAAATACGAAATATCAACAAAAGAAAAAGAAAGAAAAAAAATTGTTGTTAAAAAGGATAAGTATAATTTAGTTGAAACAGGAAAGACTGTCATTGATAGATCTCAAAAATTTATAGACCCCCTGATAATGTAAATATATTTATTGGTAAAGAATTAACTATTGCAAATAATCCTCCAGAGATTGAATTTGCAATAGTTCCTTGCAATTACAGGTATTTTGGGCCAGATAGAATTAAAGATAATTCCATGTGGTCTTCCTGGAGTCAGGGTGGCTATGACCCTGATTCTGAGAAATTTTTTGGAGCAGTTGGAGATCATGGTTGGAAAAATCCTCATTTGTATGTTGTGGAGTATGACATTCACTCAAAGAGTGTAAAGTGTTTACCAGAGATTAACAGAACCTTAGGCCGAAAGACGAACCAATTTGGAGACGGGAAGATTCATGGCTATTTGGATGTATACAAACCATCCTTCAGTGATAATAATCAACTATGGTTTTGTACCTATTGGTGCCGTTACCCCGAACCAATAGAAAGTGATTTTGAAACTGGTTATAATGCTGGACATATAATGAGCTGGGATATTGATAAGAGATGTTTTATTGACTACGGTGTTCCTTTAGAAAGAGCTACTTGGCCTATTCATAGGGTTGATAGGAAAAGGGGAATACTTTACGCAGTTGGTATGTTTAGTGAATTTTTAGCATGGGATATTGATAAGCAACAGATCAAGTGGGCAGGATACCTTCCACCTGTTGGTAAAGAAAAGGATAAATGGGCAATTTCCCCGGGAATGAAGTGGTATAACCGTGTTATGTTATTAGACGAACATAATGGAAATATATACAGCAATAATTTAATTTCCGATAAATGGAGCATCATAGAATATAATCCTCATAAAAATCGATTTTACGAACTTGATATTGATACAGGACTTTCTTGTCCCATACGTTGCTATACAAGAGAAAGAGACAAAGATGGTTATTTTTGGGGATTAACAGCAGTTGGTGAACTCTTTTCATTTCATCCTGATAGAAAAAAATTTAATTTATTTGATAAAATATAGCCTATGAATGATAGTTATTCTGTATCTATGGATTCAAGTCCCGGCGGAAGATATCTTTATTTTGGGATTGCATCTCATGCTAGAGGCTATGCCTATGGTTCACCAGTTCTTCAATATGATAAGAAAACAAATAAAACCAAAATTTTATGTTTTCTATTTCCTTATTTTTATGAGAAATACGGATATGTTCCTGGTGGAAGTTATTCTTTTAAATTAAATAAAACAAGAGATAAATTATTCATGTTGTGGATTGGGCAGTTTGCTGAGATTGATGACTTATACAATAAGATGAAAAATTATAAAGTAGAAGATTCTGCAAACTGGAGTATCCCTCAGGAGCACGATGTATTCGGCGACTGTTCCATCTTTGTCCTTAACATTCCTGAAGAGGAACGGGAAGAGTGAAGAGTTTAATGAAGTTATAAATATTAAGATTATGATTAAGCGAGCAAGATCATTTATAATATTTGTAACTTCAAAATTTTTTGAAGATTAACAGAGGTAACTAAAATGATTCAATTAGAGAATAAAAAGATCAAAGTAAGCATTTCCCCAGAAATAGGAATGGCTCTTACAAGTTTTAAGGTTTACGATAGGGAGATCTTGAATCAAGATTTAAAAAATGATTTTCTTAAAACAAGAAAAGGGTTAGGACCCATAATTTTACCCCATTTTAATCTAGATTCTCCTATTAAGAATGATAGTATAAACCCAAATGATCAAAAATATAATCTGTTTCCACATATTAAACATTTACGCAAATTAGGCATTTTTAATCCATTTCAACATGGAATTGGAAGATACGTTTCATGGAATTATCAGTTAGTCGAAAATACTATTACCGGTGCAATATCAGGGAAAGATACAATAGATGGATTTACTTTAAAAGATTTAAATGGCTTTGATTTCAATGCAAAAGTCATTTACTTTTTACATGATAATTATGTTAGTATAAAAATAGAGATAAATGGAGAAATGCCAGTAGCTTCTGGAATTCATTTTTATTATGATTTAGTTGATGATGATTCAACAATTTCTTTAGATGCATACCAAAAACAAAAGAAAATAAATTCAATTTATCTTAATAAAAAACATAATGATGTTCTTACACCTATTTATGATAAAAATGGTTTTTCCCATATTCTATTGCGAACAAGCCGATATAATTTGCTAACAAAATTTATGGCTGAAGGAGATCGGGATAAAGTTTTTGAATCCCTTATCATTTTTAGCGATATGGAGAAGAATTTTGTTTGTATTGAGCCCATATCTTACAAAATAGGTGAAAATAATACTAAGGTGAGGCATTTTGGTGAAATTCAATTAATTCCGGGAATTGAGAAATGTAAATAAAACTAAATTGGAATTAGAAAATTTAATGGGACAGCAGCGAAGTAATATTAAAGTTTACTAAAGAATATTTTATAAATTAATTTATGCCATGAGAATAATTTTAATATTTGATTTTTAGAGAAATAGGAAAGATATAGATTTAATATAGTTATATTTCATATTATTAATAATTTTTAATTGGTAAATAACAAAAAAATTAAAATTAAAAATTTCATTATAGAAGTTAAGAAGAAAACAATAGGAAGATATTTAATAGAAATAATTGTAAACATTTTTCGGGGAAGTTATATTTCTTATGCATAATATTTGAAGAAGAATTGTATAATAATAAATATAAAATATAATTTTGGTATTGTGAGTGTAAAATTTTCAGCAAAATTAATTCAGGCAAACATAAATTAATATTAATAAGGGGGTGATAGATGTAATTATAACCTGTAAAAGAATTTTCTTGGGATTAAGATTTTATTGAAGATTTAAATTAGGAGGAAAGAAAAATGAAAAAATTAAGTGTAATATTATTAATAACAATATCATTGTTGCTAATCTGTTCTTCGATGGTATCAGCACAGGCTAAATATGTATTAAAATTTAACCATGTTCTTGCACCAAATGAACCTTATCATGAAGGCTTTCTTAAATGGGCTGAAAGGGTAAAAGAAAGAACAAA
>Ga0334895_1003848_pt1 | contig 11136 bp, 11 predicted proteins | sample GraSluR3_MG_7_FD_207229 | JGI IMG/M metagenome (GOLD analysis project Ga0334895, IMG submission 207229) | Sludge microbial communities from methane-producing bioreactor in Wageningen University, Netherlands - Granular Sludge_31_05-R3 | ecosystem: Engineered > Bioreactor > Anaerobic >... | reverse complement strand
CGGGGAGGACCACGGTGCCGATATCTCGCCCCACCATGACCACCCCACCGGCTGCGCCGATGGCGCGCTGTCGGGCAGTGAGGGCGGCGCGCACGCCCGGGTAGGCCGAGACCGGGCTGACGCCCTGATTGACCTCGGGCGAGCGGATGGCCCAGGTGATGTCCGTGCCGTCGGCCAGCACGGTGTACTGGCGCCCGTCATCGGCGGTAGGCCGCAGCACCCGGATCTCGATGCCTTCCGCCAGGCGCGTGACGGCCTCCTCATCGGCGATGGGGATGTCTCGATCCAGAGCGGCCCAGGTGACCGCCCGGTACATGACGCCGGTATCAAAGTAGAGGTATCCGAGCTCTTGGGCCAGGCGCGCGCCCACGGTGCTCTTGCCCGAGGCGGCGGGGCCGTCGATGGCGATGGTGATCTCTCTCAACGCTCTGCCTCTCGCGTGCCCAGCCCCGCACTCGCCCGCAGGGCATCGCGCTCACTGGGAGAAAGCCATCTCCCCTGGCCGGGCTCCAGATCGCCCAGCATGAGCGTGCCCATGCGGACGCGAATGAGGCGCTGTACCTGATGGCCCGTTGCCTGGAGCAGGCGGCGGATCTGGTGTTTGTGTCCTTCGCGCAGGATGATGCTCAACCAGCGGCACCCCTGTGGGGCGCGGTGGCCGCGCCAGTGCCAGGCGGCGGGAAGGCGCTGGGTTTCGGCCTTCAGGGGGCGGGTCTCGCCTGGCAGAACCAGGCCACGGCGCAACGCTTGCAGGGCCTGATTCGTCGGGATACCCGCAATCAGCGCATAGTACTGTTTCTCGTGTTCATGGCGCGGGTGCATCAGCCGCTGCGCCAGGGGGCCATCGTTGGTAAAGAGCAACAGCCCTTCACTGTCGCGGTCCAGCCGTCCCACGGGATAGATGCGTTCCTCTGTGGGGACCAGCGACCGGGCGGTGGTCCGACCATGGGGATCGTGAACGGTGGAGATGACTCCGGTGGGCTTGTACAGGGCATAGTAGAGCGGGGGTGTGGATTCGATGGCCTGGCCGTCCACCTCAATTCGGTCATGCTCGGAGTCGACGCGGGTGCCCAGAGTGGTGACGACGCGGCCGTTCACGCGTACCCGCCCGGCGGCGATGATCTCCTCACAGTGACGACGCGAGGCGACACCGGCATGGGCCAGTACCTTCTGGAGGCGCTCGCCGCGTGGGTCCTGCTGCTCAGCGAACATACAAAGGCTCGCTGCGGACCAGTTGGCCCGCCACGCTGATCTCGAGGGCGCCTACCTGGGTGCCAGAAGCCAGCCCGGCGCGGGTGTCGTCGATGCGCCGATAGATCGAGAGGGTGCCCGTCTGCCACGGATGCACCAGGAGGCCGATCGGCTCTTTGATCTGGACGCTCCGCCAGACACCGTTATCGTCCTGATAGCGGTTGAGGGGGATATCAGGAGTCGAGATCATCACTTCGGCATAGTTGGCATAGTAGTGATCCAGGAGCAGGACAGAATCCAGGTATCGGTCGGTGGAACCCATCACCACGCTCATGACGGTGCCTTGCGGGCGCTTGACCAACGCGATCAAGCACTCGCCCGCTTTTTCCTCTGTGCCCGTCTTGATGCCGATGGTGCCTGGATAGGTGCTGAGTAGCTGGTTCGTATTGAGCAACCAGTGTTTGGCGACCACGGCTTCTGAGAGGCTGACGATGCCGGCGATGCGCTGATCCTGCATGGCATGCAGCGCCAGAATCGCCATATCGTAGGCGGTCGAGTAGAGCTCGGGATCGTCCAGGCCATGCGGGTTGGCAAAGTGGGTATCCTGGAGCCCAAGGCTTGCGGCCAGCTCGTTCATCCATCCCACAAAGGTGCCGACGTCTCCTCCCAGGTTGCGAGCGATGCAAGCGGCGGCCGCATTGTCCGACGGGATGAGCGTAAAGTGGAGCAGTTGCCAGACGGTGACGTACTCGCCGTTGCGAAGGCCGGCGGAAGAGGTGGCGGCCAGATCCACCGGCCAGACGGGGTATTCTGCCTCCAGGTTGCCGCGCTGCAAGGTGACCAGCGCTGTGGCCAGCTTGGTCAAGCTGGCGGGCGCACGCCGCTCACGGGCGTTCTTTTCGTAGAGAATCTCACGGCTGCTGACATTGATCAGCAGGGCCGATTCGGCCGAGATGGTGGGCGGGGCCGATACCCGCATGGCCCGGAGCTGCTGCGGCGTCAGGGTGCGGGTGGGGATGTCGCCATCGGTGAGCGTGGGCGGGCCAAAGCCCAACGTCAGGCAGGCCAGCAGGCTGATGATGAGCAGCAAGAGACGCTTCCGGGAGGAAGGCATGGCATCCCTCAGTGAGAACGAGCGGCCGTTACCTGGGCGATTCTAGCGCAGCTATATCGCTGGGTCAATAGAATGGGGGCTGGGTAAGCGAACTCAGATCGAGCTTTGACATGGTACCCCAGCACCTCTAGAATCGCTGACAAAGGAAAGGGGCGAGCATGCCGCGTCTGGGTGCCCACATGTCCGTGGCGGGAGGGCTGGAGCAAGCCCTTTTTCGCGGCGATAGCATCGGCTGTGATACCATCCAGTTGTTCTTACGGGCGCCCACGCGCTGGAGTGCCCCTCCGCTGGGTGAAGCGCAGGTGGCTGCCTTTGAGGCGGCGCGCGAGGCCACCGGCATCCACCCCATCGTGGTGCACGGGTCGTACCTGATCAACCTGGCATCGCCCCAGGCGGGGCTTTGGAGGCGCTCGCTGGCGACCCTGAGCGACGACCTGCAACGGTGCCAGCGGCTGGGGATCGACCGCTACGTGCTGCACCCGGGCGCGCATACCGGCTCGGGCGAGGCGGCGGGGGTGGACAGGGTGGCCGAGGCCGTTCGGGGGGCCCTGGGAGAGAGCGAGGGCGACGTGCGGCTGCTGCTGGAGAATACTGCGGGCCAAGGCAGCAGCCTGGGGCATCGGCTGGAGCAGTTGGCCGAGATCCTGGACGGGGTTGCCGACAAGCGCCGGGTGGGAATCTGCATCGATACGGCGCATGCCGTGGCGGCGGGTTACCAGCTGGCCGAGAGCGAGGGGTATACCAGCTTTTGGGCCAGGGTGGGCGAGCTGTTTGGCATGGAGGGCCTGGGCTGCTTGCACCTGAACGACAGCTTGCGCCAGGAGGGCAGCCGGATCGACCGTCACACGCATATTGGTGAGGGGCATGTGGGGCTGGAGGCGTTTCGCTCGCTGGTGAACGACCCCGCGCTGCAGGACGTGCCCATGATCCTGGAGACGCCCAAGGGCGCTGATATGCTGGAGGATATCCGCAATCTGGCGCTCTTGCGGGGCCTTTGTGTTGACCATGACCGCGACGATGGCTAGGCAGAAGGAGATGGATGGGATGCGAGCCTTTATGAGCGACACCGTGCCCGCCGAGCCCGCAGAAGGGCTGCCCGGCGTCCGAATTCGCTGGGTCATCGGCAAGAATGTGGACGCGCCCAACTTTGCCATGCGGATCGTGGAGGTGGAGCCCGGCTGTGCCACCGCTTACCACGAGCATCCGTGGGAACACGAGGTCTATGTGCTCGAGGGACAGGGCTATGTGCGCGCTGCCGATGACAAGGCCGACCTGGTGCCGGGCATGTGCGTCTTTACCAAGCCTGGCGAGGCCCACTGCTTTGCCAACGATGGCGACGCCCTGTTGCGCTTTATCTGTGTGGTTCCGTGGCCTGACGCATAGCCCGGTGTGCGTGGGAGGTTGGCATGCGCGAGGCGATGCTCTACGACCGACGCGATGACAACCGCGTTCGATGTAACCTGTGTGCGCACCGCTGCCGCATCCTAAACGGCGCTCGTGGGGTCTGCCAGGTACGCGAGAACCATCAGGGCGTCCTCTACAGCTTGGTCTATGGGCGGCTGATCTCGCAGGCGGTGGATCCCATCGAGAAAAAGCCGCTGTTCCACATGCTTCCGGGCAGCGATGCGCTTTCCATCGCCACGGCGGGATGCAATTTCCGCTGTTCCTTTTGCCAGAACAGCAGCATCTCGCAGCTTCCACGCGACCACCGGCTCGTCGAAGGGACGTATGTGCCACCCGAGCAGGTGGTGAACGCGGCGCGGCGTTACCGCTGTGCCTCGATTGCCTACACCTATACCGAGCCGACGGTCTTTTTCGAGTATACCTATGACGTGGCCCGGCTGGCGCATGAGGCTGGTATCCTCAATGTCTATGTTTCGAACGGCTATATGACCGAGGAGGCGCTGGATCTGCTGGCGCCACGCGATGGCGAGCGCCTGTTGGACGCCGCCAACGTGGACCTGAAGGCGTTCACCGACGGATTCTACCGTGAGCAGTGCGGAGCCCGGTTGCAGCCGGTACTGGACAGCCTGGTGCGCATGAAGGAGCGTGGGGTGTGGCTGGAGGTGACCACGCTGGTCATCCCCACGCTGAATGACTCTGATGAGGAGCTAGGCCAGATCGCCGGGTTCATCGCCGACGAGCTGGGAGCCGAGACGCCGTGGCACGTGAGCCGGTTCCACCCCACCTATCGTCTGCTGGAAAAGCCCCCCACGCCGGCCGCCACGTTGCGGCGAGCGCGAGCCATCGGCCGTGAGCGGGGATTGCGCTACGTCTATGTGGGCAACTTGCCCGACGACGAGGGCGAGACCACCTACTGCCCGCAGTGCGGCGAGACGGTGATCGGTCGCTCGGGCTATCGGATCGTATCGCGGCATCTGCGCGGGGGGGCTTGTGCCACCTGCGGCACGACCATCGCCGGCGTCGGGCTCTAGCCAGAGATGCCCCGACGCCTAGGGTTCCTTCTGGAGCAGGTCGCGCGCCTGCGCGATTTGGGCAGCCACGGCCTGGCGGGCGGTGCCCCCGGTGACGTTACGGGCCTCTACCGATGCTTCCATGTCCAGCGCGGCGTACAGGTCATCGCCAAAGACCGTTGATATCTCCTGATAGGTCGCCAGCGGCAGAGTCCGCAAGCCTACGCCGGCCTCTTCCGCAGCGCGCACGGCCCTGCCCACCAACGCGTGGGCCTGCCGGAACGGTATGCCCCGCTTGACCATATAGTCCGCCAGGTCGGTCGCCAGCAGGCCATCTTCCAGGGCGGCGCGCATGGCTTCGGGGCGCACCTCCAGGGTGGCGATCACCCCCGCCACGATGGGCAGCAGCATGGTCAGCGTATCCAGCGTGTCGAACAGTGGTTCTTTGTCCTCTTGCAGGTCCTTGTCATAGGTGGAGGGGATGCCCTTGACCACCATGAGCAGCCGCATCAGGTTCCCCGCGAGGCGGCCGGATTTGCCCCGCACTAGTTCCAGGCTGTCCGGGTTGCGCTTTTGTGGCATGATGCTCGATCCGGTGGTATAGCGCTCGTCGAGCCGCACAAAGCCATAGGCCGCGCTGGAATAGATGATCAGATCCTCGGCCAGGCGGCTGAGATGCGCGCCCAGAGCCGCGCCCCAGTAGAGGGTATCCAGCATCATGTCGCGGTCGGCTACGGCATCCATGCTGTTCTCGGACACCCGGTCGAACCCGAGCTCCTGGGCGAGGGCCTCTCGGTCGATGCCGTAGGCGTTGCCGGCCAGCGCGCCGGCGCCCAAGGGGCAAGACGAGGCCCGCGCTCGGACCTCGTCTAGGCGCTCGCGATCGCGTTGCAGCATCCAAAAGAACGACATCAGCCAGTGGCTAAAGCGGACCGGCTGGGCGGGCTGGAGATGGGTATAGCCGGGCATGAGCACGTCCAGATGGCGCTCGGCCTGGCCGACGGTGGCGGCCTGGGCCTGCACGATCAGGGCGCGGAGCTCGTCCAGCGCTGCGAGCAGGTAGAGGCGCACGTCGGTGGCTACCTGATCGTTGCGGCTGCGGCCCGTGTGCAGCTTGCCGGCGAGCTCGCCGATCAGCTCCCCCAGGCGGCGCTCGACGGCGGTGTGGATGTCTTCGTCGCCCTCGACAAAGACAAAGCTGCCGTCAGACAGCTCGTCGGCCACCAGGCCTAGGCCGTGGACGATGCCGGTGACCTCAGCCTCGGCGAGCGCGCTTGCCCGGCCCAGGGCGCGGGCGTAGGCGATGCTGCCCCGCACGTCCTGCTGGGCCAGGCGGTGATCCACGTCCAGGGAGCGATTGAACGCCCACATGAGCTCGTCGGTTGGTCCGGTGAAACGCCCGCCCCACAGCCTGGTCATGGTGCTAGTCTCGCTTGAACTCGGTATAGTCCGGCTGGTCGTATTCGCTGCGGACGCCCTCGGCATCCACCAGGGCGCGCACCTTGAGCGAGAGGCCGAACAGATTGATGAACCCCTCGGCGTCGGCCTGGTCGTACACGTCATCGGCGCCGAACGTGGCATAGTCCTCGCGGTAGAGGCTGTACGGCGACTTGCGGCCGGCGACGATACAGTTGCCCTTGTAGAGCTTGATGCGGACGCGGCCGGTCACGCGCTCCTGGGTCTTGCGGATCATGGCGTCCAGCGACTCGCGCAGCGGCGTGAACCAGCGCCCGTTATAGACCAGCTCGGCATAGCGCAGGGCGACCACGTCCTTGTAATGGAGCGTCTCACCGTCCAGACAGAGGCTCTCTAGCGCCTGATGGGCCACGTGCAGGATGGTTCCGCCAGGCGTCTCATAGACGCCGCGCGACTTCATCCCGACCAGGCGGTTCTCGACCAGGTCCACCCGGCCGACGCCGTGCTTGCCGCCGAGCGCATTGAGCGCCTCGATCAGCTCCACGCCGCCCATGCTGGTGCCGTTGAGGCGGACGGGCACGCCTTCGCGAAAGTCGATCTCCACGTACTCGGGCGTGTCTGGGGCGTCTTCGGGATCCACGGTGAGCACGAACATGTCCGGCAACGGCTCTTGCCAGGGGTCCTCCAGCACGCCGCCTTCGTGGCTGAGGTGCCACAGGTTGCGATCGCGGCTATAGATGGAGCGGGTGGTCTGGCTCACCGGCACATTGTGGGCCTCGGCGTAGGCCAGGGCGTCCTCGCGCGAGCGGATCTCCCATTCGCGCCAAGGGGCGATGACCCGCAACTTGGGGTTGAGTGCCTTGAACGTCAGCTCAAAGCGCACCTGGTCGTTGCCTTTGCCGGTGCAACCGTGAGCCACGGCGTCGGCGCCCTCGAGCTCGGCGATCTCGACCATGCGCTTGGCGATGAGCGGCCGCGCGAAAGAGGTGCCGAGCAGGTACATGCGCTCGTACACCGCCCCAGCCATGAGGGTGGGCATGATATAGTCGCTGACGAACTCGCCACGTAGATCCTCGATATAGATCTTGCTGGCGCCGCTCTGGAGGGCCTTGGCCTCCAGGCCGTCGAGCTCTTCCGCCTGGCCCAGGTCTGCGGTGACGCAGATGACCTCACAGCCATAGTTCTCGCGCAGCCAGGGCACGATGACCGAGGTATCCAGGCCTCCAGAGTAGGCCAGCACGCACTTTGCCACGTGATCCTTCATCATGATTACTCCTCCGATGATGCGGTATCGATGATCAGAGCGGTCTCATCGCACTCGGCGAATTTGGCACAGTTGATGCAATCGCGCCAAATCTTGCGCGGGAGCTCGTCGCGTTGGATCCGCCTGAACCCCAGCTTTTCAAAGAACGCGACCTCGTATGTTAGCGCAAACACATGGGGTATGCCTAGTGCTTGCGCATCGCGGAGGATGTGCCGGACCAACTGCCCACCGATACCTCGCCCTCGGTGGGCGCTGCTCACCGCCAGCGAGCGAACCTCGGCCATATCCCCCCAAAAGATGCTGAGGGCGGCGCATCCTACCACCTGGCCGTCGAGCTCGGCCACGCAGAACTCGCGCAGAAACTGGTAGATCGCCGCGAGAGGACGCGGCAGCATCTTGCCACACTCGGCATAGCTGTTGACGATGCGCGCGATTTCGGGCGCGTCGTCAACGGTGGCGGCGCGGACCACGACCTCGCCCTGCGTGGTGGTGTCGCTGGGTGCCATTTCAGCCAGCTTGAGCAAAGACGTCATCCAGCGCCTCCAATGCGGACTCTACTTCAGCTTGGTCGATGGTCAGCGGGGGGAGCAGGCGCAAGACGCGGGCCCCCGCGCGGCAGGTGATGATCCCTCGCTGGTAGCCCGCCTCGATCAGCGGGCCGGCGTCGACCTTGAGGGGGATGCCCCAGATGAGGCCCAGGCCGCGGACGCTCTCGACGATCTCGTGGCGGGCGGCCAACGCCTCCAGCCCGGCGTGGAACAGCTCCCCCATGGCGCGCACGTGGCCGAGAAAACCCGCATCGGACACGCGCCGCAGGACCACCTGCGCCGCAGCGCAGACCACGGGGTTGGCGGCAAAGGTGCTGCCATGATCGCCGGGAGAGATGGCGCTGGCCACGTCCTCGGTCATAACCACGGCGCCCATGGGCAGGCCGCCACCCAGCGGCTTGGCCAGGGTCATGATATCCGGGGTAATGGCGGCCAGTTCGTGGGCCCAGAGGTTGCCGGTGCGACCCAGGCCGCACTGGACCTCGTCAAAGATCAGCAAGGCTTGATGCTGGTCGCAGAGCTGGCGCAGGCCTGCCAGAAAGCCTGGCTCCGCCAGGTTGACGCCGCCCTCGCCCTGCACCGGCTCGACGATGCAAGCGCAGACGTCGTCACCCAGTGCTTGGGCGGCGGAATCCAGGTCATTGAACGTGGCAAAGCTAGCGCCGGGCATCAGCGGCCGGAAAGGCGCCTGGTAGTGCTCGCGCGGCGTGAGGGCCAGGGCGCCCATGGTCCGCCCGTGAAAGGCGTTCTCAAAGGCAACGATGCGCGTCTTGGAGGCGTCCCGCTGGTGGGCCCACTTGCGGGCGAACTTTATCGCTGCTTCCACCGACTCGGTGCCCGAGTTGCAGAAAAAGACGCGGTCGCCAAAGGAGCGCTCGACCAGCATCCGGGCCAGCTTGGCCTGGGGTTCGGTGTGGTATAGATTCGAGACGTGGATCAGGCGCGCGGTCTGGGTGGTGATGGCGCCCACCAGTTCGGGGTCTCCGTGCCCCAACGCGTTGACGGCGATGCCGCTGACCAGGTCGAGGTAGCGCTTGCCGTCGCTGTCATAGAGGTACACCCCCTCGCCGTGGCTCAGCACGAACGGAGCCCGGCTGTAGGTTTGCACCACATAGGCTTGTTCCATCTCTTGGGTCGTCATGGTCTGCGCGCTCATGCCAGTTCTCCTTGCTCTTGTTTGGTGATCCCGATGCACGTGCCCCCGTCTTGCTCCAGCCCGTCCAGGTTGGTGATGCGGACGCGCCTGACGCCGGCGACCAGCGCCTCCAGCGCGGAGCGGATCTTGGGCACCATGCCGCCGGTGATGACGCCTTCCAGAATGAGATGCTCGGCCAGGTCATGGTCAATCTCGGGGATCACCTGCCCCTGCTGCAGGACGCCGGGGGTGTCCGTCAGAAAGGTTAGTTCTTGGGCCTGCATGGCGCGGGCCAGGGCCAGGGCGGCGTGATCGGCGTTGACGTTGAGGGCGCGACCATCGGCGCCCAGCGAGATGGGCGAGATCACCGGCAACAGGCCGGCATCGAGGAGGAGGCCGAGCACCTTTGTGTTGACGTGGTCGATCTCTCCAACCCGGCCGAGATCCACCTGGCCATGCTTGAGGGGGGTGGCACGGAGCAGCCCGGCATCGACGCCGCAAAGCCCGATGGCGGGGGTGCCCGTGGCAACGAGATGGGCGACCAGGCGTTTGTTCACGGCCCCAGAGAGCACCATCTCGGCAACCTCCATGCAGGCGTCATCGGTGACGCGCAGCCCCTCCACATAGCACGGTTCCAGGCCCAGCCGGCGCTGCAGGGCAGCGATCTCGGGGCCGCCGCCGTGGACGAGGGCTATCGGCGAGCGGGCGTGCAGGGCGCCCAGCCGAGTGACCAGGCGTTCCAGGAGCGGCCCCTCGGCCAGCTCGGCCCCTCCAATCTTGATGACGCGTAGACTCTGATCCATGGCCTCTCCCTAGAGCAATCCGCTGGGCTCGGCCAAGCCAAACATGACGTTGGCGTTCTGCACGGCCTGGCCTGATGCGCCTTTGACCAGATTATCGAGCACCGAGACGATCACGATCTGCCCGGGAACGCCGCTCTCGGCCGCGGACATGGCGATGCGATTGCTGCGGGCCACGTGAGCCAGCGATGGCGGCTCGGCGGGCGGCATGATTTGCACAAAGGGCTCGCTGGCATAGGCTTGGCGCCACAGATCGGTGACGCGCTCGGCGGTCCAGGTCTCAGCTAGCTGCACATAGATGGTCGACAGGATGCCCCGAGCCACCGGCAGGAGATGAGGCGAAAAGGTGACATGCACGGCCGCGCCGGCGTAGGCGCTCAGCTCTTGTTCCATCTCGGGGACGTGACGGTGGGCGTGGCCCAAGGCGTACGCGGAAAAGTTGTCGTGAACCGACATGAAATGGGTCTTGGTGGTGGGGCTGGCCCCGGCGCCCGAGGTGCCGGACTTGCTATCAACGATGATCCCTGCCCCGACCAGGGCGCCCGCCCGCAATAGTGGCTCCAGGGGGAGCAGCACCGAGGTGGGGTAGCAGCCAGGGTTGGCCACCAGGCGCGCCTCGCGGATGGCGTCGCGCGCCAGCTCGGTCAGGCCATAGACGGCCTCCTGCAGCAGGTGAGGGGCGGGGTGGGCAGCGTACCAGCGTTCGTAGGTGGCCAGGTCACGGAGGCGAAAGTCCGCCGATAGATCCACCACGCGGCAGCCGTCCTCCAGCGCCTTGACGGCCCACTGGGCAGATGCGCCGTGAGGCGTGCAGAGAAAGACCAAGTCGGCCTCTGCCAGGGGCGCGTCATCAGGGGCCACCAGCACCACGTCTACGGGGTCCGGATAGACCTGGCTGAAGCGCTTGCCGGCATAGCTCTCGGAGGCCGCAAAAGCCAGCTTTAGCGAAGGGTGCTTGGTGATGATGGCCAGCAGCTCGCGGCCCGCAAAGCCGGTGGCTCCCAATACGCCCACGTTGATGATCGGCATATGTCTCTCTCCCACTGCGCCAAACAAAAAAACCAGCTCTCCGTCTGGAGAGCTGGTGGGTGATCCTTACTCATGACACCCCAAGCGCAACTAGCCAGACGCCACGTCCGGATATGGCCTGGAGCTCCTCCTGATGGAGCGAGCGCTATGGGTTGGTGCGTTTCCCATCTTGATCATGATGCTGCGAGTCTAGGCGCATTCGGCGGAACTGTCAAGCGGGCCAGT
>Ga0334895_1003847_pt1 | contig 11141 bp, 12 predicted proteins | sample GraSluR3_MG_7_FD_207229 | JGI IMG/M metagenome (GOLD analysis project Ga0334895, IMG submission 207229) | Sludge microbial communities from methane-producing bioreactor in Wageningen University, Netherlands - Granular Sludge_31_05-R3 | ecosystem: Engineered > Bioreactor > Anaerobic >... | reverse complement strand
AGATCCTCAGGGCTCTTGTAGTCCTTCAACAACTCCTGTAACAGTTCCTTAGAAATAGCCATTCGTGCTCCTCCTTATTAGAGCTCGGCTATTTACACAAAATATCTTACACCCTCATCTCAAAGGCTGACCGCTTTACCTACGTGCCGAATACTGCACCCTATGTCAGAGGAGTCTACAACCTTCGGGGTGATATTATCTCCATAATTGATTTACGGGTTATGTTTCACCTTCCAGCTCCCAGCAAAGCTGAGGGTATGATGGAGGATATGATAATACTGCGCCTGGATAACTACTTTATCGGTGTTATCGTGGACAGCATCGATAAGGTCGTCGGTATCTCCTCTTCGTTCATTCAGCCTCCGCATCCCCTCTTTGGTGATATAAACATCAAGTTTATCAAGGGGATCGTGGAGAACGAGAAAAAGCTCTACATTATTCTTGATGTCGAGAAAATTCTTGGTGATGCCGATGACGAGGAGGATGAAAGCCGGGTGGAGGTTATGGGAATCCCCATGGCTACGGAAACTGAGGATGAAGCAGAATCTGTCTATGATGGCGACGGAAAAAACGGTGAGATTGGGCTGGATTTTCTCCAGGATACCTTGAAAACCTTCAGCCGTTTTATTGTAAGTTCAGTGAATCGTGACTGGATTCGGGAGCGATACGCGGAATGGAAGTCTCAGCATGGCGGAAGCGATGAAAAGGCCCAGTTGAAATCTCCTGAAGATGCTCAAGAATTCCTGAAGGATTTCTATTCTCCCTGTACAGGGCGATTATGGAACAAGGATTACACCGATGCGGTCAGCTCGCTTCTTCCGGAAGGCAGGAAAGGAAATCTGACCGCCTGGAATCCTGGCTGCGGCAAAGGCTACGAAACCTATTCCCTGGCAGCTGTTTTACGGGCAAAGAACCCGGAGGCGGTCATTAAGATATGGGCCAACGACAGCGATCTGTTGAGTATTTCCACAGCGCCGAATCTCGTTTTTAACGATAACGAAATCCCTGATTATCTCGATACCTATATGCAGGATACCAAAAACGGCAAACAGTTAAACGAGGGAATACGAAAGCAGATTCTCTTTGAGTATCATGACGTACTTCATTCCAATCCTTTCCCCGAGGTGGATATCATTCTGGCCAGGGACCTGATCTCTTTCATGTTAAAAAATGATCAGAACCGCCTGATGAATGAATTCTCGGAAAAACTGAAACCCGGTGGATTTCTGTTCCTTGGAGCTCACGAACGGATCAATGATCCTGAATGGGAAATGCTTGAAGCTTCGGGACTAGTTGCGTACCGAAAGAAAAATGGATAATATTGTGCCGGGCTTTGATAACAGCTTTGCGGCTAAGGAGAGTATGTATGAGAGTTGAATATATCAATCCCTTTGTAGAGGCTGCCTTCAATATCCTTCGCGAGGTACTGAACGCGGAAATAACCAGGGGTGAACTGTATCTTAAATCTGCATCCCAGCCGGTACTAGGTGTTGCAGCCATTGTAGGCCTTGCGGGAGATGTTGAGGGTCGCGTTCTCTTCGACATGAGCCGCCCCACCGCTATTGCCATTGCTTCGGCCATGAATGGTGAAGAATTAAGCGATCTGGATGATCTGGGCAAAGCTACCATTACTGAACTTGCAAACATGATAACAGCCCAGGCGGTAACTAAACTTCATGATCTCGGTTTTAAATTTGACCTGACACCTCCCGCCATTTTCACAGGCGACAATATGGAGGTCACCGATACCGAAGTGGAAGCCCTGATTGTACCTGTTAACCTGGAACAGGGTAAAATTGAAATAAATGTCGCCGTCCGGGAAAGAGCATAAAAGGAGGGGATGCAATGAAGACCAAGATGGACTTTCCGAATATAAATGAACGCAAAGCTGAAGGTGTACGCGCCGATGGCAATGCCTACAGGGTGCTTGTCGTTGATGACTCCATGTTTGTTACCAAGCAGATCAGCCAGATCCTGACCTCCGAAGGTTTCGATGTTGTAGGGACGGCAAAGGACGGACAGGAAGGACTGGAGAAATACAAGGAGCTCTATCCGAATGTTGATCTTGTTACCATGGACATTACCATGCCCAAGATGGACGGCGTAACTAGCCTTGAAAAGATAATTGAATTCGATAAAGACGCGCGGGTTATCATGATAAGTGCCCTTGGAAAACAGGACCTTGTCAAAAAATCCCTGCTTTTGGGCGCAAAGAACTACATCGTCAAACCCCTTGACCGGAAAAAAGTTCTTGAAAGGGTATTGATGAGCCTGAAATAATATGGTAAAAGTACCCCTGTAATTTCGGGCGGCTAGCTCAGTTGGTTAGAGCACTTGCTCGACACGCAAGGGGTCGTTGGTTCGAATCCAATGCCGCCCAGAAAACAACCGGAGGGGACGTCCTTTCGGTTGTTTTTTTTTGCCTATTATTTGCGCATGTCTGTTTTTTTTACCATACTAGGATTATTTCCGGGGGATAAATGGTATTGATAATAGTTAATCTCGCACTATTGCTGACAGGCGGCATTTTCGTGATCAGGTATTCAGATCCGCTGGCTTTGATAATTCCTGTACTTTCTATAGTTTCCCTTCTGAAAATGATTATTCATCCATGGGATAATCGCAGGAATGATGGAGGATCAGAAAGAAATACTCTGGAACAGGAACTGTCCGAATTAAAGGACATGCTTTCCGCGGCGTCTGAAAAAATCCGTGTTCTGGAAATTGAACGTGCCCAGGACGAAGAAGGGAAACGGAAGAATAACAGTATCCTGGCATCCCTTGCAGAATCCATGCAGCTGCTGAATGCTGCAGCCCCCGTACTGGAAGCCCTGTCTGAACGGGTCATAGAGAAAGCGGAAACCTCGAACATGTCTGTATCCGACCGTATCTTTTCCATTGCCGAGCATTCAAAATCTCTGGGGAGCGAAATTCAGAAGGTCTTGACCGAGCTGATGGATGGAAGCGGCGGTCTGGAGCGAAGCATGGCCAGGCTTGAACATGAAACCGGCGGCTACAGGACGCTCATATCCGGTTTAAAGGAGATCAGCGGCAGCTATCTGAAGGATCTTGATCTTCTAAAACAGGCTGTACAGAACATCGGTTCATACACACAGGGACTGACGGACCTCGCCGACCAGACCAATCTGCTGTCCATAAACGCCTCCATAGAGGCGGCCCGCGCCGGAAGTGCCGGCGGGGGATTCAGAATTATTGCATCCGAGGTACAGGCCCTCGCCAGGCGATCCAAGACCATAGCGGACGAGATCAACAGTCAGATAGTAAGTGTGGCCGGTAATGTGGAAAACTCCTTTTCCCAGCAGGAGTCGATTCTCGCTGACAGTATTTCCCGTATCGAGCAGTCTCTGAGCAACCTTGACAAGCTGGTAGCAGAACTGCGGCCACAGCTCGAGAGTATTGGAGATACTGTGGAGGAATCAAGGAGAATTTCCACCGGTGTAACCGAGGATCTGAATCAAATCATTGTTTCCATGCAGTATCATGATATGATTCGTCAGATGCTTGAACACTGCAATTCCATACTGAACGAGGTGCGCTTAACCTGCAGCAATGAAACGCTTCTTTCCCGGTATGCCGAACAGAATGAGGATAGCATTAAAATGCGGATAAGAAACCTTGCATCGAAATATTTTACCGTGGATGATGAGTGGGAGGTCCTTGGTATTTCCGTTCGTGATACCTCCCAGCATGAAGAGCGGGAGATAATAAAAAAGGAGCATAAGCTCGAAGGGGATATTACCCTCTTTTAAGGGAGAGTAGGGAAATATGACAGTTTTATGCGTAGACGACAGTCCGACCATCAGAATGCTGGTTAAACGGGCTCTTGAGCCGGAGGGATATTCCATTGTCGAAGCGGAGAATGGCAGAATCGCTCTTGATGTTGCGGCTTCCCGAGCTGTTGATGCCTGCATAGTCGATGTAAATATGCCGGAACTGGATGGCTTTGGTTTTGTGGAACAGGTACGACAAAATCAGAATTACCGGGATACGCCAATTATTTTTCTTACTACCGAGAGTTCCCAGGAAAAAAAGAGCAGGGGTGCTGCCCTTGGGGTAAAGGGCTGGATTGTAAAACCCTTTGATCCTCCTTCCCTGGTAAAAGTCATGAATATACTGTTACCCCGCTAGGAGAAGATAGCGATGTCTCAACTTGATGACCTGATACACCGAATATCCGATTTTATTCCCGGCGACCTGGTGGAAGGAATCGAGATTGAGGAATCTTTCAAAGATCTCATCCAGGAGTACCCTGAAGACCAGGAGAAATCCGTCATGCTGAAGGCTCTCGTGGATGATTTTTCCTCGATCATACAGCAAACCTCCCCGGGCGACGAAAAGACAATAAAATCCGGTATTCTGAAGGGACTAAAAAAATTGCGGAATCCTGAAAAAAGCGGGCAAAAGGCTGGTACTGCCAGGAGTGATTCTCCAGAAGGAAAAGAAATCGAGGATCTTGACCTTTTGACTTCCTTTCTTTCAGAGGCCCGGGAGCACCTTGAGAGTATTGAAAAAAAGATATTGAGTCTTGAAAATCAGAATGATAACGATACGGTGAACGATATCTTCCGTTCCATGCATACCATAAAGGGGGTCTCCTCTTTTCTCGGCCTGACGGCTGTCAAGACTTTAAGTCATCATATGGAGACAGTACTCGATGGGGTGCGAAAGGGTTCTGTTGCCGCGAATACGGAAATGATCGACACCCTGCTCGAAGGGGTGGATCTTCTTACCCGTCTGGTTGATGATCTGGGGAAAAAGAGTGAACAGAAGATCAAGGCACCGCAAACGAGAATCTTTGAACTCGAGATGGATGTCGATCCCTACGTGGAAAAGCTGGTTGCCTTTTCCAGGGATATAAAAGCGGAAGAAGAAAAAACCGATACCGGGTCCTTCTCAACCGAGGAACTATTTACCCAGGAGATGGTGGAGAAGTATGTAGCCGAGTCCATGGATCTTCTGGATACTGCAGAAAAAGCGATTCTGGATCTGGAGGATAATTCCCATAAAGCCTCGCTGATTGATGAAGCCTTTCGTGCCGTACACACAATTAAGGGAAACGCCGGCTTTTTCTGGTACGGATACATTGAAAAGCTCTGTATGGATGTCGAGTCTGTTCTGGATATTATGCGCAAGGACCCCCGGGCTATTCGAAATACGGTAATCTCGTCTCTCCTGACCGCCATTGATGAAATACGTTTCGGCCTTCAGAGAATCCAGTCAGGAGAACTGAAGCCCGGTGCCTTCTCTGATGACGACAGGGCCGAGTACAGTGATGAGAGGCTGAGAAAGGGAGAGGCCAAACCCCTCGGACAGCTGCTGGTGGAAATGGGAGCTGTCTCCCGGGAAGCGGTGGAGGAAGCCCTGGATAAACAGGGTATGCGTCTGGGGGAGCTCTTGATCAGTGAGGGTATCACCGATTCGGACAGCATCGAGAAGGCCCTGAAACAGCAGGGACGAGCTCCGGAGGCCGCCGAAGACACCGGTTCGGGATACAGCTTCAAGCGAAAAGATATCCGTGTTGACACCGAAAGGCTGGATCGTCTTTTTGATCTCATGGGAGAGCTTATCACCGCAGAAGCCATGGTATTGCACAACCCGGATCTGCTCTCCCTTGATCTACCGGAGTTTCAGAAGGCCGGGACCTACCTATCCAAGATTACCAGGGAGATGCAGGAAATCACCATGTCCATCCGGATGATTCCCCTGGACGGGCTTTTCAGCAAGATGCGCCGTCTTGTACGGGACCTTTCCCGCAAGTTTTCCAAAGAGGTCAACTTCCATGTCAGCGGAGAAGAGACCGAGATGGATCGTAATGTTATGGAAGAAATCTCCGATCCTCTGGTCCACATAATTCGAAACGCCATTGACCATGGAATCGAGCCGGTGGATGTGCGCCGAAAAGCCGGTAAACCGGAGGCGGGAAATGTATACCTCGACGCTAAGTACGAAGGTAACGAAATATGGATAAGTATTCAGGATGACGGAGGCGGACTCAATACCGAGAAGATTCTCCAGAAATCCAGGGAGCGGGGAATAATCGGGGCGGATGTGGAACCGGGGGAGGACGAGATTTATCAGCTGATCTTCGAGCCGGGATTCTCTACTGCTCAACAGGTCTCGGAAATCTCCGGCCGCGGGGTCGGCATGGATGTCGTAAAACGAAACCTGGAAAAGCTCAGGGGAAAGATAGATATTCGAAGCGATGCCGGAAAAGGCACGGAATTTATTCTGCGGATTCCTCTGACCCTGGCGATTATAGACGGAGTTACTGCCAGGGTCGGGAACATGCTCTATTCGGTTCCTGTAAACGATGTAACATCCTTTCAAAAGGTGGAAGCTGGGCAGATAACCGAGACAAATCGTTCCCGTGAGGTATTCAGACTGCGGGACGATCTTATTCCTGTTGTTCGGCTTGCCGATTTTTTCAGGATTACGGGTGGGATCCGCCGGGTTGAGGATGGAATCCTCGTGGTTTCCCAGGCAGGAAGGCGCAGCGTCGCACTTCTTGTGGATGAAATTGTCGGATACCGTCAGCTTGTGGTTAAGGCCCTCCCGGACTACATGGGAGAAATGCGGGCCATTTCCGGTTGCAGTATAATGGGCGATGGCGAAGTAAGCCTGATTCTGGATATGGGGGCGATCGTCAATGAGGAACTCGATTGAGCGCTATGTACGGCCTTCTTGATATCAGCGAAAAAGAGTTTCAGGATATTTCCCGGCTTGTCCATGGTCGTTTTGGCATTAATCTAACGGATAAAAAAGTCACCCTGGTCAAGGGGCGCCTTAACAAGCTTATCCGGGAACGGGGATATACCTCCTTCAGCCAGTATTACAAGGCTGTTATGGAGGATACCACGGGGGCTGAACTCCTCGGGCTTGTGGATAAAATCTCAACCAACCATACCTATTTCTTCAGGGAGAATGATCATTTTCAGATACTCCGGGAAAGTATCCTTCCGGAAACCCTTGCGAGTATCCCCGGTGGAGATGTATGGGAGTTGAAAATATGGTGTGCAGGCTGTTCTTCCGGGGAGGAGGCCTATACTCTGGCCATCGAACTTCTGGATTTCTCCCGGGCTCTGGGCTCCAGCCTTGCCGGCAGAATAATTCTGGCCACCGATATTTCTCTCAGCGCTCTTGAAGCAGCAGCAAAAGGGGATTACGTTGCCGAACGGGTCCGGGGTGTTTCCCGGGAACATCTGTCCCGGTATTTTACCCTAACACCTGCCGGCACCTATCGGGTTAAAGAGAGCCTGCGGTCCCTGATTCTTTTCAAACGCCTGAACCTTATGCGGGAAAGTTTCCCTTTTAAGGGAAAGTTTCATATGATCTTCTGCAGGAACGTTATGATTTACTTTGATAAACCGACGAAGGATCGTCTGGTTGAACATTTTTCCGATCTGCTGTATCCCGGGGGACACCTTTTTATTGGTCATTCCGAGTCCCTGGGACGGGACCTGGCGACATTTGAATACAGGCAGCCGGCTCTATACAGAAAACGGGGGATATGATTCTTGGCAAAGATTAAAGTATTGATAATTGATGATTCCGCCCTTGCCCGGGAGCTCTTGAGCAAGGGCTTGTCCAGAGACCCGGCAATCGAAGTTATCGGAACAGCTCAGGATGTCTACGTAGCCAGGGACAAGATAGTCTATTTAAAACCTGATGTTCTGACCCTCGATGTGGAAATGCCGAAAATGGATGGCGTGGAATTCCTGCGCAAGCTGATGCCCCAGTATCCGCTGCCTGTTGTTATGGTGTCCGCCCTGACGGCTCCGGGGGCCCAGGTTACCCTGGAAGCCCTTGAACTTGGCGCAGTTGATTTTGTTCTCAAGCCCTCTTCGAGTTTTGGAAACCGACTGGATGAGATGTTTCAGGAACTTGCCCAGAAGATCAAGGTAGCGGCCTTTGTGGATGTTTCAAAATACAGGAATAACCGGATTGTACCGGCCAGTGAGAAACGCCGGCATCTGATAGGAGGAACCGACAAGATTATCGCCATCGGAGCCTCGACCGGCGGTACCGTGGCTCTGCGAAAAATCATCGAGGAGTTCCCTCCGAATATTCCTGCCACACTGATTGTCCAGCACATGCCGCCAAAGTTTACGAAAATGTTCGCTGATCGTTTGAATGATCATGCCAGGGTGAGTGTCGCGGAGGCAAAAAACGGGGATCGGCTGGTCGCCGGGCAGGTTCTCATTGCTCCGGGGGGATTCCATATGCGTCTCAAGCGCTCCGGCGGTGTATACACGGTACAATGCGCCGAAGGCCCTCCGGTGAATGGGCACTGCCCGTCTGTGGATGTACTTTTTGAGTCCGTTGCCGCAGAAGCTGGAGGAAATGCCCTGGGGGTAATACTCACCGGAATGGGCCGGGACGGTGCACGGGGGCTCCTCCAGATGCGAGAAAACGGCGCGAAAACGCTGGCTCAGGACGAGGCAAGTTCAGTTGTCTATGGCATGCCCAGGGAGGCCTTCGAAATGGGGGCTGTTGATTCCCTTACTCCTCTTTCCTCGATGACTGATGCCATTGTGCGTCAGTTGGAAGGAGCGAAGGTATAAGACTATGAGAACAGATGTCGGAATCGGTGATTTTCACGCCAGCGGGAATCCCGGCGAAATAATCAAAACCTATGCCCTTGGCTCCTGTGTGGCCGTTCTGATGTACGATAAAGTGCGCAGAATTGCGGGGATGATCCATGTCGCCCTCCCTGAATCCAGGTTGAACGAAGAAAAAGCTGAGACCCGTCCCGGTTACTTCGCTGACACGGGTATCCCCGCTCTCCTGAAGGCTTTCACTGCTGCCGGTGGGGACCAGCGGAAAGCGCAGATAAAGATAGCCGGTGGGGCATCCATTCTTGACGAAAACAGGACCTTTGATATAGGCCGGCGTAACGTGATCGCAATAAAACGAGCCTTATGGAAGTATGGTCTTGGCGTCATTGCCGAAGATGTGGGAGGAAAGATAAGTCGTACTGTTTCGATAGAAGTGGATACCGGTACTATTATGATTAATAATGCCAAAAACAGCTGGACAATCTGATTGTAAAGGAGTGTAATCAATATGGAGTTCAGTAGAATCCTGATAGTCGACGACTCTGCTACATCCAGAATGATAATCAAGCGCTGCTTCCAGATCGCCGGGTACGGAGATATTCAGTACCTCGAAGCCGAGGATGGACTGGCAGCTCTATCGTTACTGCAGAAGGAGCGGGTCGATCTTGTTGTAAGCGATATAAAGATGCCCAAAATGGACGGAACAACCCTTGTACGTAAGCTACGTCTGAACAAGGAGATTGGCACTATTCCCGTGGTTATTATTTCCAGTGTGGGGAACGAGGCCCTCGAGGAGCAGTTACGGGAATCCTCGGTCATAGCGATTATCAAGAAACCGGTTTCACCGGCTAAAATCCTCTCGTTTATGGAGGAGTGAATGTCTATAGAAGAGAAGCTTAAACAGAGCATGGATGAAGCGGTTATGCAGACCTTTGCGGAAATGGCATTTGTCGATGTGCTGCCCGCGGATATTCCGAAGATCGACCACAGCCAGATCATGATCATCGAGATAACCCGGCCACAGCGCGGGGTCATGTATCTGCTTATGCCCAGGGAGTGCAAGCAATGTGTTGTTGAGAATATTCACGGGGACTCATGGGAGAGTCTTTCGGTTGATCAGATTGATGACTGTCTGCTGGAGCTCCTGAACGTTCTGGGGGGCAATTTCCTCAGCAGATACTATGGAGAAGCGGTAAGCTACAGTGTGAGCTTTCCCCAGGTTGTTTTTGATGAGTCCGAGTTACCCGACCTTGAGAGTTTTTCGTATTATAGCTACGACGCTGAGGGGATTCCTTTTGCTGTCGCCCTGAAGATGGAAACTCAAGGAGATAGTGTGTGAAGATTTTGATTGTTGAAGATGATTTTGCCAGCCGGAAATTGATGCAGAAATACTTGAGCCCCTACGGTATCTGCGAAGTGGTTGTTGACGGGGAAGAGGCGGTACTCGCTTTCCGTGAATCCCTGGAAAACGATGATCCCTTTGACCTTATATGCCTGGATATAATGCTGCCGAAAAAGGATGGTCAACAGGTGCTCAAGTCGATTCGCAGCATGGAAGCTGCCCGCGGGATAGAAGGAAGTGCGGGGGTGAAGGTTATCATGACCACAGCCCTGGGGGATGCTGAGAATATCATGTCGGCCTTTCGGTCTCAATGCGAGGGATATCTTACCAAACCCGTTACCCGACAGCGACTGCTTGACGAGATCAGGGAGCTTGGACTGATGACGGAGGGTGAGTAAACTATCGCGAATTATGATCAAAGAATATCTTCCCAGAGAACACCCTTGCCGTCAGAAATGGGTCTGGCTGCAGTCCTGCCCAGTATCCGCTTCATGTATCGCGGATGCAGGCCTGGACTAAGCTCTTTTTCCGTGCGGAGAACGGCGATATTTGAGGTATCGAATCTATCGCCGGGACGAATTGCTGCCGTTGCGTGGATGGATCGGTTGCTGCGTCCGTAATTCTCTGTTTCCGAGGGCGCCAGTTTTTTCTTTCCGTCTCCGTAAACCTTTTCTACCCGTTCCCGGCCGTATTCCTGTACAAGGAAGGCATGAAGCTCTTCATGAGGTCGTCCGGACCAGTACCGAAGCGCCCGGCTCATGCGCTCGAACTCCTCCGGAGGCTGGGCTACCGGATCGTCCAGACCGCCGCCTAATCTGTCCAGGGTAAAATGTTTCTCGATACAGATTCCTCCGAAATACAGACTTGCCAGGGGGACCAGGAGGGGATCGAGGCTGTGGTCGGAGACGCCCACAGGAACACCGAACAGCGCTGAAAGGTGGGGCAGCAGGGAGAGATTGTACTCCTCCGCCGGTGCCGGATAGCTTGTAATGCAGTGGAGCAGGGCGGTCCTGTTTACCCTGAGTATATCAATGGCTTCTTCAATGTCCGCCAGCTTGCTGACCCCGGTGGATAGAATCACGCCAAGTCCGCTTTTTCCCAGAGTCTGAAGCAATGGAACATGATTCAGCTCTGGCGAGGCAATCTTGATGACTCCGCATTCGAGTTGCATGAGTTCTCTGAGGCTCCGTTCTCCGAAGGGGGTACAGAGAAATCCGATTCCC
>Ga0334895_1003846_pt1 | contig 11144 bp, 8 predicted proteins | sample GraSluR3_MG_7_FD_207229 | JGI IMG/M metagenome (GOLD analysis project Ga0334895, IMG submission 207229) | Sludge microbial communities from methane-producing bioreactor in Wageningen University, Netherlands - Granular Sludge_31_05-R3 | ecosystem: Engineered > Bioreactor > Anaerobic > Unclassified... | reverse complement strand
GAAAAGGCAACAATAGAGATTGAAGACATGCTGATGTTCTTGGCAGAGATGGAACAAAGTGAAGATGGCGACGATCTACGCTTGATAGAATTGCCTAATGGCAACCTAAGACTTGAAATGGATATAACACCTGAAGAACTGTCTTCAGAAGATCAGGAAGACACTGAGAATGATGCAGAACTATATGCTATGCTGGAAGCAATGGGTTTGAAAATGCACTATTCGATAACTACTGATTACACGGTTGTAAATCATAACGCACATATAGTAGAAGGAAACAAGCATATTATTGATTTATTAAGATTATCACGTGAACTAGAGAATGCTGGACAGGACCGGATCGTGTTTTTTATAGAATTTGAAACTGAAAACAGCACAGAGTTGTTAGAGGAAGATTCTGAAGAAGATGATCATCGAATCAGCGAGAAAAGAGAATTTATGGAAAAATGGTTGACGACAGATTTAATGCTTGATAGAAGCAGCAGTGATTTTTATGGCGAAGCACTCAGAGAAATAGGCATACTAAAAGGAACAGATAAGGGATTGGAATTAGGCAAAGGCTTGACCCGAGCAGAGGGCGCTGTCATGTACGCAAGGTTATTGGGGTTGGAGAATGAAATAATGACATTTACTGCAGAGAATCCAAATTATCAAACAAATTTCACGGATGTTCCAGAATGGGTGAAACCAACAATTAATTATCTCCATAAATTGGGCTATGTCAATGGCATCAGCGCTACCGAATATGGTTCCAGCAATTTAATGAAAGAGACAGAATATGTCACTTTGGTATTAAGAGCATTAGGCTATAAGGATGGACAGGATTTTGAATGGAATACTGCCAATATAAGAGCGGAGAAATTAGGGCTATACGAAGGAGACAAAGTAAATCCTTCCGAGATATTAGGTGGGGAGTTCAACCGAAGAAAAATGGCTTATATTTCATATAATGCGCTGTTTTACAAAGATGGGGATGGTGTGAAACTCATTGATAAATTGGTGAAACACTGATTGTAATCAAAATATATTTAAATTAATCACAAAACACAGCTCGTTTTGTCTTGTTAGAAGGACTAAGTGTGATAGAATTGATATAATCGAACGCAGATTATTTTTAGATGCATGAGTGATATGGCTATCAGTCACAAGACTGAATCCAGATTACTAAATACGCCGATAAAAAGAAATGTCAACAAATTTCAAGCCTGGTTGCGCACGATCACAACCGCAATTCGATCAGATGCTAGCCGATTTAGCGTTGGATTTGCCTGGATTAGTGGATGACTTTGTGGAAAATTGAGGACAGATTATTCACAAAATCAGATCGATAAATACAGATGCGGATATTTATGTCAACACATTATACAATCCATTGAAATTCAGTTCAATTCTAAATCAATTTGCAGACCCTGCAATACAAGGTTTGAACCTGCCTATCTGGCGAAATGCTTCCACATATGACTACAAGGTAGTTGATGTCTATTCAATATTTGCGGCATATGGGAATCCAAAAAGGTTGGCAGTAGGAGATCTAAGCACACTGGCGCTGTAGTTTTTTATACAGCATTAAAGGAAGTTGTCCAACTTAGAGTAACCTATCCACTCTAGCGGTGGTTAGCATTTGATTTCCTAAAGAAAATGATTAGAGATTAAATTGTGGATGTATATCAACATATTATGCAGTGATAATGTCATAAATAAACAATAAATGTAATTTAAGCTTGCGTTTTTTTGCATAATAAATTACAATTAATGTATATTCAAGGGGTTGAATAATCGGATATATACAAAATAGAGAATATTGCAGCAACATTTTGAAGCCCTTCTTTTTATAAGATGGGTTTTTGTTTTTTGTATTGATGTGAATGCATAAATAGCAGAGGGGATCTTATACTTATGATAATCAAATAGATGGATTAAAACATGTAAAAATCGATAGCATGATAATTGCACAAAAAAAGACTTGAAAAGTCAAGTCTTTTAATCTGCACCATGCAGGCCTTTCGGCGATTTCGGAAAATCCTTATTTGCACTCACACTTGTAAGTTTGTAACTTAAATTTAACACAAGTTGAAATCACTGTCAAGTAATTAATAAGTTGTATTGGAGGGGAAAGTGAAAGAACGGGGAAATTATTTTTTAGGACTCGACTTAGGGACATCATCAATAGGATGGGCTGTAACAGATCAAAACTATAGATTGATACGTGCAAAGGGTAAAGATCTATGGGGTGTAAGATTATTTAAGGAGGCTGAGACTAGTGAAAGTAGAAGAACTTTTAGAGTCTCAAGACGAAGGAGACAACGGGAAGTTGCAAGAATTGGATTACTTAAAGAGTTTTTTTCAGAAGAAATTTCGAAAGTCGACCCATCATTTTATCAGAGACTTAACGAAAGCAAGTATCATAGAGATGAAAAATTAGTTGATTCAAGACATGCGTTGTTTTCTGACAAGAGTTTCACTGATCAGGATTATTTTTCATGCTATCCTACTATTTTTCACCTCAGAAAAGAGCTTATTTTGTCAAAGGAGCCTCATGACGTAAGATTAGTTTTTTTAGCAATATTAAATTTATTTAAACGAAGAGGACATTTTCTCAACACAAATTTAGATGCTGAACAAAGTTTGGGCTTCAATACTTTGTTTGATAAGTTGTTATACTTGTTAAGTGATAGATTTGATTTAAGATTGGACACATCTATTGTTATTCAAAATATTGAAGAAACTCTAAGTGATAAAACTTATTCTAGAACCCAAAAAGCGGAACAGATAGCAGCAGAACTTAGTGTGAAGAAAACCAGTGATAGAATGTTTTATGAACTAATCAGAGCTATAACGGGTTTGAAATTCACAATTGATGTTATGTTTGGAGACAAGTATAGAGATAGTGATAATAATAAAATGTCATTGTCTTTTAGAGATAACAACTATGATGAAGAAGTTATCAATATTTCTGAAATTATTGGTGAGGAGAACATGGAGATTATAAATATTCTGAAATTGATCCATGATCAAGCACTTCTTTCCAATGTAATGCAGGGGCATAAGTATTTATCGGAAGCTCGCGTAGAAAGCTATCAAAAGCATCATGAAGACCTTAAACTTCTAAAAAAAACAATTAAGAAATTCACGATAGAAGACTATGACATATTGTTCAGATCAGATGAAGACGGGAGTTATAGTGCATATGTTGGTAGCGTTAATTCAAGAAAAAAACAAAGAAGGAATATGAAGAAAAGAAATTCAGAAGAATTTTATGTGAATTTGAAGAAAATCTTAAAAAAGTGTCCTAGCACAGATGCTGATGTTAAATATATATTAAAAGAAATTAAGAATGAGAATCTATTACCCAAGCAACTAACTTCTGACAATGGTGTTATACCAAATCAAGTCCATCTTGCTGAATTGAAGGCGATTCTATGCAACGCTTCTAAGTATTTGAATTTTCTAAATGAGAAGGATGAGAAGGGGTTAACTATTTCAGACAAAATCATAGGCTTATTCAGTTTTCGGATTCCATATTATTTAGGACCATTAAACAACTATCACTCTAATAAAGGTGGGAATGCTTGGATTGTCAGAAAAAGTAAAGGACAAGTTTTACCTTGGAATATTGAAGAGATGGTTGATGAAGAGGAGACTTCGAAAGTCTTCATAGAAAGATTGGTTCGCAAATGCACGTATATAAAAGATGAGACCGTTTTGCCTAAATCATCATTGCTCTATGAAAGATTTTTAGTATTAAATGAATTGAATAATCTAAAGATAAGAGGGGTAAAACCAGACGTAGAATTAAAACAAGAGATATTTAATGAACTTTTTTTGGCAGGGAAAAAAGTGAGTCGCAAGAAGTTAAATAGTTTCCTAGTTTCAAGAGGACATATTAATCCAAATGAAATTGAAGCAATAACAGGTATTGATGGAGATTTTGCGAACTCATTAAGCACATTCGGGAAATTCCATTCAGTTTTGGGAGATTTAGCTTGTGAAGATGAAGGCAAAGCAATAATTGAACAGATCGTTTTTTGGGGGACTGTGTATGGTGATGACAAAAAATTTTATAAGGAAAAATTGAAACGTGAGTTGGCCGACAAATTAAATGCAGAGCAGATTAAAAAGATAATTGGGTTCAAGTTTAGAGATTGGGGAAGATTATCAAAAGAATTTCTAGAAATGCAAGGTGTCAATAAATCAACCGGTGAAATGTTGCCGATGATTCAAATGTTATGGAACTATAATGAAAATATTATGGAACTATTAAGTGACCGGTATACTTATACTGAAACGTTGATAAACGAGTATAGTGCAATATCAAAAACGTTAAGTGAGCTTGAATATGACGATTTGGAAGGCTTGAATTTGTCATCTCCAGTTAAGCGAATGGTATGGCAGACATTACTACTCGTGAAAGAAATTGAAAAAACTCTAGGGAATCCTCCGGAAAGAATATTTGTTGAAATGGCTAGAGAAAGAGGGGAGAGAGGCAAACGGACGACATCTAGAAAGCAACGATTGATAGATCTATATAAGAATTGCAAGAAAGATACAAGAGATTGGGTTGGTGAACTTGAGAACTTAGAGGATTCAATTCTAAGAAGCAAAAAACTGTATCTATACTATGTGCAAAATGGACGGTGCATGTATACTGGTGAACCAATTGATTTAGATAAACTTATGAATGACAACTTGTACGACATTGATCACATATACCCCAGAAGATACGTTAAAGATGACAGTTTGGATAATAATTTGGTGTTGGTGAAAAAGCAAACCAACGCTAGTAAAAGCGACCAATACCCGATTGATAACTCTATATATATAAAGCAACATGCATATTGGAAATCTCTATTGACAAAAGATATGACAGATGGCTTCATTACGAGAGAAAAGTACAACAGACTCATTAATAGGAACCCTTTGAGCGAAGAACAGCTTGCTGGCTTTATCAATAGACAGATTGTTGAAACTAGACAAGGAACAAAGGTGATCACTCAGATATTGAAACAAGCATTCTCAGGGTCAGAAATGGTCTATGTAAAAGCAAGGAATATTTCCGATTTTAGAGATGAATTTGATTTGATTAAAGTCAGAAGTGTTAATGATTTTCATCATGCACAGGATGCCTACTTGAGTTGTGTAGTAGGGAATACATATTATGTTAAATTCACAAAGGATTCACTGAATTTCGTTAAAGAGTCTAGGCGGAATAACAATAGTAAGTACCACATGAGCAAAATATTCCACTATACAGTCAAACGTGGAGAGGAGGTAGCATGGATTGCAGAAGAGCAGTCTGGAGATAATTCCATAAGGATTGTTAAAACAATGACGAATAAAAACACGCCGATCATTACTAAAATGACATTAGAAGGTCATGGTAAACTGTTTGATGCAACCTTGTACAGCTCACAAAAGGCCAAAGGAGAGTCATATGTTCCTTTAAAGACGACAGATTCAAGAATTCAAAATGTTCAAAAATATGGTGGGTATACAAGTGTTTCAACAGCACATTTTTTCCTCGTTGAACACGTTGAAAAGGGTAAAAGGATTAGAACAATAGAAGCGTTACCGTTGATGTTTAGAGATTCAATTGGAACTAACTTAACAAAACTAAATGATTATTGTAAAAATGTATTACAACTTAAAGAACCAGATGTAAGGCTCGCAAAAATAAAACTACAGTCTCTGATAAAAAGAGATGGGTTCTATATGAACATTACAGGGAAAACTCTGAATCGAAATATTGTTTCGAATGCGGTCCCGTTGATTTTAAGTAGAAAATGGTTGGATTATATCAAAAAAGTTGAAAAAACAGTTGAGAGGGATTATACAGATCATAAGATCACTTCTGAATTGAACATGAGGTTGTACGAAGAACTTACAGAGAAACATAAGAACTCGATTTATTCAAAAAGGCCGAATCCAATTGGGAAGGTACTAAAGACTGGTCAAGAATATTTTGCAAAACTGGATCTTATGGAACAATGCTTTGTATTGAGTCAAATATTACAGATTTCACAATTGAGTAATATGGGTGCAAATCTAAAACTGATTCAAGGAAGCAAAAAGTCGGGGATATCTTTAATACCCAAAAATATTTCTATGGCCGAAGAATTTTTGCTGGTAAATCAGTCTATTACGGGGTTATATTGCTCAGAGATTGATTTGAAGACGATATGAGTTGGCGAACAGTTGTTGTATCAAGAAATGCTAAGTTGGATTATCAGCTTGGTTACCTAGTTATTCGTATGGAATCAACAACTAAAATACATTTATCGGAATTGTCCCTACTAATTCTGGAATCTACTGCAATTTCTATGACAGTGTATTTGCTGAGTGAGCTGAATAAAAAGAAAATTAAAGTAATCTTTTGTGATGAAAAAAGAAATCCATCTTCAGAGTTGATTCCGTATTATGGAAGCCATGACACTAGTGCGAAAATTCGGAATCAGATTAGTTGGTCCAAACTCATTAAAGATAGTATTTGGACCGAAATCGTTACAGAGAAAATACGAAAACAAAGCGTATTATTGAAAAAACTCAAAAAACAAGAATATAAATTGCTTAATCAATACATTTCAGAAATTGAATTTAGAGATCAAAGCAATCGTGAGGGGCATGCAGCAAAGGTTTATTTCAATGCTCTATTTGGAATGGATTTTACTCGAGCTGCTGATAATAGTATTAATGCAGGGCTCAATTATGGCTATGGTATTTTATTGTCCATTTTCAACAGAGAAGTTGCAGCGAATGGCTACATAACGCAACTAGGGTTGTTCCATGATAATATGTTCAATCCATTCAATCTAACTTCTGACTTGATGGAGCCATTTAGAATACTTGTGGATGGGTTGGTATACCATCTAAATTTAAAGAAATTTGAACATGATGAGAAAATGAGTGTTCTTAGAATCCTTGAAAGAGAGGTTGGGATTGAGGGAAGGCGAGAATTCTTATCGAATGCTATTCGAATATATTGCAAAAGTGTATTCGATGCTTTGAATGAAGGGGATTCTTCTCAGATTCGTTTTAATAGGGATGAGTTATAGATATATGAGAGTAATAGTGATGTTTGATCTTCCTGTATTGACAGCTACACAAAAAAAGGACTATAGGCTGTTTCGAAAACACTTAATTAAAACCGGGTTTGTAATGATGCAGGAATCCATCTATTGCAAGCTTGCTCAAAATGGAACGGCAGCGGATAAAATAATAAATCAGTTAAAGAGAAACAAGCCTTCTGAGGGGATTGTGCAATTAATCAAAATTACAGAAAAGCAGTTTTCGAAGATAGAATACTTGGTTGGAAAAAGCAATAGCGATGTTTTGGATTCTGATGAAAGATTGGTGATTCTTTGAGATTAACACATATTGAACTGGGATTAAACATGGATATTAATGAGAATACAATAAATGTTTTAGTGGTGGAGCATCCAAGTACGTTTCGTTTGGCAATAGAAGAAATTTTGAAACAAATTGAAGGTAGAGATGGGCTTTTTGTTCTTTCCAATGGCAACGAAAATTTGCCAATATCTAAACATGTTGAAATGGTTTTGAATCCATTTCAATTGGATTTCAATTCTAGAAAAATTCAGAATAAGCTGTTTCAACTAGTAAAGACGGATATTGAAGAGAATCTAGTTGTTGAATTGTGTGAACTAAATGTGAAAATTTTGGGTTTTCTTGAAAAGGCACTACGAAACCAACCTTATTCGGTAGAATATAATTATGAATTAGATGTTCAGTCTTTAATGAAGACATATCATGTTGGGTTTCGAGAAGAAGAATTAGAATTTATCGAAAAACTCATTGAGTTTATAAGGATCCAAGCTTACCTAATGAGAACAAGTTTGCTTATTTTTGTGAATCTAAAATCTTTTCTGTCAGAAATTGAGTTAATTCAGTTATATAAATTTGCTTTTTATTGTAAAATGAACATAGTGCTTCTAGAGAGCTCATCTAAAAATAGAATAGATAGTGAATCAACGACTATTATTGATGAAGACCGATGTGTCATTGAAAATTAAGTGATTACAGGCTTATAGCGCTTACCAAGTGATGGTTCGGAGACAATCTCAAATTTGATTTGAGGTTTGAGAACCTTGTAAGTTTGTAAAGGTGTTAAACTGAACTGAAGCTGTCAAGGTAGTTGCAAAGGTTTGAGAACCTTGTAAGTTTGTAAAGGTGTTAAACAGCCGGATGGGTGATGGTAAATTTGCTATTGGTTTAAGAACCTTGTAAGTTTGTAAAGGTGTTAAACACCGACACCACCTGTCCAATCGCCATCCCAGTTTGAGAACCTTGTAAGTTTGTAAAGGTGTTAAACCCTAAGAAGAGAAAAACCGTTGAGGAGCTTGTTTGAGAACCTTGTAAGTTTGTAAAGGTGTTAAACACACGCCTGACCGTATCAAGTGGGATGGTAGTTTGAGAACCTTGTAAGTTTGTAAAGGTGTTAAACAGATAGCAGTCAATGCAGCTGAACAATTGTGTTTGAGAACCTTGTAAGTTTGTAAAGGTGTTAAACGAACAAGAGGATCACGATAGAATCAAGGTCGTTTGAGAACCTTGTAAGTTTGTAAAGGTGTTAAACAATCTACATTTCCAGAAAGGATAAAACCAAGTTTGAGAACCTTGTAAGTTTGTAAAGGTGTTAAACGTTCCCTACTGTCTTCACGTGTTCCAATCTAGTTTGAGAACCTTGTAAGTTTGTAAAGGTGTTAAACGGCCTACGCCTTGTTACTCACCCTACTAAGGTTTGAGAACCTTGTAAGTTTGTAAAGGTGTTAAACGGCGGAAGTGTTTTTGCGGCGACAGGGATAGTTTGAGAACCTTGTAAGTTTGTAAAGGTGTTAAACCTTCTTTTTGCGTATGATGGCGTACCATAGGTTTGAGAACCTTGTAAGTTTGTAAAGGTGTTAAACACATTCAATAGGGTTTTTTTCTTTAGTGCTGTTTGAGAACCTTGTAAGTTTGTAAAGGTGTTAAACAAGATACAAGGGATAGATATATCGAACCCTGTTTGAGAACCTTGTAAGTTTGTAAAGGTGTTAAACGTTAAAAACTTCAGGGTGGTTTATCAGTATGTTTGAGAACCTTGTAAGTTTGTAAAGGTGTTAAACTGATGTGACTGTCTCAAATGCTTTTGCGCCGTTTGAGAACCTTGTAAGTTTGTAAAGGTGTTAAACTTATAATGAGAATGTAAAATTACCAGTAGTGTTTGACAATCCAGAACACTTATTGAAATAAGGATAGCTAGCTAGGAGGATTACGATGAAAGAAAGAATGAAAAAAGCTCTTATTGGTGGCGCCTTGTTGGGTATAATCTGTGTTGTAGGGGCATATGTGCGCTCTGGTTTCACGGCATCGCCAACATTTGTATTCTCGTTATGGTATAACCGGGTTATTATTGGATTGGTGGTTGGTGCGCCTTGGGTGGCAGAAAATAGAAGCACGGCGTTATTGCGTGGCGCTGTGTTAGGTTTTATGGTTTCTTTTGCATTTTATAGTTCAACAGGATTTGCAGATCCCGTCAGTTTTATAGCGGGTGTCGTTTATGGCGTGATCTTGGAAGGGTGGCTTAGTCGAGTTAAAAGGTAGCTTGGAGGAGTGTCATCTGTATGAGTGGCAAGATACGCAACATGGATTTGGACTGCCAACATAAAAATACTGTATACATGAAGGTGAAAGATTGTTTTTTATTGTTATTGTGATATAATCATCTTACAACAAACCGAACCTACCTATCTGAATAAGCAACGTATTAAATGAAACAATTGAACACAGGTTATTTAATTGTATTGTCGAATTTTGAAAGATTGATGAAGTAAGATTTGAGTTAGTGAAGTGAGACAATCGTCTCATGGGAACCAGTATCAAGTAAGAAAAGTTAGGATTTTGAAAGTAACAACGGTTAATGTATTTGGAAAGTAAGTTGGTAAGTTGATTAAGTTGCTGAAAGGAATAGGAAAGTGAAGATTGTTGGCCTACTGTCTCTGTAAGACAGTATGGAAATTCTGTTTCAGGGGAATCCCGAAAGGAGAAACATGAAAACAGAAGTTTAGGAACCAGTTCTCATAGAAATAGTATGGGAGCTGGTTTCGTTTTTGGGGAAATCAGTCGTTTTTAATGGAAAATTAATCCTTTTTTAATAATGATTACCCTTTCTTTTTATCAAAGAAGTGTTATACTAGTAGTCGATGATAAGTAGCTTCATAGTAAAAAAGCGAGGGTTTATTATGAATAGAATAAAACATATGACAATGAAGCAAAAGAAAGTTGTGAATGCAGAAAGAAAAATGTACACCATAGCAAAGTACATGTTATTAGATGAAGATTTGGCTATACAGATTTCTCAAGAGGAATGGATAAAAGCCTTTGATAAGATAGAAAGAGACATAAATAACTCAGATTTGGAGGACATGATTCTCTCAAACCTTTTAGACACCTGCTTATATGAGCTTACTAACAATGAATTATTGAAAAAGAAAGAGCTTGCAAAAGAACCTGTTTTGCAAGCACTATCTCAGCTTGAAGGCAGAACGCGTGCAACCATTGTGCTTCGGGACATTGCCAAACTTAGTTGTGAGGACATTGCCAGAGTCATGACATGTGACTTGTCTGAAGTGGCAGCTACTCTTACATTAGGTAGGTGCAAGCTCAAATCTGCCTTTCAAAAAAACAGAGTGTCAATAGTTGATTAAACGAATAAATAATTGGTAAGGATGCATTTTCTGTTCGTGATTAAGTCTTGATAGTATTCATAGTGGCTGATACCGACTATGGACCCAGATATATTCCACAAATTGTCAAAGCCTCTTTGTTTAAGAGCAATCAGTGCGTTGTAGCTTCTTTGACTTGAGTGACAGTGTAAATAGAGAGGCTGGTTTTTAGGTATTTCATCCAATCGATTTCGAAGTTGGCTTAAAGGAATGTTAACTGAGTTGATTAGATGCCCTTCTTCAAATTCAATCGTTTCTCTTACATCGAGAATATAGGCGTTGCTTTCAACCAATTCCCTTACTTTTGAGACAGGAAGTTGTTGATAGACACCATTCAAAATATTCAAGGCAACTAGAGCGGCTTGGTTCACGACATCCTTTGCAGTACCATGCAAGGGTGCGTAGCATAATTCTAATTCCTTTAAA
>Ga0334895_1003842_pt1 | contig 11151 bp, 10 predicted proteins | sample GraSluR3_MG_7_FD_207229 | JGI IMG/M metagenome (GOLD analysis project Ga0334895, IMG submission 207229) | Sludge microbial communities from methane-producing bioreactor in Wageningen University, Netherlands - Granular Sludge_31_05-R3 | ecosystem: Engineered > Bioreactor > Anaerobic >... | reverse complement strand
CGGCATCCTAACAGAAGCCGCCGCCTCGATGGTCTTTATTTCTGCGGAGGAAGCGCTCATCCAGGCGGAGGGATGCCTCTGGCGGTGCTGTCTGGAACAATAGCCGCGAAACTCGCGATACAACACGGGAGGACTCGATGAAACTCAGCCCGATTTACAGGAATTACAGAATTGCAGCCCTTGTAATAGCCCTGTTCTACTCCGTGGGCGTCGCCGGGCATATCTATCCTCCGACACTGCCGCTGATGATACGCCTTACCCCCTGGGTGCTGCTGATCTTCGGAAGCCTGGTTGTCCTCCATGTGAACCCTCAACCGCAGCAGAGGGCCCTGCTTTGGATCGGGGGTACCTATATTTTTACCTTCATAATGGAAGCCCTGGGTGTGGCCACAGGCCTGATATTCGGGGGCTATGTTTACGGGAGCAGCCTGGGCTTCCAGTTTTTCCAGGTACCTGTGGTAATCGGCTTCAACTGGACAATCATAGTACTGGCCCTCTCGGGAGAAGTCTTCCGGATAGTCAAAAATCCTATCCTGGGCGGACTGCTTGCGGGCCTGGGGGCTCTGGTTTTTGACTGGGTCATGGAGCCCGCAGCCATTTCCCTGGATTACTGGCACTGGGATGGGGGAAGCATTCCGCTGCAGAATTATCTTGCCTGGTTCGGCATAGCCGCCCTCTGTTCCTGGCTGTACGGCAAACTGCGCATACGGACACAATCGCGCCTTGGAATCCTGTATGTGCTGATCCAGCTTATCTTTTTCATCCTTCTGCGGGCTGCGGGGGTTCAATTCCCGTGATTTGACTGGATTCCCCCCGCCGGAGATTGTACAATAGAGCCGTGGGGTTGTTCGCAAACAGAAAAAAATCAAAGCACATCGGCAAACTGGGCCGCTACCGGGCAATAATCGCTAAGCTGATCGCCTACGGTTTCGAAGACTTCCTTATTCATCTGGGGATTATTAAAGGACCGAACATCGTACGAAAGCTCCAGCATCGCAGGGGTGCCTCGGTTTCCCACAAGGATCCCATGGCTATCCGCCTGCGCTATATGCTCGAAGATCTGGGCCCCACCTTTATCAAGCTCGGTCAGATACTGAGTCTCAGAACGGACATTCTCCCTGAAGACTATACCGCCGAACTGAGCCAGCTGCAGACCGATGCCCTGCCCCTCCCTGCAGGAGAAATCAGAGCAGAACTAGAGTGGAGCTTCAATCGCAGCCTGGACCGGATTTTCCGGGAATTCCAGGAAGAGCCCATCGCCTCCGCTTCAATTGCACAGGTGCATCGGGGCGTCACGATTGAGGGAGACGAAGTCGCCATCAAGGTTCGGCGTCCCGGAATTACCAGCATGGTGGAAACGGACCTGGCTATCCTGCGGGACCTTGCCCAGCTTGCGGAGCGCTACATTCCAGCCCTGAAAATCTACGGTCCGCTTAAGATCGTGGATGAGTTCTCCCGCAGCATAAAAATGGAACTGGATTTCTATCACGAAGGCCGTGCCTTTGACCTCTTCCGCAAGAGCTTCTCCGAAGAAGAAGGCATCATCATCCCGAAGGTCTTCTGGGATTATTCAAACTCCCGGGTCCTTACAATGGAATATATTCCCGGTACTACAGTGGGAGAGTTCATCGAGGAAAAACACAGCCCGGAAGAACGCCGTCATTACGCTGATCTCGGTGTCCATTACATCCTTACACAGATCTTCAAATTCGGTTTTTTCAATGCCGATCCCCATCCCGGTAATTTCATCATAACTCCGGACGCTAAACTCTGTCCCCTGGATTTCGGTATGGTCGGGTTTATCGACCGCCACATGAAGGAAGCTCTTTTCTCGATCTTTGAGGCCTTCGTCAGAAAGGACCCGAACAAGATAGTCCAGACCTTTTTGAGAATGGATTTTATAGAGGAGGAGACTTCGATCCACGATTTCCGCCACGAGCTGAACAACCTGATCAACTATTATTACAGCATCCCCGTTGCACACATACAGGCGGGAAAGATCATCGAGGACCTATCCCGGATCATCCGAACCTTTCACATATCCCTTCCCGCCGATCTGGCCCTTACATTCAAAGTCATACTCACCGCGGAGGGACTGGGCCGGGAGCTGGACCCTGAATACAATATAATCGAGGCGGCGGAACCTTTTCTTCGGGAATACATGTTCGAAAGGATCCGGCCTAAAGAGCGATTTACCGACACCCTGGATTTTCTTGCCGAGGCCGGGACTTTTTTCAGAGGACTTCCAAACGACGCCAGCATGATCATGAAGAAGCTTCGGGCCGGAAAACTGAAACTGGAGGTCGAGATAAAGGGACTGGATACAACAACCAGGGAACTGGACAAGTCCTTCAACCGCCTGGCCTTCAGCATTATAATCGCGGGGCTCCTGATCGGATCCTCCTTCATGAATCAGTTCGAAGGGGGTCTGAAAGTCTTCGGATTCTCCATAATTGCCCTGGGCGGCTATTTTGTTGCAGGGGTACTGGGACTCTGGCTGATTATCGGTATTATCCGGTCCGGAAGGATATAGCGCCTTTATATCTTTCGGCTAAAATTATACTCCCCGAAGGAGGCAAGGATCTCCCGGAACTCCCCGTACGCAGCAGCCAGGCCCTCAATTTCTGCTTCTGCCATACGCTGGTATGTTTGAAGAAGTGTTTCCACTTCTCCAAGAACACCGCTCGTTTCCAGTTTTTCACGTACAAAACGCATATCGTCAGGACCCACTTCCGAGGCGCCGACCAGCCGGGTTATTCTCTCCTTTTCTGGTCCGTTCAGCCGGTTCAGCAGTTTAACATAGAAGATGGTCTGCTTTCCCTCGTTCAGATCGGTTCCCACGGGTTTGCCTATCTCCTGCTGTTTTCCAAAGAGTCCGAGTTCGTCGTCCCGAACCTGGAAGATAACCCCCAGAAGCTCCCCGAGGCGGCTCAAGGATTCAAGGGATTTTTCATCGCCCCCTCCGATAAGGGCTCCCGCCATCAGGGGCATGGAAAAGGTGTAGCGTCCGGTTTTGTGAACATAGAGAGAAAGGACCTCCTCTTCTGAAGGAGGCTCCGGCAGAACCCCGGCTCTGATATCCTGCATCTGCCCCAGCCCGACACCGGCCATCTCCCGGGAGCAGAGGGTCATCAGCTTTCCCAGAACCTCCGGAGGAACCCGGATGGATGAGAGAATCTCGCAGCCCAGGAAAAAAGAGATATCTCCTACACAGATACCCAGGGATTCTCCGGTCCGCCCGGCATCCGAGGCGTTTTCCCCTTTGAGATCTTCGGCGAACTGGACATGCATGGCCGGCTTCCCCCTCCGTAAGAGATCCCGGTCCATTATGTCGTCATGAATCAGCAGGGCGGACTGGAAAAGTTCCATTACAGCCCCCAGCTTGTCGGCCTCCTCATCCACCTGGCCGGCAAAGAGTCCCTGCCCCAGCCCGGCAAGTCCTCCCCGGATCATCTTCCCTTCCCGGGAGTAATCGAGAAGTCTCTCTGCTGCAACGGGGCCCAAGGGGTTGATCGCCGCCAGTTCTCCGGCCCGGTGATGGAGAAAATCCTCCAGGTATTTATATATTGCTTTTCTGCGCAGGGCAAAAAACTCTTTCATCCTCAGCATACCTCTTCTGAATATTCTGTTCTGTAGCGCGACACTCCCAGCTTCCTGAATGAGGGGAGCAATGTCAAGCTTTACTGCCCGGCGACTCTTGCCCCGGGCACTACTTTCAGGTAGCTTACACTACATGATACGCTATATTCTATTCGATCTGGACAATACCCTCTACCCGGAATCGAGCATTCTTGGAGAGCGCTTCGAGAAGGGAATCAACAGCTTCGTCGCCAATTATCTCGACATCAGTGAGGAAGAGGCACGGCGTCAACGCAGGGAACGCCGCAGGGAGTTCGGAACAACCCTGCAGTGGCTGATTCAGGTTCATAACTTTACCGATATTGATGATTACATGGATGCGGTACATCCGAAAAGAATGGAATGCTATCTTACAAAGAATCCCGCTCTTACCAATATCATACGCTCCCTTCCGGTTAAAAGGTCAATTCTGACCAATTCCCCCAGGGAACACGCGGAACGTGTTCTGAGCTACCTGGAAATCCTGGACCAGTTCGAGCAGATTTTCGACCTTAGATACAACAACTTTGTGGGAAAACCGGATCCCGCCGTCTACAGCCGCATTCTGGAAGTTATTCAGCAGCGGCCGGAGGAAACCCTTTTTATAGATGATATTCCGGGTTACCTGGAGCCATTTCGTCGCATGGGCGGTCATGCTCTCCTGATCGACGAAATGGGACGGCATCCCGGGGGGGAATATCCGGTAATTCAGCGGATCGATGAACTCCCCGCCTTCCTGGGAAAAGAGTACGGACTTGTCCTCAATCCCTGAAGAATCAGCGGAGCCGTATGCTGGAAAAGGGATGAAGGTCCAGACTGTTCGTATACCATCCGTCCCACTTTTCCGTATCAATCAAATTTGCGGAGGCCCTGAAGAAAACGGGAATGGCCCCCATATCCTCTCTGACGAGAATTGACTCCGCCCTGGCCAGCTGTTTGAAGCGCTCCTCTCCGTAGGGAAGATCCTCGGCGCTCAGCAGGGCCTCGTCGAAGGCCAGATTCCTGTACAATCCGTCGTTGTTCTCGTGAATGGAAATAAAGGGAGCAAGAAAGGCAAGAGGATCCGGGAAATCTCCCATCCAGCCGGCCCGGGCAAGGCTGAAATCATGAAGACGACGGGTAATAAGGTAACTGCCCCACTTCTCGTTGACCGGCTCACAGCGCAGATTGAGGTTCTCCCGCCAGGACGCAGAAATAAATTCCAGAACATCCCGGTTGAAATCCGAGCGGTTATACAGAATGGAAAATGGCGGAAAACCTTTTCCGTCTGGAAAACCGGCCTCTGCCAGCAAGGTCCTGGCCATTGAGGCGTCCTCTTCAAAAAGAGCTTCCCCGGAATATCCTGGAAGATTGGGTGGAACAATCCCGTAGGCGGCGACAAGCCGTCCCGCCGCCAGCTTGTCGACCAGATCCTTCCGATTAAATCCCAGCGACAGAGCCCGGCGAACCCGTGGATCGCTGAAGGGTTCCTGTTCGTTGTTGACCAGGAGATAATAGTTTTCCAGCGTCGGGGCCAGATGAAGGGCATCATTCTCATGGAGTTCCAAAGGCAGCTCCTCCGGCAGGTCCCATACCCAGTCAACCTTTCCGTCCATGAACATGCCGACGGCAATTTCAGCCTCCGGAACAACACGATAAACAAGCTTCTTCACGGCCGTCTGTCCGGCATTCCGATATTGATTATTCCTGGTCAGGGTAATGCCGCCGCTCTCGCCCCGCTCCTGGGGCAGGAAAGCTCCGTTTCCAGCAAAATTTTCAGGATCTGTCCAGGAGGGACCAAATTTATCAATCCGATGCATCGGTACAACAAGAAAGGCAGGATGTACAAGGGCCTGGATAAAATGGGGCATCGGCCGGATCAGTTCGACCTGAAGAAGATAATCGTCAACGGCTCTGATACCTACCACCTCCGGTCCCGCAACACCGGAAAGGTACTCCCGGGCTCCCCTTATGAATAATCCAGGGTACCAGGAAAAGGGCGAAGCGACTTGAGGATCCATTCCCCGCAGCCAGGAATCCACTACAGTCTGGGCGCTTATTCGTATTCCGTCACTCCATACCGTCTCTCGAAGGGTAAAACTGACTTTCAAACCGTCATCGCTGGGTCCCCAGCTCTCCGCGATTCCCGGCACCGGAGCCCCTGTTTCCGGATCAGCACGTACCAGGCCTTCGAAAAGAGCATGGACAATACGCTGCTCTCCGGGGCTCTTTGCATAATGAGGATCGATGCTTTCTATTCCCCGGGTCCCGGCAACAACAAACTCTTCCACTGAAGTACCGAGAAAGCAACCCGGCATGGAAAGGAGACAGGCTGTCAGCAGCAGCAACAGAAGGACAGTTCTCATATCCGGTTACTCCAGGCATCGAGATCCAGAGCAAAGGAGCTGCGGTACCTGGTAAAACCATACTCATCCAGAACCCGGCCCATGCTCTGGGCGCTTCCCCACAGATCCAGAATGACCCGTTTCACCTCCCGCTTGTAGGCCTCCCGTATATAGGTATCCAGAAGCAGCCGTGCGAGTCCGAGGCCCCGGTATTCCGGTTCCACATAAAACTGCAGCAGGAACGAGACCCCCGGGTCCTCATCAAAGAACTTCGCTGCCTGGGGACTGAGCCATGCGTCGGTACCCCAGATCAGCCCTGCGGTCTCCCCTTCCGGTGTGGAAGCCTGGTAAAGTACCAGCTTGTCCGGGTTATCCGGAACAATAGCGCGGCGGGAGAGGAACAGCAGATGGGTCAGATCACGCGGATTGTCTCCGCAGGCCTCCCTGAAAGCCTTCAGGTCATACTCCTCCAGACGCTCCTTCAAGTCCATATCTCCCGGTGAAATTACAAAATCGGTGAGGACAAGGTCTTCCGTCTCTTCCCGCTCGGGACCCAGTTTCTGAAATCCCAGAGCCTCGCATACCTGTTCGTACCATTCCAGGACCCTGGCCCGCATTTCACGCTCCTTGAACTGGAACCAGAGACGCTGAATATCTTCACGTTCCTTCAGGATATTCTTGAAGTTCCGGAATACCCCTTTCCTGGAGGCGAGGGCTTCACGCAGACGCTCCCGGAAAACCGGATTACGCAGGGAATCAACAAAACGCTCCATCAGCTGAAAACCGTCGGCGGAACTCCAGCGGGGAATCAGAATATATCGTGACTCGTCGGCACACTGATCCTCTTCGAGCTGGCTCTCTTCTTCAACTATGCCCTGCTCCAGATCCAGATAATAATAGGATATCTGGTTTTCCATGCCGAAGATTATCTGGTCGATTAATTCCGGTGTCAACTCCATACTCATACCCTGCACTGTAGCATAAAATTTCCCTTAATAGGCAAGAACCTGGGACACAAGCTCCGTTAGAGGCACCTGCCAGATCCTCCCGCTGGACCGTTCGTACACTTCAACCTCATCGTTCAATAAAAGCCCGGAGGTTACGACAATCCGGTAGGGAATGCCGATGAGCTCGGCATCGAAGAACTTGACCCCGGGAGATTCAAGTCTGTCATCCAGCAGAGCAATCTCCGGGCCGAGTTCCTCGTACAATTCGAAGACGACCTTCCTGACCTTGTGACTTTTTCCGATTCCCATCAGGTATACCTTGAAAGGCGCTACTTCCACCGGCCAGCAGATACCTTTTTCATCCCGATGAGCAGCAGCTACCGCATTAAGCAGCCGTCCCATGCCGATACCGTAGGAGCCCATATGGGGATGGTAACGTCTGCGTTTGTCATCCTGAAACTCGAGTCCCATGGCCCGGGAATAGACGTCACCAAGTTTAAAGATATTCCCCAGCTCAATAGCCCGCACCTCTTTCAGGGGATGTCCGCACTGGAAACAGGTATCCCGGCCCCGGGTCCTTACGATATCTCCCACCAGGGATGTTTCAAAATCGCGGCCGAAATTTACATTGACATAATGGAGCCCCGTCTCGTTTCCTCCCATTACCAGGTTGTTACTGTTCGCCACGGTATCGTCTACAACAACCAGGACATCCCCGGAGATCCCCAGGGGTGACATATAGCCTGGAGAGATCCCCAGCTCCTTAATCCGTTCGATCCCGGCAAGGTCCGATATGTTACAGCCGCTTACCTTGCTGAGTTTGTCGACACTGACCTCATAATCTCCCCGTACAACCGCCATTACCAGCCCCCGGGAGGACTGATACATCATCGATTTGACAAGCTTCGACTTGGGAAGTTTCAGATAACGGGACAGGCGATTCATGGAGGTACATTCGGGAGTCAGGATCTTCTCCAGAGGAAGAGGATTTTCTGAACCGTACTCCTTGTGGGCAATGGCAACATCCCGGTTCGCCTTGTAAGCACAATGCTCACAAATGACAAAAACATCCTCCCCTTCCCTGGAAGGCATCAGGAACTCATAGGCTTTGTGTCCTCCCATGAAACCAACACCCGATTCAGCGGCGACAACAGTAAGGTCCAGACGCTGGAAAATGCGCTGATATGCAAGAAACATCCTGGGGAAGAAATTATTCAGGTCGGAATAGGAGCGATGAAAAGAGTAGGCATCCTTCATGATGAACTCACGGGAACGCAGAAGGCCTCCCCGGAGCGTCTCCTCGTCCCTGACCTTGGTCTGAAACTGGTACAGCAATACCGGCAGGTCCCGATAGGAGTTCAAACCCATGCGCAGAAGCTCGACCATGGCCTCCTCGTGGGTAGGTGAAAGCACAAATTCCCGGCCCTGCCGATCCTGAAACCGAACCAGGGACGGACCAACAAGTTCCGCACGTCCACCCCGCTCCCATATCTCGTAGGGATTGATCAGGGGCACCAGGACCTCCTGCCCGCCAAGGGACTCCATCTCCTGGCGAATAATCTCCTTTATACGCCGCAGGGTACGTATGCCCAGGGGAAGATACGAGAAAAGACCCGGCCCCAGGGAACGGATAAAACCGGCCTGCTGCAGGACCAGGAAACTTTTCGCGGAACCTCCCTGAGGGCGTTCCCGCAGGGTTTTGCCAAAGAGTCGGGAGTAAAGCATGGCACCATTCTATGCCATGCCGTGAGGGGGGTCAAGAAAAGCATTCAATCATGGCTCCGCCCTTTTACCTTGACTTTCAGGGGGTATTTGGATAATTCTAAACATGATTTCCATTTTTTATCAGGAGACTATACATGAGTATTATTGAGTACGTTGAAGCACGGGAGATTATCGACTCCAGGGGAAACCCCACCGTAGAAGTGGACGTTATCCTGGAAGACGGCTCCATGGGACGGGCAGCCGTACCTTCCGGGGCATCTACCGGTGTTCACGAGGCTGTTGAACTGAGAGACGGCGACAAGAGTCGTTTCCTCGGCAAGGGCGTTCTTAAAGCTGTAGAGAACGTAAACAACATCATTGCTCCGGAGATTATCGGTCTGGATGCACTTGAGCAGATCGATGTCGACCGGACCATGATCGAGCTGGACGGAACCGAGAACAAGGGCAAGCTTGGAGCAAACGCCATTCTCGGTGTCTCCATGGCAGTTGCAAGGGCCGCCGCGGACTATCTCGGGATCCCCCTTTACAAGTACCTTGGGGCTTACCATGCCAACAATCTTCCCGTTCCCATGGCAAACATCATCAACGGAGGCTCCCATGCGGACAACTCCGTGGACTTCCAGGAGTTCATGGTTATGCCCGTGGGCGCTCCTTCTGAAAGGGAAGCCGTCCGCTGGATCGCGGAGATCTTTCATAACCTGAAGAGCCTGCTCAAGGAAGCAGGGCTTTCCACCGCCGTGGGCGACGAGGGCGGTTTCGCCCCCAACTTCAAGAGCAACGAAGAGGCTCTGACCTTCATCATGAATGCCATAAAAAAGGCCGGCCTGAAGCCCGGAGACGACGTGATGATCGCCCTTGATCCCGCTTCATCAGAGTTCTCCACCAAGAATGCCGACGGTTCCTACACCTATGAGCTGAAGTGGTCCACCGGACAGAAGTTCAGCAGTGCCGAGATGGCCGATTTTTGGGCCGACTGGTGCGACCGCTACCCCATCATCTCCATTGAAGACGGCATGAACGAGGACGACTGGGACGGCTGGAAGGTTCTTACCGACAAAATCGGCGACCGTGTACAGCTTGTCGGCGACGACCTTTTCGTAACCAACACCAAGCGGCTGAAAGAGGGAATCGAAAAGGGTATCGCAAACTCCATCCTGATCAAGGTAAACCAGATCGGGACCCTGACGGAAACCTTCGAGGCTGTGGAAATGGCAAAACGCGCCGGCTACACCGCCATCATCTCTCACCGTTCCGGGGAGACATCGGATAACTTTATTGCCGACCTGGTAGTGGGTCTCGAGACCGGTCAGATCAAGACCGGTTCCATGTCCCGATCGGACCGGGTAAGCAAGTACAACCAGCTCCTCAGAATCGAGGACCAGCTGGAGGGAATCAGCGAGTACGCAGGCAGGAACGCTTTCTACTCGATCAAGCGCTGATTACAGCTGCCTACAAAAAAAAACCGCCCCTCGTGGGCGGTTTTTTTTGTCTCAGGGGAATTATTACATGGGTGCTAATACGTAACAGAAAATCCTCTGTAATTACCGGTAGGGGCAAAATCGTCCCTGTCTACCCGGTCAACCCTGGCCATCGAAGGACCCCGCCGAAGCCACGCATACAGGGAATCCAGGGCGGGATCCGCGCCTTCCGCCCAGACCTCAACGCTGCCGTCGGGCCTGTTTCGTACATATCCTGCAAGCTTCAAAGCCTGCGCCCTTTGTACGGTGGAATATCGAAAACCTACCCCCTGCACGCGGCCGTACACTGTAAACCTGCCGGCCCTTTTTTCAGCTTTCCCCATTCTTCTCCGCATCGAGGGTGGCGGTGATCATCTCCGCCAGCTTGCCGTAATCGAAGGGCTTATACAGTACGGGAAAGGGAATTGAAAAATCGGGGCGCAGAAAACCGGAGGTAATGAACACCTTCTTGTCGGCGCAGAAGGTATGGAGAAACTTTATCCAGTAGTCTCCCCCCAGGACATTCATGCGGTAATCCGAAACAATAAGATCGACACGGCTGTCCAGAAGGTGCTTTATGGCACCAACCCCGTCGGAAGCTACGAGAACCTCGAAGCCCTTCTTCTTAAGGTAATCCCGGAGAGTCAGACGGATGGCGTCTTCATCTTCAACAATAAGAATAACTCCCTGCGCTCCCATTCAATACCTCTTAGTGCAGCTTCTCTGAGATAGCTTCAACCAAAGCGTCAAAATCAAGGGGCTTGGGAAAGAAAGCATCGGCCCCCTCTTCAACTATCTGCCTGCCGTCCTTCTCCGGGTCAAGCCCGCTTATGGAGATGACAAGGGGGTTATTGAGTTTGGGATCCTCTTTTATTCTTGCGCAGAGTTTATGTCCGTCGATACCCGGAAGATCAATATCCAGAACTACACATACCGGATTGTTTTCAGCCAGCAGCCTGCCGGCCTCAAAACCATCGAAGGCCTGGACAACATCATATTCGGGAAGCTTGCGTACAAGTATTTCCCTGAGCATACTGTTCAGGTCCCGGTCATCATCGACAATAAGAATTGTCCGTCTCT
>Ga0334895_1003836_pt1 | contig 11167 bp, 7 predicted proteins | sample GraSluR3_MG_7_FD_207229 | JGI IMG/M metagenome (GOLD analysis project Ga0334895, IMG submission 207229) | Sludge microbial communities from methane-producing bioreactor in Wageningen University, Netherlands - Granular Sludge_31_05-R3 | ecosystem: Engineered > Bioreactor > Anaerobic > Unclassified... | reverse complement strand
GATATCAAGGTTATTGAAGGTCAGAACGGATTGTTTATTGCCATGCCAAGTAGAAAAATGGCAGATGGTGAATTCAGAGACATCGCTCACCCGATTAATGCCACCACTAGGCAAAAAATTCAAGAGGCAGTTTTTGAGGAGTATGAAAAAGCTTTAACAGCGGAGTAGAAGAGCCTAAGGGCTCTTTTATTCTCTAAAAAAGCTTTGTTTTTTTGCCAAATTCTCAATTAGGTGTGGACTTATAAAATAAATGGGTTAAAATAATATGGAGGGAATAACTCAGCGGAAGGTGTGTTAATAAGATGAATATTGGAATAATACTTGCAGCCGGAGAAGGGACCAGGATGAAGTCCCGACACCCGAAGGTCTTGCATAAGATTTCCGGAAAACCGCTTCTTTCCTATGTGCTTGATGAGGCAGAGAAAGCTGGAATCAGAAGAAATGTGGTTATAGTTGGGCATGGAAAAGAAGCTGTAATGGAGAGCATAACCGGCGAGAACATTATTTACGAAGAACAGCCTGTACACCAAGGGGCTCCTTATGGTACAGGCTATGCTGTCATGCAGGGAATGGGGCATGTTGGGGATGAGGATAATGTGGTGGTTCTATGCGGGGATACGCCCTTGATTACCGCCAGTACCTTGACAGAGCTAATGAAATACCACAATTCCCAAAACAATAAGGCAACTGTTCTGACAACCTGTCTTGAAGATCCAACAGGGTACGGACGAATTGTAAGAAAGTCAGAGGGAAGTCTCCAGGCAATAGTTGAACACAAGGATGCAACAGAGGACCAAAGAAAAATAGGAGAGATCAATTCCGGTATCTATTGCTTCAGCGGCAAGGAATTGAAGCTGGGCCTAGATGGAATCAACAATGACAACAGCCAAAACGAATACTATTTGACCGATGTAATTGGAGTGCTTGTGGAAGGTGGCTACAAGGTGGGAGCTTTTATGATCGAAGACGCCTCTCAGATACACGGAATCAACTCAAGGGTGCAACTTGCCCAGGCAGATGATATAATAAGGGAGAGGATTAATCTTGGACATATGGAGAACGGTGTAACCCTCATAAATCCAAAGGATACCTATATAGAGTCAACGGTCAGGATCGGTAGGGATACAATTGTGTACCCTGGGGCTGTGCTTGAGGGAGATACCGTAATTGGAGAGGACTGTACAATAAGAGGAGCCACCAGGATAGTGGACAGCATCATCGGAGATGAGGTAAGCATAGAGTCAACCCTAATCGAGAATAGCAAAGTGGGCGATGGGTGTAAGATAGGACCATATGCACACCTTAGACCTGACTCGGAGCTTGGAAGGAACGTCAAAATCGGAAACTTCGTGGAAATAAAGAAAGCTATACTTGGAGATGACTCAAAGGCTAGCCATCTTTCCTATGTAGGCGACGCACAGGTTGGTTCAGGAGTCAACATAGGCTGCGGAGTGGTATTTGTCAATTATGACGGGGAAAGGAAATTCAAGTCAATAATTGGGGACAACGCCTTTATAGGCAGCAATTCAAACCTGGTTGCACCAGTGAAGGTGGAAAGCTGGGGTTATGTAGCTGCAGGTTCAACAATCACAGATAATGTTGGAGAAGGGGAGCTTTCAATAGCACGTGCCAGACAGGTAAACAAAGCTGGATGGGTAGAGAAGAAGGGACTAAAAAAACGCAAATAACTAGGAGGATGTAGAGATGAACCTTTGTTTAGGTGGAATCAAGGTCTTCACCGGAAATGCCAATAGAGACCTGGTAAAAAACATTTGTCAGGAGCTGGGCATAACCATGGGTACGTGTGATGTTACCCACTTCAGCGACGGTGAAATTAACGTGAATATCGGAGAGACTGTAAGGGGCTGTGACGTGTATCTTATCCAGTCCACAAACACACCGGTAAATGATAATCTCATGGAGCTTCTTATTCTTATAGATGCTGTTAAGAGGGCTTCAGCAGGCAGGATAAATGCAGTCATACCTTACTATGGCTATGCAAGGCAGGACAGAAAGACCAAGGCCAGGGAACCAATCACAGCCAAGCTTGTTGCAAATCTACTGACTACGGCAGGAGCTGACAGGGTTGTGGGAATGGATTTGCATGCTGGTCAGATACAGGGATACTTTGACATACCAGTTGATCATCTTTCAGCAGTTCCCATACTTGCAGAGTATTTCAGGGAAATTGTTGACGAGGATACAGTAATTGTGTCTCCTGACCTGGGCGGAGTAACCAGGGCAAGACAGTTTGCAAACATTCTTGATCTTCCAATAGCCATAATCGAAAAGAGAAGACCAAAGGCGAATGTGTCTGAGGTAATGAATGTAATAGGTGACATTGAAGGTAAAAATGTAATTCTTGTTGATGATATAATTGATACTGCAGGTACAATAGTAAAGGCTGCTAGCGTTTTGAAAAGCTTTGGAGCAAAGAAGGTTTACGGCTGTGCAACCCACGGTGTGCTTTCAGGACCTGCACTTGACAGGATTCACAATTCGGAGCTTGAGAAATTCGTAATATCGGACACAATTCCCCTGTCAGAAATGGCAAGGATTGACAAGATAGAGGTGGTTAGCGTTGCTCCGATTCTTGCAGAGGCAATCAGAAGAATCAACAGCAACGAATCAGTCAGCATTATCTTTGACTAGTCACATAGCAAGGAGTTGATTATGTGATTGTAATTGCAGGATTGGGAAATCCAGGAAGCAAGTATTCCGAAACAAGACATAATGTGGGCTTTGATGTAATCGACAGACTAGCCCATGAAAACAACATCAAGGTAAACAGGTTGAGATTCAAGGCATTGACTGGTGAGGGCTTCATAGGGACTGAGAAGGTGCTTCTTGTAAAGCCCAGCACCTACATGAACAACAGCGGGGAATCAATAAGGGAAATCATGGATTTCTACAAGCTTGAGCCTGAAAAGCTTCTGGTGGTAGTGGATGACATAGACATTGAGTTTGCAACCATTAAGCTTAAGAAAAAGGGGAGCGCAGGCTCACACAATGGACTTAAATCAATAATCTATCACCTCCAGACGGATAATTTTCCAAGGCTGAAGGTGGGAATCGGTAAAAAGCCCCCATACTATGACCTGGCGGACTTTGTTCTTAGCAGGTTCAGTACTGATGAGCGAAAACTTGTGGACCAGGCAATCAGGAATGCATCTGAAGCAGTCCAGGAGTTTGTCAGGAGTGGGATTGACAAGGCCATGAATGAATTTAATAGTAGAAATACAGCCCAGGACTAAAACCTGGGCTTAAACCTTTGGGAGGATTAGTGATGAAGGATTTTCTTTTGGATCCATTGTTGAATTTAAAGCCATACAATACGCTGCTTGAAGATATTAGAAACCAGACCACGCCCATTTCTACCCATGGACTCATGGAAGAGAATATGGGACATTTTCTGTGTGGTCTAAAGAGCCACACAAAAAGACAAATACTATTTGTCACATACAGCGAAACCAAAGCCAGACAGATACTTGAGGATATCAAGGCTATTCTTCCTGAACAGATTGTAAGGCACTATCCTTCAAAGGACACAATCCTATATGATGTTGATGCGTTCAGCTCGGAAAGAACCCATCAGAGGCTGGAAGTTTTGTCATGTCTTATGGAAGACAGGGACCTGATTGTGGTTGCCTCAGTTGAGGCACTGTCTGACAGGATCATATCCAGAGACTCCTTCCAAAACTACAGATTGATCATCTCCCTGGGCAAGGAGGCAAGTTTGGAGGAACTATCCAAGGGTCTCGTTAGCGCAGGCTATGAACGGGTAAGTCTTGTTGAACAAACCGGTCAGTACAGCATAAGGGGTGGAATTCTAGATGTATTTCCACCCAATTTGGAGCACCCTGTAAGGATTGAATTTTTTGACACTGAAGTGGATTCCATTAGGACCTTTGACCCCAAGGACCAAAGGTCTGTTGATGTTATCGAGCATGTCGAAATATTCCCAGTATCGGAAATAATAATTCCTACTGAAGAAAGTGATAAAATTGCATTGGCTCTTGAAAGGGATCTTGAGCACTTCAGGAAAAAGACTGACGATGACGAGAAGAGATCAAAATCTGATGAGAAGTTCAGGAAGTATCTGGATGCACTTTCCGAAGGCTCCCATATTACAAACAAGGACCTTCTTATTCCATATTTGCCGAAGGAGCTGATGGGAACCCTTGTTGACTTTTTCCAGGACACGTCTCTAGTTGTTTTGGATGAACCTAAAAGATTGAGAGAAAAATATGAGGGCACAATGGAGGAATTCAACGGTCGTACCCTTGACCTGTTTCAAGTGGGGGAGGTCTTGAAGTCACACCTTCAATTGAAGTACCATTACGAGGACCTGATTCATGAGATAAAGGGTAGATCAATAGTTACAAGTGCGTCTTTTCTCAAGCAGGACAATGATTTTCCTCCCAAGGGGATAGTACGATTCACAATGCGCACAATTCCTGTGTACCATGGGAAACTTGAAATCCTAAAGGAAGACCTGGACAGGTACCTGTATAAGGGCTACAAGATAATTGTAATGGCAGGAAACCAGGATAGGGGCAAGCGATTGAAGGATGCTTTAAGGGAAATTGGAATTAATTCAGAGTTCCGGTCCAGCAGAGATGCTTCAATAAAGACCGGTCAGGTGTTTATTGCAGAGGGATCCCTGAAGGCAGGCTTTGAGTATGAGGAGATGAAGCTTGCAGTCATAACCGACAAGGAAATATACGGAGCCGGTAAGAAAAAGGCAAAGAAAAAGTCCAGGAAAATGAAGGATAGCGGTGAAAAGCTTCAATTTTCTGACCTGAACGAGGGTGACTTCATCGTTCATGAAAACTATGGAATCGGACAGTACCTGGGCGTGTCTCAGCTGTCGGTTCAGGGAGTAAAAAAGGACTACCTTCTAATCCAGTACAAGGGCAAGGATAGGTTGTACCTTCCAATAGAGCAGATGTCCATGATTCAGAAGTACATCGGTTCAGATTCAATAAAGCCAAAGATAAACAAGCTTAGCGGAACCGAGTGGGCAAAGACCAAGAGCAGGACTAAAAAGGCAATTGAGGAAATGGCAACAGACCTGCTGCAGCTTTATGCAAATAGGGAAAGGGTTGAGGGCTATCAGTTTTCAGCCGACACCCCCTGGCAGAGAGAATTTGAGGATATGTTCCCCTATGAAGAGACTCAGGGACAGAAAACCTCCATCAAGGACATCAAAAATGACATGGAGAAGAAAAAACCCATGGACAGGCTCCTTTGTGGAGATGTTGGCTACGGCAAGACAGAGGTTGCACTAAGGGCAGCATTTAAGGCCGTAATGGATGGAAAGCAGGTTGCCATACTGGTTCCTACAACGATTCTAGCACAGCAGCACTACAACACAATCATGGAAAGGCTAGGTAGCTTCCCCATGTCCGTGGCAATGCTAAGCAGATTCAGAACCAGGAAGGAGCAGCAGGCCTCACTGGAAATGCTGAGAAAGGGCATGCTTGACATAGTAGTGGGAACACACAGGCTTCTGTCAAAGGATGTCATCTTCAAGGACCTTGGTCTTCTAATTGTGGATGAGGAGCAGAGGTTTGGTGTAAGACACAAGGAAAAGCTAAAGAAGCTCAAGGAAAATGTTGATGTCCTTACACTCACCGCAACTCCAATTCCAAGGACGCTTCACATGTCCCTTGTCAACATACGGGACATGTCTGTAATTGAAGAGCCTCCTGAGGAAAGATATCCAATACAGACCTATGTGACAGAGTATAACAGGACACTTATAAGGGATGCCATACAGCGAGAGATATCGAGAGGTGGGCAGGTCTACTACGTCTATAATCGGGTTGAGACAATTGACAAGATAGCCATGGAGTTGAGAAACCTCGTACCCGAAGGAGAATTCGCGGTTGCCCATGGACAGATGTCGGAACGGGAGCTTGAGCAGGTCATGTTGGATTTTATGAATAAGGAAATCAACATCCTTGTATGTACTACAATCATTGAAACAGGCTTGGATATACCAAATGTAAACACCATAATAATCCATGATGCAGATAAGTTTGGGCTTTCACAGTTATATCAGCTGAGAGGAAGGGTAGGTAGGTCAAACAGACTGGCTTTTGCATATTTTGTATACCAGAAGGACAAGGTCCTTTCAGAGGTTGCAGAAAAAAGACTGCGGGCCATCAAGGAATTCACCGAATTTGGATCGGGCTTTAAAATCGCCATGAGAGACCTTGAAATAAGGGGTGCTGGAAACCTCCTGGGAGTGGAACAGCACGGAAACATCGAATCAATCGGATATGACTTGTATGTGAAGTACCTTGGTCAGGCGGTCAGAAGGCTGAAGGGTGATGTTGTTCAGGAGAAGCTGGACACCACTGTGGATATAAAGGTTGATGGGTACATCTCAGCAAAATATATCCCCGATGAGGATCAGAAGCTTGAAATCTACAAGAGAATCTCAACAATCGAATCAATGGATGACTACAGGGAGCTTATCGACGAGCTTATCGACAGATATGGGGATTTACCAAAGCCCGTTGAAAACCTGATGAATATTTCCTACATTAGAGGGTTGGCAAGCAGAAACCATATAACAAACATAATTCAGATTGATAGAAAGGTTAGGATTGACTATGAAGGGGTGGACCATATCAGGCTAGAGCTTATCCAGCTGCTAACCGAGAAGTATGGACCTGCCGTATCCTTTGACCTTTCAAACCAGCCCAGCATAACAATAGTCATAAAAGGTGACACCATAAACAGACTGAAGGAACTGTTGGAGTCAATTGACAATTTCGCTCAACTGGGTAATAGTGTATAATGTAAATCAACATAAGAGATAGAGAAAGGATGTTTAAATAAGATGACTAGGAACATAAGGTATTTGATTATAGCTTTGATAGCTGCCATGGTTCTTTCAGGATGTTCAACTGAACAGGAAGGAATTGTTGCAAAAGTTGACGGACACGAAATAACCCAGGAGGAGTTTGACAAGGATTTCCAGGTTTATAAGGATCTTTATGAGAGACAGCTTGGAGAAGGAGCCCTTGACCAGGAGGGCATCGATGGCAAGACCATGGGGGAAAGCCTGAAAGAAAGCATTTTGGAGAAGTTGATCATGGAACGTTTGATTCAGGATGACAACGAAAGGAAGGGAATAGAGGTTACAGAAGAGGATCTTCAGAAATATATTGATGAGTATAAGGAGTCAATTGGTGGTGAGGAGAGCTATCAACAGTTCCTTCAATCTAACAGCCTTTCTGAGGAATACTTTGTGGACAATATGGGAAAAGAACTCAGAGGCAGGAAGCACAAGGAGGATTTCCTAAGCGGAATATCCATAAGTGAAGAACAGGCCAGAGAGTATTATGAAGAAAACAAGGATAACCTGATTGAAATAAGCGCCAGTCATATCCTGCTGGGAAGTGAGGCTGAAGCCCTCAGCCTGGCAGAGAGATTGGATGCAGGTGAAGATTTTGCACAGCTTGCAACAACCCAATCACTTGATAGTGTGTCAGCTGTTAATGGGGGTAATCTGGGGTACTTTGGGAAGGGTCAGATGATTCCGGAGTTCGAGGAAGTGGCATTTCAATTGGAGGAAGGCCAGATTAGCAACGTTGTGAAAACTGAGGTTGGATACCACATAATCAAGGTTCAGGACAAGAGGGAAAGCTTCGATGACCTGGAGGAGAAGGTAAACTCACTTATCAAGGAGCAGGAATACTTTGAGTATGTTCAATCCCTAAGGGATGATGCAACAATAAGCACCTATCTTGATTGATGGTTTAGAGGTATCAACAATTCTCTGTATAGAGGAAATTACACAGGAGGATAACAGGAATGTCTAAGGGACACAGCTTTTTAAAAGGGGCAGCGATACTTGGAATGGCAGGAGTGCTTGTCAAGATTCTGGGAGCAATATACAGAATCCCCCTTTCCAACATAATAAAATCAGAAGGATTGGGATATTATCAGACGGCATATCCATTTTATGTGCTGCTGCTAACAATTTCCACTGCAGGGGTTCCAGTGGCCATAGCAAAGCTGGTATCGGAGAAACGTGCTAAAGGTGATTTTGCAGGGGCACACAAGGTCTTCAAGGTTGCCCTGGTGGGTCTTGTGGGACTTGGATTTCTGACATCAATGGTCATCGCATTTGGAGCCAGCTACATTGTAAACTACCTGGGAAATGTGAATGCCTACTACGCGCTGGTTGCGCTTGTCCCCGCCCTGTTCTTTGTGCCTATCATGTCGGCCTTCAGGGGATTTTTCCAGGGAAGACAGAGTATGTTTCCAACAGCCCTATCCCAGATAACAGAACAGCTATTCAGGGTTGTAACAGGTCTGGGACTGACATATCTACTTCTGGACAAAGGAATTCCAATAGCTGCAGGTGGAGCATCCTTCGGGGGGTCCATGGGTGCCATTATGGGCCTTGCAATAATTGTTTTCATATACTTTAAGAGAAGAACGGCGATTATGGAAGAAATAGCAGGGAGCACAATCACCAGAGAATATTCAGTTGGAGAGATTGCAAAGGATCTTCTTCTGATAGCCATACCAATAACAATAGGTGCTGCAATAGCACCTATTATGGATACAATTGACGCAGCTCTTGTCCTCAGGAGATTGCAGTCGATAAATTACACAGCAGCTGAGGCAAATGCACTTTATGGAGAGCTTAAGGGTATGGCTCAGACACTTGTGAACCTCCCCCAGGTATTTTCCATAGCAATTTCCATGAGCCTTGTGCCTGCAATATCAAATGCAAGCGCAAGAAAGTCAAGACAGGAGACCAGTGACCTTATATCTAGCGGAATCAGAATGACCCTGCTGATAGGTCTACCTTCGGCAATCGGTCTTTTTGTTCTATCAACGCCAATAGTGGCCCTTTTGTATTACAACAATCCACCGGAAGCCATTGCAAGCGTTGGAAATATTTTGGCATACCTATCACTGGGAGTAATTTTTTTGACTCTTGTCCAGGCGCTAACAGCAATACTGCAGGGACTCGGGAAACCATTTGTTCCAGTGAAGAACCTGTTTATAGGGGCGGTGGCAAAGATTATACTGACATATGTTTTGACTGGAATACCGGCCATAAATGTAAAGGGAGCGGCAATAAGCACCGTGGCAGCCTATGCAATCGCATCAACATTGAATCTGTTGTATGTAATATATGTGGCAAAAGCAAAGCTTAACCTTCGTTCCATACTTATGAAGCCTTTGATTTCGGCAGTTGGAATGGGAATAATTGCAAGGGTTTCATACATGGTCCTTGCAGGACCGATTGGAGGGAGACCTGCCACCCTGGTAGCGGTACTGCTTGGAGTTGTGGCATACGGGGTATTGCTTCTTCTGACAGGAACACTAACAGATGAAGACCTGGATTTGATTCCAAAAGGTGACAAGTTCCGAAAGCTTGTAAAGAGATTTGATAAATGGTCTTAAAGGAGAGTAATATATGAACAAAATATTTGTTATAGGCCTTGGGCCCGGAAATATTGATGACCTGACCCTTGGAGCAATAAGAAGGATGGAAAGCGGGAATCCCAATTTTCTAAGAACTGAAAAACACCCTTCTGTTCAGTACATGAGGGAAAATGAGATAGAATTCACTGCATTTGACCATATTTATGACCAGGAGGATTCCTTCGAAGGTGTCTATGAAAACATTGTTTCGAATCTTCTGGATGCTGCAAGGGAATATGGAGTGATCAACTACTTTGTTCCTGGGAATCCAATGGTTGCCGAGAACACGGTCAGAATGCTCCTTGACCAAGATGAATGTCAAATCCAGATGGTCTCTGGTATGAGCTTCATTGAGCCCTTGCTTGAAATTGCTCATGCTGACCCTGTTGAAGGCCTCAAGGTTCTTGATGGAATAGGTCTTGAAGGCTTCCAGGTGGACATAAACTCCCACCAGATATTTACACAGGTGTACAACAATAGGGTTATGTCTGAGGTAAAATTGGTGCTGATGGATATCTACCCTGATGATTATAGGGTGATCCTGGTTCACAACGGTGGGATGGGAGATAGTGAAATAGTAGAGAGAGTGCCCCTGCACCAGATTGACAGAAGTGAGAATATTGGGCCCCTGACAAGCCTTTTTGTACCACGACTTGATAAGAGCAAGCTGGGAATCCATGACTTCAGCGACATTCAGAGGATCATGAGAAGATTGAGGGCTGAGGACGGATGCCCCTGGGACAGAGACCAGGATCACCTGAGCATAAGAGGAGCAGTTCTTGAGGAAGCCTATGAATTGGTAGAGGCTCTGGAGGAGGATGACCCAGACCATATAGTGGAAGAATTGGGAGATTTACTGCTTCAGGTGGTTTTCCACACTCAAATTGGACATGAGAATGGGGATTTCAACCCGATTCAGGTGACAAGTTCCCTCGCAAACAAGTTAATTACACGACATCCGCACGTTTTTTTTGAAAAAAATGTGGATAATTCTGAGGAAGTAGTATATAATTGGAATAAGATAAAGTATGCAAACAGGAATATTACTACACTTTCAGAGAGGTTAAGGAATATTCCACGTCTGCCGGCACTTTTGAGAAGCTTCAAGGTCCAGGAGAAAGCAGCGGATGTTGGCTTCGACTGGGACGTGGTAGATGGACCATCGGACAAGGTGGCAGAGGAGCTGGCAGAAGTACTTGAAGCCGCTTCGGTACACGGTCCTGGCAGTCTTGCTGTTGAAAGTGAAATGGGAGATTTGTTGTTTGCTGCTGTTAACCTATCCAGATTTCTAGAAGTCAATCCCGAGGTTGCATTGGGTAGAACCATTGAAAAATTCACAAAAAGATTAGAGGAAATGGAGTACATGGCTGATAGAATGGGTATAGTTATGGAAGAAATGACCTTGGAGGAATTGGATAGCCTCTGGGATGAGGTCAAGCTCCATGAAAATGGGGAAGACCAGGACTGATTAAGTTTAGTATTTCTAGAAAATAAAAAACAAGGAGGAATTATTAATGAACAAAGCAGAATTAATTGCAAGCATCGCGGAGAAAAGTAATCTTACCAAGAAGGATGCAGAGGCAGCTTTAAACGCATTCATGGGATCAGTAGAGGAATCATTGGCAGCAGGAAACAAAGTACAATTGGTAGGATTCGGAACTTTCGAGGTTAGAGAAAGAAAAGCCAGAGAAGGTAGAAACCCAAG
>Ga0334895_1003829_pt1 | contig 11182 bp, 8 predicted proteins | sample GraSluR3_MG_7_FD_207229 | JGI IMG/M metagenome (GOLD analysis project Ga0334895, IMG submission 207229) | Sludge microbial communities from methane-producing bioreactor in Wageningen University, Netherlands - Granular Sludge_31_05-R3 | ecosystem: Engineered > Bioreactor > Anaerobic > Unclassified... | reverse complement strand
TGTTCGGCAAACGGCAGGATTGCGAACAACCACGAGCCCGTCTGGCGCAAGGGCGAGCGTCGCGGGTCGCCGATTCCCCAATGGTACGTCTGTCCGGCCGCGAAGTCGTTGGTCGCGGGGGTGAACTGGCCGCCGTTGCTGGCCCGCGGTATCGTCTGTTGGCCGTCCCACGCGCCGTTGTGGGGAAGGGCTCGATGGGTGTCGTTGTGCATGTGCAGCGCCAGACCGACCTGCTTGAGGTGGTTCGCGCACTCCATTCGCCGCGCCGCCTCCCTTGCCGCCTGAACGGCCGGCAGCAGAAGCGCCACCAGAAGGCCGATGATCGCCATCGCAACGAGCAACTCGACGAGCGTGAACCCGCGCGTGAGACGATCTGACAACATGGAACGGCCTTTCACGGCTCGTGGTCGCCGCGAGATTCACCGCGCCCCGGTGCTGGCGCATCGACGATCCACAAGTACGACCATGATCGCAGCGAGGCCGACGACTCCGAATACGACTGCCCAAACGCGCCGACCCCATCGCGCGTCGCCTCAGGCAACATGATTCCGCAACACGCCGTCTGCCCCAACGCGTGTCCGACAGGTGCCGCGGTCGGGTGGCCGTCGGCATCAGGGCCGAGCGGCCATGGACGGCGTCGCGTGGTCACGTTCGCGTTGCGCGCCGGCCAACCGGACTGGCCTCCGGCGGTGCAGGCGAGACGTGGCGCTTCGCCTCCCTCCAGATCGCGTTGGGAAAGAACGACGTAACAATCGCCCGTGGCCAGGCCCACAGGTAGCCCAGGCCATACCCCACGTGGATCGTCACCGCGTAAAACGGCACGAGCATCGCTGCGCGGGCATCGCCGATTGCGAACGCCCCCTGCAACGAGAGGACGCCCAGCACCGCGGCGTACAGGAACGCGGGAATCGCGCACCACGGCATGAGATCGGGCCGCGCGACGCCGAGGCCACAGAGCACGGCCAGGTACACGCACAACAGCGCGGGAAGCGCGTGGAGGACCTCGTGCATGCCGTGCCGCCGGGCAAGCCGCACTCGAGCGGCCCCCTTCGAGAATGCCTCCCGAGCAACCTGGTGCCACCTTCGCTGCTCGTTGTGCACGACTGTGGCCGAGGCGGCGAACTCGGCGCGCACTCCAAGCTGCATGATCTTGTGGCTGAACTCCAGGTCCTCGCCATGAGCCGGCGTCGGGAATCCGCCCACCTTGTTCGCCAGGTCGCGCCGGACGGCGAGATTGCCCGCACGCGGATAGTACTTCATGTGCACGGCCGAGCGCGGGTCCCTCGCTCCCGCTGCCCCGAGCGTGCTCGACATCAGAAAGTTCACGCAACGGCCCGACAGGTGCCGCGCGGTGCGGTAGTCGACCAGTCCGCCCACGATCCCCACGCGAGGATCGCGCAAGGGCCGAACCAGCTCCGCCAGCCAATTCGCGTCGGGCTCGCAGTCGGAATCGGTAAACGCGACAATCTCGCCACGCGCGTGGGCGAGGCCCAGATTGCGCGCGGCCCCGGCTCCGCGGTTCGATTGACGCAGATGGAGGAGGGGAAACCGGCTTCGCTGGTCGAATTCGGCGACGATCGCCGCCAGATCGTCGGTCGAACCGTCGTCGCAGATCAGAACCTCGACGTTCCGCGGAAAGGCTTGAGCAACAAGCGCCGACAACAGCCGCCGAAGCTCCCGGGAGCGATTATACACCGGCACCACGACCGACACGGCGACCGGATTCGATCGACACGGGCAATCGGCCACGTTCGCTTCATCAGGCATATCGTTCTCCTTCGGGAATCGCCTCGGTTGCCGGTGTGCCAAGGCCGCGGAGCAACCGCCAGGCAGACTGCCATTGCGCCAAGTTCCACTCTTGCAGAAGAGCGAGCATCGCGAGGTATCCAACCGAAACCCCCAAGACGCCCGCGAGGACCGTGGGGCCCGGACCCGCGGGTTGGCCGAGGCGAGCAACCGCGACCAGCGCGGCCGACGCGACGGCGGCGCGGAACAGCGACCTCCACGGGACGAACGCCCCCGCGGCGGCTCCAAGACAAACGCTCGCCGCCAGGGCGCCGAGCCACCCCGCGATCGCCAAGGTCCACGCACATCCCCAAGGGCCGAACGCCCGCGTGAGAACGAGCGTCGCCGCAACGCTTGCCGCGAAGACGGCCGCCATGAGGCGCAGACGAGCCTTCAATCGTCCCGCGGCGCCCAGCATCTCGCAAAGGAACCAGAGCCACGCGGTGCCGGCCATTCCCGAGACCAAAAGGGCCAGAAGCGTGCCCGGGGCGGCGAATCCGCTGCCGTACATCAGGCTTACCACGGCATCGCCGCACCCAACCGACACCGCCGCGCCCCAGCCCGCCCCCAGGATGGCCAGGCGCGACGCCTGGCAGAGCAGCCGGGCGGCGTCGGCCGTACCGCCTTCCGACACGGCCCGGGCAAACGGGGCAAACGCGGCCCGCGACAGCACGAGACTGAACGGCAGAATCGCCTGCGCCAGCATGGAACAGGCGGCATAGGCGCCCACGAGCGACGCATCGACCGTCATCGCCTTGAGAACCCAGAGATTCGCGGCAACCAGCAGGTAGTTCAACGCGTCGACGCCCGGCGCGAGCCGAACCCACCGCAGCAACTCGCGGGCAAACCCGCCGTCGGGCCGGCCCGGCGTGCTCTTGGCCAACCTCCGGACAATCGGTACGACCACGGCCGCACTCACCGTGGCACTCACGAGCAGCCCGGCCAGGCTCTCGACCAGTCCCACGCTGACCCCGAGCAGGCAAACCACGCACGTGACTCGCAACAGGCTGTGGCCCGTCATCAAGCCTGCTTGCAGCGCGTGCCGGCCGAGGCCGTTGAGCAGGTGCCAGCCGGGTTCGAGCACGCCCGCCTTGATCGCCAACTCGGCCGCCACGACTACCAGCGCCGGCACCAGCAGCACGTCGCGCATGGCGCCCGCCAGAAGCGGGGCGAGACCCGCCAGCGCGGCGGCAAACGCGATCGCGATCGGCAGTTGAACGAGCCACACGGCCCTCCACGCCCGCTGCAGATTGCCGCGGTTCACGCTCACCAGGCGACGCAAGGCGTTGGGAACGGCGCTCATCAACAGGCCGAGCGCCGCCAGCGAGACCGAATGGGCCACGGTGAACCGGCCGTAGTCGCCCGCGCCCAGCGCCCGGGCCACCACCACCTGCAGGGCAAGCCCCGCGGCCAGTGCCGCTGCCTGGGCGAGTCCGAAAAGCCCCACACGGCGCAGGATCATGGCGTGCCTCGCGTGCGACGGCGCTACGTGGTTTCAGTCCTTCCGAACGTGCCTCACCGTGATGGGGCGCTCCAGATGAAAATCCTGGACGAACTCGCGGGTCTCCATCGCTTTCCATTCGTCCGGCAAGGAGAAGTCGGCTTGACACGAGGGATCGTACGAGGCGCTCGTGACCAGCCACAGGCCGCGAGGCTCGAGTTCGAGGATGGCATCGGCCGTCATCAAATCGCCGTCGAGCAGGTGCGACGTGCCTCGCTGAGCGTGCCGGTCGCCCCCGGCGACGCAGAGCACCGGTTGAGCCGTGTCGCGCAGGTAGTAGAGCAGCTTGAAGAACTCGAACGGGCTTTGGGCCACCACGATCTCGTCTTGCGAACGCCTCTCCCGCAGGTACGCGGCCGCGCCGCGCATGCCGGGCTCGGCCGCCGGACCGATTTTGCCCCAGCCGTTCCAGCACGAGAACCCGCTCCACAACAGCAACAGGCCGACGAGCAGGGCGCGTTCGGCGCGAAAGGGAACCGATGCCACGACGGCGGCAAACGCCGCCAGCCACATCGGCTGGGCAAACGCGAAATAGCGGGCGTAGAACAGGCTGCGAATCGAGAACTGCCCGTACAGAAGAATCAGCGCCGGCGGCACACAGCCCGCACAAATCAGGAACACGCCGGCCGAGCCCAGTCGCCACGGCGCAACGGCCAAGACGGCGGCCAACGCGAGCACCGAGCACCACGCCAGGCTGCGCGATTGGGCGGCGCGGTCGGCCGACGTCAGCAAAAGGGCCGTGTGGATCTGGCCCACGTATCCCTCGATGCCGGCCGGCGCGCTCCGCCACGACGTGCGCACGCACTCCGACTGCGCCAGCAGGCTCGGCGTCCAAGGGAGAAATCCGGCCGCCAGGACCGCCCCGGCCAGCACCGGGCCCCGCCAGCGCGAGACCGCCCACGACGCCGGTTCCGGCCGCTCGCCCGCCGCGCCCGCGCGACGCATCGCTCGGGAATCGGCGCGACCCAGATGGATCAGCGCGAACAGCCCGTGGCCCGCGACCGACAACACGGCAAGACTGTGGGTGTAGCAAAGCGCCAGCGCCAGCACCGCATACGACGCCCACAACCACGGCGCCCATCGAACCCTGCCCACGCGCAGCGCCCGCACGAGCACCGCGCTGGCGAGCAGGCAGAGAAGGATGCCCAACGCGTAGCCTCGCACCTGGTGGGCAAGCTGAATCTGATAGGCGCTGCAAGCCATCAAGGCCGAGGCGATCAGCCCGGCGCGAACCGCCCCCTCGGCGGCGTTCTTGCCCGACTCGTCGGCGCCGAAGCACGTCAGCTCCCAGACGAACCAGAACATGGCCGCCACCGCGAGAACGCCCGCGCCGGCGCTCAGCGACCGCAGGGCAAGCTCCGAGTCGCCCACCGAGCCCATCCAGAAATGGAGCAGGGCGAAGTACAGCGGCGGATGGGCGGTGCTCGCCTCGCTCGTCCTCTCGACCATCAACGCGATGGGAAAGCTCCCGAACCGCCATGAAAGCGCCTCGTCGAGCCACAAGCTCCGGGCCCCCAGCCCCCAAAACCGCAGGGCCGTCGCGCCCAGAAGAATCATCAAGAGCCAGACAGGCCACCAACCCTTCATGGTCCATCACCCTTCCTGCCGGCCGAGGGGAACCGTGCCGCTTGCCTGCGCGGGCGTTTCCCTCGCGATTCGATGCGACCGGCCGCCTTCATGCGCATCGCCCGGCGGGGCCGGGGCGCGCCAGCGCCGCCAGCGCCAGAGCGTCATCAGCGCGGCCAGCCCGTCGCGCCAGCGGATTTTCTTGCCCGCGCGCCGGCTCCGAGCGTCGTAGCGGATCGGCACTTCGACGATTCTCGCTCCCAGGCGGCACGCCTTGGCCGTCACCTCGGGACAAAACTCGAACCGCTCGCACTGCAAGTCCATCGCCCGCAGCAAGGCCGTGGGAAACGCCTTGTAGCAGGTCGCCTCGTCGGTCAGGCGCACGCCGTAGAGCAGGCGGATCGCGAGGTTCAAAAGCGACACGCCGTGGTAGAACGGGTTGAGCCAGTCGCGCCCGCAGCGCCCACGCCCCAAACGCCGCGAGCCGTAGACCGCCTCGGCCCGGGCGCAAAGGAGCGGCTCGATCAGGCGAGGATAGTCCTGCGGGTCGTACTCCAAATCGGCGTCCTGGATGACGGTGAATCGGCCTTCGGCGCGTTCCAGGGCCGTGCGGATCGCCGCCCCCTTGCCGCGATTCGCCGGGTGACGCAGGAGTTCGACGTGCCGGCTTCCTCGCCATCGTTCGAGGACTTCGGCCGTGGCGTCGGTCGAGCCGTCGTCGACCACGATCACCTGCTTGGCGTACGCGGCGGCCAGCACGCGGCCGAGCAGGGCGTCGACGGTCGCCGCCTCGTTGTACACGGGAACGATGACCGACAGCACGGGCCTCGGCTCGTCGAATCGCGCGGTCGGGCCGGCCCGCCGCGGCGCGACGGAAGAGCCGGCGCGGGGCGCCTCAGCGTTCGCCGCCTTGCTCATCGTCTCTTCCCCGATCGGTTCCCGACGCGGCGCACACCAGTTCCGGAAGCCCAAGCTCCCGTCGCACCCGATTCGCGCCGTCGAGGCTGATGTGGTAGACGTAGATCGAATAGCCGGCCATGGCCACGGGCTCGAAGCGGAGGAAATAGGCGTACCTTCCGTGACGCCCGCGAATTTCCCGTACGCTCAGGGCGTACCAGCCCGGTTTCGGGCCAAGCTGCTCCGGATCTCGGCCTCGCACGGTTCGTCCTTCCGGGCCGGGGGGCGGCAGGGTGGACTCGATTCCGGCGATGCTCGGGTCCAGGAAAGGAAGGCAGTACGCCAGGCCCAACGGCCTCGCCTCGGGGTGCTCGTCGAGCCACCGCTTCAAGTACAAGAGGTCTTGCCCCCAGTCGATATTGCTGTCGAGCAGGTGTTCGTGGCCGCGCTTGGGCCCGCCGGCCAGTTCGTTGAAGTACGACAGGCTGTGCGGGTAGTAGTAGAGGCTGCTGGCCATCGACCAAAGCAGGGCGCCCCCGGCCAGCGAAGCGACCCACCGGTTGCGCAACTCGACCGCCCGGGCGACCTTGCTCGTCCAGATGAAGGCGAAGGGGAAGATGGGCAGCACGTAGCGCAGGTGGTGGTTGAAGCCGGTTTGGGAACTGACCAGGGTGAGCACGACCGCAATCGGGGCCAGCAGCATCAACTCGTCGCGCCACGGCGCGGCGTATCCCCGCGCAAACAAGCCGACTCCCGCGGCCAGCACCACGAGGGCCCAGGTTCCCAGGGGCACCTTGACGGCCAAGGCATAAAGGTAGTAGTACCACCACCCGCCCAACCGCCACTCGCCCCGCAGATACGACCACATCTTCCGCTCGAAGTCCCACTTCTGCAGGTCGATGCCCGCAACGTAGTTTTTCGGGAGCGGCACCGGGAGTGCTTCCAGCCACGTGTCGGCAAAACGATTGCTCCCGGCGCCGAACTGGTACACGTTGTCCCTCGGTCCGCCCAGGGCTTGGCTGACGAACCGATAATCGCCCAGTCTCTGAAACGACCCCTCGAAGCCGTAGCCGAGGTTCAGCACATAGAGCGCCAGCGCCAGCAACACGGCAAGCTGCCCCGTCTGCCGGCCTCCTTCTCGCACGGACGGACGACCTCGCGCCGGCGCGCGCCACGCCAGCCACAAGAGCGGCCAGAGCGCGAACAGGACGATCCAGGTCGTCTTGGTCAATTCGGCCAATCCCAAGGCCAAACCGGCGACGAGCGATTCCGGCCACCCGGGCCGCTTGAGCCACCGCCAGAACGCGTAGGCGGCCGCCGCGCCCAGCGCGGCCGCGCCGACGTCCGGCGTGATCAATTGCGCATGCGCCAGGATATTCGGCGAGAAACACCAGAGAGTGATCGCGAGCATTCCGGCGGGCGCGCCGTACAATGCGCGCGCCCAGGCGAAACAGACCCAGGCGCCCAACAGGCTGAATGGAATGCAGCCGAACCGAGCCAGCGTATGGAGCCAGAACACGCGCTGGCGGTTGAGCTCAACGAACGTCTTGCGGATGTTGCGTTCCGAGCGCGCGCCGACGCTCCCATCGTATCGGCTCCAGTCGTAGTCGGCCCGGGCAAACAGGAGGGGCAAGCTTCCCGCAAGCCGTACCAAGGGCGGATTGACTCGCATCAAGTCGAAACGGCCGAATCGCCAGTGGCCAATGCCCGCCACGAGATGACCCGGTTCATCCCATGTCGGACTATTCTCTGAAGCACTCCACGCCAACCATGCGGCATGGGTAAGCATCACGAACCCGAAATAAGTCGCCTTAAGGATCACAGCACCTCGGCCATAATCGCCGCGCGAGATCAAGAGCCATCCAAAGACGCAAACGCTCCCTCTGTGTAAGTATCTCTCCGGTCACACGTGTTCCGCATACCTACTTGCCCCTAAAAATAGAAACCTGGGCCGTGATCATTCAACGTTGGCACATGCACTAGCTCAATGGGGTGCCATAGACCATCTTCGGGGCTGAAGCGGAACCGGAAGTAGTACGGACTCCTTTCCCTGAATCGCGCCGCATCGTGCTCGATCAGCAGCTTGACGTCCGCATACGTCGATGCCACATCACGACGCTCTCGCGTACGATCCCTCCTGCCGTTCACCGTAAACAGATGCCTATAGGTTACCACTCCTTCGAACAGATTCACATGCCTTGTTCCGAGAGACTTGCAGCTTTCGTCCTCGCCGCTCGCGCCTGGCCTCGTCCATACGCGCACACAGAACGCGTCCGGCAACACTCCGCTCCAATGTGGGTTATCTCGGTTGTGTTCTCCCAGCATCTCCAAGACCTCGGCGTCCGGCGCGTTGGCAAGCTCCTCCGGAGGGACGCCGAATTCGTTAATCAGAATGCCTTTCAAGATATCGACTATTTCCCGGTCAGGACTCTCGCCGCGGTTGTCCATGTAATCGATGAGAGCCTGAACGGAATAATCCGTATATACGTGCACGAGCCCCGCGATAGCCGAAATCAGGTCTTGGCACATCTCTCGCGACATCGCCGCAATGGGCAATTCCTCGCCCACGTCATCGAGTCCCTCGCATGCCTCTCCGTCGCGCCGCTTCAGCAGCTCATCCAGCCGCGCAGCAAAGGCCCCTGGCGACATCATCTCAAGGCGGTCCCAGGCGAGAACTTGCTCTGCCTGGCTCTCCTGCAATGCGGCAATCCGCGCCTTGCGCCGGTCGACGACCGGGCTGCCGCGCCGCGACTGCCACCACATTACGATTCCGTTGAGTGCTACAAGAAGAGCACAAACGACGGCGAACCATCTTCTATGACCCTTGTCCATAACCAGGATCTCGTTTCTAACCCTCGGCGTCAGCCGCTAATCAAAGGCTTCGGCATTCGCTGTGGCCTGGTGGTGCGTCGAGTGACAGGTACTTCTCAAGAATCCGGAATGCAATCGGCGTAGCCTTTTCCTCCGGACTCGGAGGTTGCGCAACTGGTGTCTGAGGGACAACACTTACACTGTGATTGTGTCGTTCCACACCCACAGCAGGCATCCTTGTCGTCACTGCAGTCGACGCTGCACTCCTTGTTCGGAGACGAACAACTGCAGCTATTGCCGGCTTCGGCGAAGGTGGCCATCAAAGCCGCTGCCAAGGTCAAGAACGCCAACGCAACTGACAACCGCTTCATAACACATTCTCCTTCCAAGTAAATGACGTGACAACCTGCGCGAACGCTTTTCGGAATGAAGATCCAGATTTCAGGTCCCGAATCGATCGGCGTAGGCGCGAATTTCCAAAGCTGGAGCACCCTCGCCAATCCCTAGCCGTAATACCGGTTTCGACACATCACTCGGAATCTGCGATGTGTCGAACCTTAGCCGCAACCTTAGAACCCGCGCCTTCTGCTGTCGCTCGACGACACGTACCCACGGACATAGAGGAGTTGCGGTGATGTTCCCACTGACGGTTCCCTTGGCAACGACCAGCGTGCGTTCAAAGCTCTCTCCGTGGAGCAACTCTGTGCCCAAATCCAATCGTTTGGGAATGCATGCGAGCGATTGTACGCGACCCCATTGAACCGGAATTCTCAAAATCTCCTGTTCTGCAATGCCGCCTGCGCGGACTCTAATGGTATCAACAGTCTCTTTCTGGTCGGCAGGCGACAACGCGTAGCGGACCCCAATCCACCACGTCGTCTGGTCGACGTGGCGCACCCTTAGATCGACGCGTGAAAGCTCGGACGTGACGCTCGAAATCTTCTCATTGGATGCGATACGGACCACGGTGTGACCGTTTCCGCTGCCGTCCGGGCCCATCCGCAATGACACAGACCGCGGTTGAGCCCATGCGCGAGCGAAAACGCGTGCGCGCACCACGGGGCTCCAGCACAGTCCCGGGAAGTCCAGCGATTGGAGCAGGATGATATTTGCCAAAACGCCAGGCCTATCCGGAGCGTGGAGAGTGAATCGAAGTTCCACGGAGGACCTCGCTGCCAGTGTTATTCGGCCACTATCGACGAGGACGCATCCACATGTCGTTCTGGGGGACTCGAGCCGCAGTCTTCGCCACCCGAGGTTCTGGAGGCGGAGCACTCCCGTACGGTGTTCTCCAGGCTCTAGGGTACCCAGGTCCATATCGGGGACTCTTAGTGAATGGGCCGATGGAGCACAGATCGCGTCGGCGACGAGATCAAACCCGAGAATCACCGCAGGAAGAAGCCCCGCTGTGAGGAGAAACCCCACTGCCAGGTAGCCGTAAGCTCGCTCTGTTCGAGACGGGTTATTGACGGACGGCCGTTGCGAATGCGGCATGGAGCACCGTTCCTGGCGAATTGTCTGCAGGGGGGCAACCGGCCATATCGTGCTGGGCTCCGGTTACCTCGACCGTATACAGCAAGCGATTAAACAACCAGAATCTCCAATGCTCTCTCTACTGATCATGTTGTATTCATCAACACTCGATGCAACCAAACCTCGCACCGCCCAGCAGAGGAGCGCCTCCGCGAAAAAGGGGAAGTCTCCGATAAGGTGCCACGTGACGCCTTATTGGCAGATTTCCGAAACGGGCTCCGCGGCTGCTGGCCCAGGCGATGGCGCCCGACCATCTCAGAGAGCACTCTCCCACTTCCATTCCCACACGCTTCGCAAACAACTCCATCCTGCAACAGGACTATTGTTGGAGTAGGAACAAACCACTCCGCCGACCCGATTAACTGTCCCTGAAGTGACGGTAGGCCATCCAACGGGGTATGTTCACGTCCCGGCCTTGGCTCAGGCACCTCAACAAACGCCACGGGTAGGTTCGCTCCAGATTCACGTGGCAGTTGCCGATACTCCTCGATCAACTCCCGGCATTTCGGGCAACCCAAGTGGTACAGCACCACGACCCACCTGCCGGTCGACAGGCGGTCGCCCACGTCGATGTGCTCGAATAGCGGAAATCGCTTGCCCTTCCACGCTTCCGGCATCAGGACGACCACGCCACCGCTTTCCACAAGGCCGTCGCCCGCGATGGAAGCGACAGGGTAGCTGCCCAGCGCCAGGAACGCGGGCACGCCCACCGCCGCCATCAGCGCCGCGCAAGCCCAGGCCGGCAATTTCCAGCGGCAACCCGCCGGGCGGGGGATCGATCGAGGCCGACACGCGGCCAAGAGCCCCAGGGCAACGCAGTCCAAAGCGAACGTGTACCAAGGATTCACGGCAACGCGACCGAAGCAGCCGCACGACGGCTCGCCCGCGAGGCCCTTGCAGGCCGACACTGCGGCAAACGCACCGAAGCAGAGGACCGCCGCCCGCCAGGTCCACCCGGGAGCCAGACCGCTCAAGAGCCACAGGCCGAACAGGATCTCGAACTCGACGACCGCGATGAGAAACCAGCGCGACTCGAGCAAGCCCCCGCCGAGGACGGGCTCGGTGGCAAGCTGATAGCCCTTCAGCCCG
>Ga0334895_1003817_pt1 | contig 11216 bp, 12 predicted proteins | sample GraSluR3_MG_7_FD_207229 | JGI IMG/M metagenome (GOLD analysis project Ga0334895, IMG submission 207229) | Sludge microbial communities from methane-producing bioreactor in Wageningen University, Netherlands - Granular Sludge_31_05-R3 | ecosystem: Engineered > Bioreactor > Anaerobic >... | reverse complement strand
ACATAGGATGTGATAGACTGTGGTTAAGAATAATTTTTTTTTGGAGAGTAAAATGAAATATGATCTGAGCAAGCATGTCTACTTCATTTCTTACACAAAAATACCAAACAACATGGCAGCAGCAGTGTATGAAGGCTATGTTGGATTGGGATTTGTGGTGAATTATCATACTGGAATAATTGAAGATACGAGCTGCACTTTGTTGACAGAGGTTGCGAGGAACTTTTTAAAGAGTCTGATTGTTGGTTATAATATTCATGACAATGATGTAGAGCCTTTGATTGAAAAAATCAAGTTGTTTTTCCACGGTTATTCTCAAAAGGCCATATGTGTCATTGTTAAGGAGAATTATGTAAAATACCATGAATGGTCAATGAAAAACAAAAAAAAAATAGAAAATACTCTTGAAAAGGAAAAGAAGAAAGGATATAATGACCAACAAGAGGAAAACGTCATCACCGACATATTTAGGCCATATCCATCAAATTATGTTTATTTTATATCTTATTCAAAAGTCCCAAGAAACAACTCGTTAGTTTATTTCAGAGGATATACTGGCATCGGATTTGCGATTGATTTCACAAATGATGTGATAATGGACTGTTGCTTGACGTTCATTACAGATGAGGCGAAAGAATTTGCGAAGTTATTCTTTTTAGGAAAACAGTTGAATTCAGAGAAAGTGTTATTAGAATTCGAGACAGATATAGGTGCTTATTTCAATAGTAGTTCCCAAAAGGCATTGAGTTTAATAGCCAAGAATAATTTTGACAAGTATCAAGTGTGGAAAAAAGAGAATATTGAAAAAGCTGCTTTATTTATGGCTTAAGCGTTATCCGTTTGAGTTAGAGTAAGTAAAATCCAGCACAACAATGTATATTGTTGTGCTGTTTTAGTTTTCAACATAGAAATGAACGAATTTTATGTTCAAAAGACTGCTTTATGAGTGGGCTAGACGCAACCCGTTTAGTCAAAACTGATAAAATCCAGTACGTTGAGCTTTTATGCTCTGTGCTGGATTTTTTTTGAAAGGAGGGTAGTTTTCGAAAACAGTCTTCTGACATTGAATAAAAACTAAATACAATTTAGGAGGAATTATATGTTAGCATTAGTTGGTTTTTTAGTTATTGGGATTATTCTTGCCTTAATCATGTCAAAAAAAATGTCTGCATTAGTAGCACTTATAGTTGTCCCAGTAATCGGAGTTATCATTGTTGGTCAAGGAGACCAAATCGGAACCTATATTGCAGGTGGTATCAGTAGCATGGCTGCAACCGGTGTCATGTTTATCTTTTCCATACTGTTCTTCGGAATTATGCGAGATAATGGAACGTTTGATCCAATTGTGGGAAAGATAATACAAGTTTCAAAGGGAAATCCAGTCTTCATAGTTGTGGGAACATATACCATTGCACTGATTGGACATCTTGACGGTGCAGGTGCAACAACTTTCTTGTTAACCGTACCTGCTATGTTGCCAATATTTGACAAAATGAAAATGAAACGATTGGTTCTTGCTTGTGTGGTTGCAATGGGAGCAGGTGTTATGAACCTGGCACCATGGGGAGGACCAACGCTCAGAGCTGCTACAGCGTTAAGTATCGATGTTGCAGAATTATATGCTCCAGTTGTTTTGCCACAAGTAGCAGGCATTATTACGGGTTTTGTCATTGCTTTCTTCCTAGGGAAACAGGAGAATAAAAGGTTAAAAGCTGAAGGAATAGAATTGATTGATGACGATGGTGAAGTTCAAATTGAAGTAAGTGAAAAAGAGTTGGCTCTCAAGAGACCAAAACTTATAGTGGTTAACATTCTATTGATCATAGCTACCATTGGTATTATGATTGCAAGTTTGGTCCCTCCAGCAGTTGCGTTTATGCTAGGTACGGCTTTAGCAATGATTATTAACTACCCGGAATCTAAATTACAACGTGACATTGTCGACTCACACGCTGTAGAAGCAATGATGATGGCAGGTGTATTATTTGCGGCGGGGACGCTTACAGGTATTCTTAGAAACTCAGGTATGTCAACAGCTATGGCAGAGGCCATGGTAACGGTTGTACCAGACTCCATGGGTAGATTTATGTCAGTTATAGTAGGTTATTTATCTGTTCCATTAAGCATGGTGTTCGATCCTGATTCTTACTATTTCGGAGTTATGCCTGTTCTTGCACAAACAGCTGAACAATTTGGAATACCAGGTGTCGATATAGCCAGGGCTTCTATTGCAGGTCAAATCACGGTTGGATTCCCTGTATCTCCTTTGACACCCTCAACATTTTTATTGATAGGATTGGCAGGAGTGGATCTTGGGGATCATCAAAAGTTCACATTTAAATACTTGTGGATAATATCCGCAGTCATCGTAACAGCTATGATTGTCACAGGTGTATTCACCTTTTAAATAAGGCAATAAGACCAAAAAGATTAATAAGGAGGAGATTATGGAAAAACTAATAGTTACCGTGTGTCCAACTGGTAATGTTCCAACACGAGAGAACAGCCCACATTCCGCACTTACGGTGGATGAGATTGTATCTGACATAAAAGTGTGTAGTGAGATGGGTGCAGCTGTTGCGCATATTCATGTAAGAGACGATCAATTAAAGCCAACAAGTGACAGAAAAGTGTATGAACAAATCTTAGACAAAATGGATGATGAGAAGATTGATATAATTAGGCAAGTGTCTACTGGTGCAAGAGGTGGAGAGAACACAGTTGAATGGAGAGGTCAAATGCTCGACTTGCCAAAGGCTCAAATGGCAAGCTTGGCAACAGGATCATCGAATTTCGCAAAATCCATTAATGCTAATTCACCAGAACTAATTGAAGCATTAGCAAATAAAATGTATAAAAATGATTTAGTCCCAGAAATAGAAGTATTTGATTCAGCAATGCTTTTTAATGCCATTCATTATCAGAAGAAAGGTGTGTTAAAAGGGCCGCTACACATTAACTTGGTTATGAATGTTCCAGGTTCAATGCCAGGGACTCCTAAAAATCTGATGTATTTAATTGATCATTTGCCAAAAGACTGCACATGGACAGTCGCGGGAATTGGCCCAACGCAAGTACAAATGCTAACTATGGCGATTGTTCAAGGAGGACATGTTAGGACTGGATTAGAAGATGTTATAATGTATGACAAAGATGTATATGCGACAAATGAAATGTTGGTACAGCGCGTGGTTAATATTGCAAATGCAGTTGGAAGAGAGATTGCTACTGTGGACGAAGCTAAAAAGATACTGAGGATTAAAAAATAAAGGAGGGAATAATGAAAATCAGTTTTATTGGTTTGGGACAGATGGGTAGAGGGATGGCATTAAACTTATCCAAAGCCAATCTGGATCTAATGGTATCAGACATTAACGATGAAGTCTTGAAAGAGTTTGCAAGCAAAAATGTCAAGACGACAAAAAATGTGAAGGATACAATAGACTCCGATATAATATTCTTATGTTTGCCTGATGAAAAAATCGTTGAAAATGTGCTTTTTGGGGTTAATGATATTGTGAGGAATGGACAAATCATAGTTGATTTTAGCACCATAAATTATATGTCTGCTTTGAAGATTGCTAAGAGAGTGGAGGAAAAAGGAGCATATTTTGTTGATGCACCAATTTCAGGTATGCAGTCAAAAGCAGAGGATGGAACTCTTGCCATCATGTGCGGAGGAGAAGAGGCTATCTACAATCAAATCAAAGAATTGCTGGAGTACATGGGAACTAACATTTTATTCATGGGCAAACATGGGAATGGGCAACTAACTAAAATGATCAATAATTGCATATATGATATTAATTGTGCAGCAATAGCAGAATTATTGCCAATGGCAGTTAAGCTAGGCCTTGATCCAGAACAGATTGGAAATGTAATAAATAATGGGACAGGAAGAAGTTATGCATCGGAGTATTTTGTTCCAAGAATGTTAAATAGGGACTTTAAGTATGGGTTTACATTAAGAAACGCATACAAAGATCTGGTCAGTGCATCAGAAGTGGCTTATGCAGAATCAATACCAACTCCTGTTTTAGATGCTACAGCATCCATTTATAAAATGACAATGTTGACTGGATATGAAGACTTGTATAAAGGCGCTTTGATTTGTTTATATGAAGATTTGCTCGGCGTTAAGTTTGAAAAAAACAAACTAATCTAAAGATTCGGAAAACAGAAGCATCGGGATACCGTTGCTTCTGTTTAATACTAAGGAGGAGAAATGAAAAAGATTAGGATAGGAAGTGGTGCTGGCTATGCAGGAGATAGACTAGAGCCCTCATTGGAACTGATAGAAAAAGGGGAACTGGATTATATCTGTTACGAATGTTTAGCAGAAAGAACCATAGCCATCGCCCAACAAAGTAAGCTATCAGATCCAAGCAAAGGCTACAACGGGTTATTAGAATACCGAATGGAACACGCCTTGCCAGCAGCCATCAAAAACAAAGTTAAAATCATCACCAACATGGGAGCAGCCAACCCAGAAAGCGCAGCAGAAGTAACCAAACAAATAGCAGAGAAACATGGTCTAAAAGGCGTAAAAATAGCCGCCGTCATAGGTGATGATGTCTATGAGCATTTAGACAAATACCAAGAGTTAAAAATATGGGAAACCGGAAAAAGCTTAAAAGAGCTAGACGGAGAAATCATATCAGCCAATGCCTATCTAGGGATAGAAGGGATTGTAAAAGCGCTAGAAGAAGGAGCAGATGTGGTCATAACAGGAAGAGTATCCGACCCAGCGCTATTCTTAGGACCTCTAGCGTATGAGTTTGGATGGGACAAGCAAGACTACGACAAGATGGGAAAAGGCACGTTAGTAGGACATCTATTAGAATGTGGCGGACAAGTGACAGGAGGCTACTACGCAGAACCAGGAAAAAAAGACGTAGAACGGCTATGGAAGCTAGGATTTCCGCTAGCAGAAATAAGCGAAGACGGAGAAGGGACCCTCACAAAAGTAGAAGGAACAGGCGGACAAGTGACCAAAGACACCTGTAAAGAGCAACTCATCTACGAAATACACGATCCAGAAAACTACCTAACACCCGATTGCGTAGCAGACTTTTCAAAAGTCAGCTTCAAAGAAGAAGGAAAAGACATAGTGAGCATAAGCGGAGCCACCGGAAAAGCAGAAACGCCCTACTACAAAGTAAGTCTAGGCTACAAAGACTGTTACATAGGAGAAGGAGAAATCAGCTATGGAGGGCCAAACTGCTTAGAAAGAGCCAAACTAGCTTTAGAGATCGTCAAAAAAAGACTAGCGATTCAAAAAGTAGAACTAGACGAAGAAAGATACGAAATCATCGGCATCAACTCACTATTCAGTGATGAAGCGACCAACTACGACGAGCCACGAGAAGCAAGAATACGAGTAGCAGGCAGAACAAAGAAAAAAAGCGATGCCATAAAAGTAGGAAACGAAGTAGAAACCCTCTACACCAATGGTCCAGCAGGTGGTGGCGGAGCATCAAAAAACGTATCAGAAATCATATCGGTAGCATCCGTCTTAGTGCCAAAAAAAGACATACAAGTGAAAGTAGTCATGAAGGAGGCGGAATAATGAAGTTATGGGAAATCGCCCACTCAAGAACAGGAGACAAAGGGAACATATCAAACGTATCCTTAATCGTATACGACGAAAAAGACTACGAGTACGTCAAAGAAAAAATAACAGAAGCAGCCGTGAAAGAACACTTCAAGCACATCGTAAAAGGAGAAGTGAAGCGGTATGAACTACCCAATGCCAAAGCCCTAAATTTTGTGATGTACGATGCTTTAGGAGGAGGGGTCACGAGATCTCTAGCTATGGATAAACATGGCAAGTCTCTAAGCTCATACTTGTTGGATATGGATATTTAATAATAACAAAGATCAACCACCTGCATTTGCAGGTGGTTTTTTTAGAATGAGAATGTCGGTAACATGGGATACAACATTTAAAGAGAGAGTGCCATATCATAGGGGGAACGATTATGGTATAATCTTGAAGAACTATTACATCAAGGAGGAAAAATGAGCGGATACATTATGTATGGACTAGCCATTAGTCTGCTGATACTTTCATATGTGAAAGACAAAAAGAAAACGCGAATGGCCATAAAAAAAGGGTGGCGGTCTTTTTTGAATATTTTGCCGCAAATGTTGGGCATTGTTACTTTGGTAGGATTTATTTTTGCCTTTTTTAATGCAGAGACCATTTCGAGAGTGGTAGGGAATGAATCAGGCTGGACAGGTATTGTATTGGCAGCAATAGTGGGTGCTGTTACGCTGATACCAGGATTTGTTGCATTTCCAACTGCGGCAATGGTACTCCAGAATGGTGGAGGGTACATGCAAATTGGTGCATTTGTTTCTACCCTTATGATGGTGGGAATAATGACTGCGCCCTTGGAAATTAAATACTTTGGGAAAAAGCTAACAATTATAAGGAATTCTATGGCATTTATATTTTCGTTTTTTGTTGCGATGGCTATAGGAAAGGTGATGGGCTTATGATAAAAAAAGTTCTAAATCAATACAAACTATTTATTGGTGCGATAATTGCGATAGTGGTGTTATCCTTTTTAAATCAAGAAATGGGACAAAGAGCGATTGGCATGACAACCTTTAGCTTCAAAGAAATGTTCACGGTATTGCCCCCTGTGTTTTTACTTTTGGGATTACTTGATGTTTGGGTGCCAAGAGATCTAATGGTCACCTTTATGGGTGAAAAATCAGGCTTGAAAGGCGTTTTGTTGGCCATATTTCTTGGATCAGCCGCTGCTGGACCTTTATATGGGGCTTTTCCAGTTGCAGCAGTTTTGATGAAGAAAGGTGCTAGGTTTTCTAATATATTGATATTTATTGGTGCTTGGTCCACAACAAAGATACCGATGTTTTTATTTGAGATGGCTGCATTAGGGAGAACTTTTGCATTGACAAGATTGATGATAAACATACCTGGTATTATCATCATAGCGATACTGGTCGAAAAAATGCTAAAAAAAGAAGAAATAACAGAGATTTATGAGAATGCTTCAAAAATATAAGATAATTTAGCCACCTGCAATAACTGGAAATACAACAAGAACATCTCCATCAGAGATAATATCTGACAGAGATGTTCTTTTGTTATTGAGGGTCATGTTTCCAACTTCGTGTAAGGGTATGTGAAGTTGTTCAAGAAGGTTGTTAATCGAGCCTTGATAATCATTGAAAAAAATTCTATTTTTTTTCCCAACATACCAAATGAGTTGGCCTTTTAACTCTACAACGATCATAGAGTGGCTCCTTCGGATGTCAGACCTAATTTTTCAAGTGTTTCTTTAGTCGGCACTCCCTCTTCATTCCAACCTCTATACTGATAGTATTCGGTCAATAACTTAGTCATGTTTGGCAAGATGCCTGCTGCAGCACCAGTTTTTCGATCATGATATTGAAGACGAGGAGGCAGCTGATCGTCTTTCCGACTGATGCCAAGGGAAACATTGTACAAGCGTTTGATATTATGTAGTCGCTCTCCGGCCATCATTAAATCTTCTCCAGTAAAAGTCCAGCCTGTTGCAGAAGCGACCCATTTTGAAATTTGATCTGGACTCGTACGACCTCGAATTAAAAATTTGCATAAGCCTAGGGCGTTGAAAGTATTCATGAAATTCTGCATGATGACACACAGTTCGGCTTTGTGTTCGTCATTGTGTTTGGAGAGAAATTTGTCAAATCCGATTAAACTGGGAGGAAAAGCACCTGATTCACTGAAATAAGTCAGGTTTTCCAGATGACATCCACCTCTGTTGGCGGTTGCATAACCGATGGCCATACTGGTGAAGGCACGAGGATCGTGATAAGCTACGGAAAGCCCTTTAATGTGTATGGAGAATTCTTTTGCAAGCCCACCTAATTTCTCTCCCGCACTTTTAACTCCATCGCTAAATAGGGCGCCGATACCTTCTCTATTAGCCATCTGCTCGATAAAAACCATAAGAGAAGGGCCATTGCCAAACGTCAACTTAAGACCATTGGTATCTTGATCATTAAGGATTCCTCGCTCATAGCATTCCATTGCCATAGCAGCGGAGTTGCCTGCACAGATGGTATCGAGACCTAAGCGGTTGCACAAGTCATTGGCGGCTACCAAGTATTGAATATTGTCATTTAATATATTAGAACCAAAAGCTGCGCAAGTTTCGTACTCAGGCCCATGTCCAGCCGAACCAGCATAAGGACCAACGTCTACTCGAGCATCTTTTCCGCAGCGAATAGAACAAGCATAACAAGCATGATGGGAGACTGTGATGCCAAGGTGATCCATGTTTTGGCCGCATGTTTTCTCAGCGCCATCAGCCCAATCGCCAAGTGTCCAATTCTTGATTGGCAAATCTCCGTTTGCCTCGACGCCTTGGACACCTCCTGCTGTGCCAAAGTCATGCAAAGCTTTTGTATGGGTATTCAAGAAAGGTAAAAATTCTTTGAGATCTGATTTTATGGTATCATGATCATAAATAGGTATTTTGTGCGTGCCTCGAGCAACAACGGCTTTGACATTTTTAGACCCTAATACAGCTCCAAGTCCACCACGTCCAGCTGCTCGGGTTTCATTGCCTCCAATCATAATACCCGAGATTTTGCTTAAATTCTCACCAGCAGGACCGATACAAGCCACAACAGCCTTAGGGTCTGTCTGATGAAGGAGCAGTTTTGAAGTTTCAAACACATCTTTACCCATAAGGTGACTAGCATCTCGAATTTCTACATGGTTGTCTTGAATCCAAATATAAACAGGTGTATCAGACTTTCCTGTAATAATAAACCCGTCCAAACCACATTTTTTTACCTGTGCGCCCCAATGGCCACCGACGGTAGCTTCGCACCAAATACCAGTTAAAGGGCTTTTGGAAACAAACGAACTTTTTGCAGCAGTAGGGAGTGGAAGTCCTGTTAACAACCCATTCATGAAAATGAGTGGATTATTAGGAGAGAGGGGGTCGGCTTGAATATCAAACTCATCTATCAATATTTTTGCGGCAACCCCACTGCCACCTAAATATTTTTTAAATAAATCTAAGTCAGATGATCTGTAGTGAATAGACTGATTTGTCAAATCAATTTCTAAGATATTTCCCATAATGCCATATTGCATACTTTGCCTCCTCATAAGGTTATAGTACAATTATACATGAATCTAGAAAAGGGATAAACCTTAATAGAGTAAAAAAACGAGAAATTACTGGTGTTTGATGTTATAATAGTAATCACAAATCAGTATATTGGAGGAAGTAAAGTGTATGTCTAATATCATTGTAGCTATTATTGTGCTGCTGATACTATCAAAGGTGTTATCCAAGCCTAGGGGGCGGGCAATTTATAATAATCGAACACAACAAAGGAAAGTGATTTCAAACGCGCCTAGAGATGATCATAACCATATAGATCGTACCAGTGTAAAAAAAGTGAATAGTAAGCAGGGTAGAAATGTCACAACAATGCCAAATATTTCTCAAGAACTAAAAGGATTTGATCCTAACGATCATTATCATAGACAGTATAAAGATTTGTACGATGCAGGGATAATGACAAAAGATGAGTTGAGAGATAGAATAACCACTAACTCAAAGTAGCAATAAAAGACATTCATAGGATTTACATTTTCTGATTTTCAGTTATAATATTGATAGATGACTAATTTGAATCACACTAGGAGGTGAAAAGGAGTGTCATATAGGATTAATGCTGATGAATGTATTGGGTGTGGTGCCTGTGAAGATGTCTGTCCGGTATCTTGTATATCAGAGGTAGATGATGGTAAGCGGGTAATTGACGAGAATGCATGCATCGAATGTGGCGCATGTGCTGACACATGTCCAGTGGATTGTATTTCAAATTAGTAAAAATTTTAGGAGGAATAGACATGGAAAAATGGGAATGCATACCTTGTGGTTATATTTATGACCCAGAAGTTGGGGATGAAGACGGAGGAATCGAACCTGGAGTGAAGTTTGAAGATTTACCAGAGGATTGGGTTTGTCCACTATGTGGAGCTGGAAAAGAAGATTTTCAAAAAGTTTCTTGATAAGAAATTAGAGAATAAAAACGCAATATAGAACCAAAAAACATAGAGATCAGACTGGTTAGTCTGATCTCTATGTTTTTTTATCTGGACTTAAATTATTCTTGAAACATGATTTCGATGCTGATAACGTGGTTGTCGTCATCCAAAGTGACACGTATAGTGGTACCGGTACTGATCTCTGACAAATCAACGATGGTATGGTCCAACAGAATGGTAACATCGTCATCCACAGTGTAGTAATCGGTGACAGAGTTAACTTCAAGATCTAAACCCACTAACTTATTGCCTGAAGTGGTGTAATATTCTATTAAGGTTCCTTCCAAAGTATTTGGGAGGTCATAGCTTAACCGACATTCGATAATGTCGCCAGTACCAAGAAGTTTCAATGCCAAATGATAGTCAAACTCTTCTTCTAAATCAAAATCAAGCGATGAGATGGTGGTTAAGGTATCGTTTATATAAAGCTTTGCCGTAGGATAGAACAAGTAATCTGTGTTGTTCATAGATAGTCCTACAACAGAGGTGTCACTATCTAGAATAAAAGCATCTAGAAGACCCTGTGCTTGATCTAGTTGGATGTCCAGTTTGACAATCACCTGATTGGATGCATAAACATCAAGTTTCAAACCTTCGTGTTCAGGTAGAATAGATCCTGATTTGCCGTCAATCTCAACAAGAACATCTTCAGTGATTTGAATAGCAGATTCAGTTGCGTTATTAGAATATTTGACACCTACTGACACAGTTTTCCCAGAAGAGTTCTGAATTGTTGAAGTTAGAGTGGCGATTCGTCTTGTCATAACAGGGGAGGACTCCGATTCTTCAATCAAATCTATCCGGTACACTTGCCCGTCAAGAACATAAACTTTAACTATATCGTCTAATTCAAGTTGATCCATATTAATCCTAATATCTTCCCAGTATATAAGAGGATTGGAGGCTAATTCATAGGATCTTGTGACATTTCCAATTTTGATGGAGACAGAGGACTCGTCAAAATCAACTAGTGTACCCGTTCTTGAATACCGTAACTTTGTTTCAGTTCTTTCAAAAAGGCGATCAAACAAAACGGCCATTTCTGCTCTTGAAAGAGGTTTGTTTGGTTGAAAAACGATTCGATCACCTACCATGATCCCTTCAGAGTACACATAGTTGACAT
>Ga0334895_1003815_pt1 | contig 11219 bp, 9 predicted proteins | sample GraSluR3_MG_7_FD_207229 | JGI IMG/M metagenome (GOLD analysis project Ga0334895, IMG submission 207229) | Sludge microbial communities from methane-producing bioreactor in Wageningen University, Netherlands - Granular Sludge_31_05-R3 | ecosystem: Engineered > Bioreactor > Anaerobic > Unclassified... | reverse complement strand
ATCATCTTTTCGGGGATGCCGGTGGATTCGTTCATCTTCTGCAGATAGTATTTTCCGGATTCCAGAATGGCTGCTTTGGGGATGAGCCCGACCAATTCGCTGCCGGTGACTTCCAAGCCGTTTTCACGAGCCAGGTCGCGTACTTTGTCAAGCACGATATGGGGAGGAGTCACTTTGTAGTTTGTGAGATTTATGCTGATCTGAGCGCGGTTGTAACCATCGATATACCAGCCCACGGCTTTGCAATTTTTAAACAGACCGGGGACCATGACTTTTTTGCCATTTTCGTCTTTGATCATCTTGCCTTTTTCATCTCTGGCAGCTCTGCCGCTCTCGCGAATGGAAAGGGCGATGTCGTGAGCTTTCTTTTTGTCGCGTGTGTTGAGGTTGATATTGTAGGCGATCAAGAATTCACGGGCTGATATGGCAGTGGCACCGCTCTTTGTATTAAAAGTGTGAGGTCCAAAATCCGGTTTCCAAGCAGGATCTTTGGCTTTGTCGGCAAGGGCTTCATATTCACCTTTGCGCACATTGGCAAGATTGCTCCACTCCGGTTTGCTGGCGGCATGCTCATAAAGATACACGGGGATTCCAAGTTCGTCGCCGACTCTTTTGCCTAGTTTTTTGGCGTATTCGACACATTCATCCATGCTCATATCCGAGATCGGGATGAAGGGGCAGACGTCAGTGGCGCCCATGCGTGGATGCTCACCCTTGTGCTTGCTCATATCGATCAGTTCACTGGCTTTTTTGATTCCTTGAAAAGCGGCTTCCACGACCGCTTCAGGCTCGCCGGCGAGTGTATAGACAGTACGATTTGTATCAGCTCCGGGATCCATATCCAAGAGTGAGACATTTTTCACAGATTTCATTGCATTGGCAATGGCTTCCAAGACTGCCATGTCACGGCCCTCACTAAAGTTTGGAACGCATTCCATCAATTTCATGGTTTCACCTCGTTTATTTTATGTAATTTTACTTTAACTATCTTTTTGTCAGTAGCTTGCAAGACTTGGATCCGGTATGGAGGGATGTTTACAAATTGTCCTTGATGTGGAATCTTCTCAAGATGATCCAAGATGAGTCCTGCGATGGTCTCATAATCACCTTGGGGAAGCTCTATGCCATGATCATCAGCGAGATGGTCTATCTCTACATCTGCCATGGCAATCCATGTGTTTGGGCTGATCTGCTCCACGTCTCGCTCTTCTTCATCGTCATATTCATCCTCGATCTCACCGACGATCTCTTCTAAGATGTCTTCCATGGTCACGATTCCAGCGGTTCCACCATAGGAATCCACGATGATTGCCATGGATTTTCTTTGAGATTGCATCTCTTTGAGTAGGACGTCCACGTCCATGTTTTCGGGTGCATAATAAGGCTCATGGATGATGTCACCCGCTTGGACGTCCGGATCGTCTTCGTGTTTTAGGACATCGTATATGATCAGCACTCCGATGATCTCGTCTATGCTGTTTCGATATACAGGATATCTGGTAAAGCCTTCTTCACGAGCGATATCAGTGATTTCTGCCAAGTTTGCGGTGTCGGGAATTGCCACAATCTCCGTGCGAGGGATCATGACATTTCTGGCTTCGAGATCTTTGAGGTCAAGCGCGTCTTCGATCATTTCCAAATGCGGTTGAGCTTCTGTGTCTTCGCTGCTTTCATTGAGCAGGAAGTTGATGTCATCTTTGGTCAGGAAGTCATACTGGTTTGTGTCTTCCAGCTTGAGGATCCTGCGCAGCGCTCGGTTGATGACGCTGACAATTGCGACAAAAGGTCTGAATAGAAAATAGAAAAAGATGAGGATCGGATATACTTTTGGCACGATAGTATCTGCATAATCACGAAAAAGTGCTTTAGGGACGATCTCACCAAAGATCAAGACAATCACTCCCAAAAAGATGGCGGTATAGCGAGCATCAAAAGCGAATCCACTTAGCTCTGCCACAAAAAAGGTGGAAAGAGATGCCAAGATCGCATTTGCAATGTTGTTCCCGATCAGGGTCGTGCCCAAAAACTTGTCAGGATGCCGGACGAAGCGTAATAGAGAAGCGTTTTGCCGATTGCGCCGCGCTGCACTTTCCAAAGATATCATATCCAAGGAGATCAATCCCGTCTCCAAGCCTGAAAAGAACAGCGATAAGCCCAGAAAAAAAAGCAGGACCAAAAGTAGCAGCAGAACCTGTATCATTTATTCGTTTACCTTCTCGTTTCGCCAAGCAATTCTTAATGACTGGACGAACTCATCAATATTGCCTGCCAAGAAACTATCGAGATTGTAGCTTGTCAAGTTTATTCTATGGTCAGTTACGCGGGATTGGGGGAAATTGTAGGTGCGGATCTTTGCTGAACGGTCTCCGGTGGATACCTGCGCACGACGAGAAGAAGCGATTTCTTGCTCTTGGCGACTGATCTCAAGATCCAAAAGCTTACTGCGAAGCACTTTCATCGCTTTAGCTTTGTTTTTGATCTGAGACTTCTCATCCTGACATGTGATCACCAGGCCGGTGGGGACGTGGGTGATGCGAACCGCTGAATCGGTTGTATTGACGCTTTGACCGCCATTGCCGCTACTGCGATAGACGTCTATGCGCAGATCATTGTCATTGATGTCCACATCAATGTCTTCGGCTTCCGGGAGCACGGCAACGGTCACTGCTGAAGTATGGATTCTGCCGCTGGATTCGGTGACAGGGACACGTTGGACGCGATGAACTCCGCTTTCAAAGCGCATGAGGCCATAGGCATTTTCGCCATTTAGCTGTAGTACCACTTCTTTGTAGCCGCCCAGGCCGGTCTCACTCATGTCGATGACTTGCTTTTTCCAGCCTTTTTGATCGGCATAATAACTATACATCCTAAAAAGATCTGCTACAAAAAGAGCGGCTTCTTCGCCTCCGGTTCCGGCGCGGATCTCGATGATGGCATTCTTTTCATCATTGGGATCACTGGGGATCAATAGATCACGAAGTTCAAGCTCGGACTTCTCAAGATATTCCTGCAGACTGTGCATCTCATCCTTTGCCATGGCTTGCATATCCGGATCACTCTCGCTATAGAGCATCTCTTTCGCTTCCGCCAACTGCTTTTCAAGATAAAGATATCCATCCCAAGCTTCGATGATGTCGCATAGCTCCTTGTAGCGGCGCATGATGCTGCGATATTGCCTGGCATCATTCATCAGAGATGTATCTGAGACCTTGGTTTCTAAGTCCTGCTTCTCCTCGCGTAGTGCTTCCAGTTTTTCGCGGGGTATCATTTGCTATTCTCCAAAACTTTCACATTGTATTCGCTATAGTCCATATCAAGGGCGGCTTTCATCGCCACCAAAGCGGTTTCGACCATCTCGTCATCCGGCGGCTGAGTGGTGATCCGCTGGAGAGCCATGCCCGGGATGGTCATGATCTTGACGATCGGGTGCTTGAGATTTTTGCCGGAAAACTTCAAAACTTCATAGCTCACTCCGGAGATAAGGGGGATCATCAGAATGTGGTAGCCGAGCCGGATAAACATCGGGATCGGGCCTCCGATGATGAAGTATGAGACCAAGCTATCGGTGATCGAGAAGATCAAGATGCCGATCAAGAGGACAAAGAACATGAAGCTGGTTCCACAACGAGGATGGATCGTGCTAAAGGACTGGATAGTGACAGGATCCAAGCTGCTATTGTGCTCATAGGCATTTACGTTTTTGTGCTCTGCTCCGTGATAGCGAAAGAGGCGCTTTACGTCCTTGATCAAGGAAATCAGCCATACGTATAGCACAAAAAAGACTATCCGGATGCTTCCGGCAAAGATATTGAAGAAAAAGTCCTGCTTTGAAAGATTGAGCCAGTCTGCAAGCTTATATGGTAAAAGGCCAAAGAGCAGAAATGCCAAACCAAATGCCAAGACAAAGCTGAGAGTTTCCTCGATCTTGTTAGCCAGGGGACTCTTGGTCTTGATCTTCTCGCCATTTTCGCGGGCTTCTGCTTGGATGTCCAATTCATAGCGATCAGCTGAAAAAGTCAGCGTCGAAAATCCGATCTTCATCATCTCAATCAGAGACACAAAGCCTCTGATGATCGGGTAGCCCAAGAGCTTGATCCGGGTCGTGAGGCTCACAAAGGGGGTGAGCAAAAGCTCGATATCGCCATTCTTGCGACGAACTGCGGTGGCTAGGCGCTCTGGGCCCCGCATCATCACGCCTTCGATGACGGCTTGTCCGCCAACGCTTATTTCTTTTTTCATGATCTTCCTTTGGTTCTTAAGCTATGCTTTGTAGGAAAGTGGTTGATCCAGCATCATGCAAAAAGCATATGTGCACGGATAAAGAAAAAACGCCACTCTTCTCACTGAGGTGAGATAGACTGGCGTAAAACCTTGGAAAGAGAACTAGTTCTCTTTGGTGATTTTGTATTTCTTGTTGAATTTCTCCACGCGACCGGCAGTATCCAGAATCTTCTGTTTCCCGGTGTAAAAGGGATGGCAGAGATTGCAGATATCTACTTGCATGTTCCCTTTTGTGCTGCGGGTTTCAAAGGTGTTTCCACAGGCGCATGTGACAGTCGCCTTGTCGTATTTTGGATGTATTCCCTGTTTCATCTATCTTGCTCCTTGTATGAATTAACGATTATTTGAGTACAATCTTTTTCGCAAGCCACTATCTGTCAAGGCATATTTAGCGATTTTTGCCTATCACCTGTCTAAGAAATCCATTCAAGCTAATCCGCAGAAAAAAAATAGGATAGCCTTATACCTTATAATGGCTTAGCAAAAGTCACTTTTTCCTCAGCCAAATTCTTGGTGACGCCAATTTTTCCCTTGACATAAATCCTAAGGTTTTGCTTTTGAGTATCTTATTGGAACGATAACTAAACTAATCGTATAAATCATCTAAAGAATTTAAGGAGTAATGTAATGACAAAAGCCGATCTCGTAAAGGAAATCTCGGAAAACACCGGTATTATCCGCAAAGACGTAGCCGTAGTAGTCGACGCCCTTTTTCAAGGCATCAAAGACATTCTCGCAGAAGGCCACCACATCGAAATCCGTGGCTTTGGCACCTTCCGCCTCAAAACCCGTAAGCCCCGCATGGGACGCAACCCCAAGACCGACGAGAAAGTTCCGGTTCCAGAACGGACAGTGCCCACATTCAAGTTCTCCCGCGAATTTAAAAACAGCGTAGTCGATCTTAAAATCCAAAGCTAGGGTAAGATCATGCCTTGCGGAAAGAAGAAGAAACGTCATAAAATCGCTACCCACAAGCGCAAGAAACGCCTGCGCAAGAATCGTCACAAAAAGAAATAATATATGAAGGGCTACCCGATCGGGTGGCCCTTTTTTTCTATAAAAAAGCCCGGACATGCCGGGCTCAAAGGATTATTAAATGGATCTTTAGACCACTCCGGCGCTGATCAGGTCATGCATGTGCAGGAGCCCTATGGCTTTGCCGGAATCTTCCAGGATCGGCAGCATCGTGATGCTATGCTCTTCCATAAACGCCAAGGCTGCGGCAGCCAGATCTTCTGCTTTGGCAGATTTGGGATTCCGGGTCATGCAGTCGCCAGCGGTGTGCATCAAGAGTTCATCGCCTTTGGACTGGAGCTGGCGCCTGAGATCTCCATCGGTGATGATGCCCCGCATCAAGCCCCGGTGATCATCGACTAGTGTGCATCCCAGCTTCTTGGAAGTCATGATCAAGATCGCATCCCGCATGGATGTATCCATCGATACTCTGGGAAGAGCATCATCTTTGTGCATGAGATCGCTTACTTTCAAGAGCAGCCGCTTCCCAATCGCCCCGCCGGGGTGAACCCTGGCAAAGTCCTGCAAAGAGAAATTCTTGTCCTTAAGCAGAGCAATCGCCAATGCGTCTCCCAGTGCCAAAGCTACAGTCGTGCTGGAAGTTGGCACCATGCCCAAAGGCTCCAGCTCTGCGTCGACTTTGGTGGAGAGCACGGCATCCGAAGCCTTGGCAAGCAGGGACTGTGGGTCTCCCGTCAGCGAGATCAGGGGAATGCCGATGAACTTGACAAAGGGGATGATGGCGAGCATTTCCGGGGTCTTTCCGCTTTGTGACACAGCCAGGACAAGATCCTCGCGAGAAAGCATGCCCAGATCTCCATGGATTCCTTCAGCGGCGTGCAAGAAGATGGAGGTCGTGCCTGTGCTGGCAAGAGTTGCGGATATCTTGCGGGCAATGATGCCGGCTTTGCCAATCCCCGTCACGACGACCTTTCCCTGGCAATCCCTCAGCAGCGAGAAGGCTTTCTCCAGCTGATAAGGATCTAGGGCTTCGGCTGCACTAGTGATGGCAGATGCTTCCTTGAGCAGCTCTTCACGGATGCTGTCGTAGATATTCATAGTTCGTTTTTGATGCTTTGGATGGCATCATCAAAGCTCATCGCTCCCAAATCGCCTTGAGTGTGGCGCCTGAGAGTGAGGCTGCCCTCTTCGGCTTCTTTCTTGCCGATGATGCACATGTATGGGATCTTCTTCATTTCAGATTCGCGGATTTTATAGCCTATCTTTTCGCTGCGGCTATCGATCTCGCAACGCAGCCCTTGTGCCAGCATCTTGCTCTGAAGCTCTTTTGCATAGTCCAATTGTGCATCGGTAATAGGCAGGATCATCATCTGCGTGGGCGCTAGCCATAGAGGCAGATTGCCGCCATGATACTCCAGCAAGGTGGCAAAGAAACGCTCCACAGAACCAAGGATCGCACGATGGATCATGATGGGACGATGCGCTTGGTTGTCCGCGCCTATGTATTGCATCTCAAATCTCTCTGGGAGGTTGAAGTCAAACTGGATCGTGGTGCATTGCCAGGCGCGACCGATGGCGTCCTTGATCTTGATGTCGATTTTGGGTCCATAGAAAGCACCGCCGCCTTCATCGATGTCAAAATCCAAATTCAGCTTGGTCAAGGAATCTCTAAGGCTGTTTGTCGCCATTTCCCAATCCGCGTCTTCGCCCACAGCAGCATCCGGCTTCGTGGAAAGATAGATCATAAAGTCTTTGAAGCCAAAGGATTTTAGCATATCCAAAGAGAAGACGATCAGTTTCTGAACTTCATCGCTTACTTGCTCTTCAGTGCAGATGATGTGAGCATCGTCCTGTGTGAAACCACGCACACGCATCAATCCGTGCAAGACGCCGCTGCGTTCATAACGGTACACGGTTCCGAGCTCTGCCAAGCGGATCGGCAGTTCACGATAGCTGTGATGATTTGCATTGTAGATGGAAAGATGGAAGGGGCAATTCATGGGTTTGATGTAGTAATCCTGTCCTTCCACATCCATCTTGGCATACATATTTTCACTGTAAAAGCCCAGATGTCCGCTGGTTTCCCAGAGTTTACTGCGCCCTACGTGCGGTGTGTAGATCAGCTTGTAGCCACTTTTGAGGTGTTCATCTTTCCAGTGCGCTTCGATAAGGTGTCGGATCATCGCACCATCGGGATGCCAGAGCACCAGGCCGGGGCCTACCTCATCATTGATCGAGAAGAGATCCAGATCTTTGCCAAGCTTGCGATGATCCCGTTTTGCGGCTTCTTCCAAAAAGGCGAGATATTGCTTAAGTTCCTTGTTTGAAGGGAAACTGATACCGTAGATGCGCTTGAGCATCTTGTTCTTCTCATCGCCACGCCAATATGCGCCGGAGCTTTTGAGAAGCTTGACTGACTTGATCTTGCCGGTGGAGGGAATATGCGGTCCGCGACAGAGATCGATGAAGTCACCTTGGGTGTAGGTGCTGATCACTTGGTCGTCCGGGATATCTTCTAAGATCTCGATCTTGTATAGCTCGTTCATCTCGCTGAAGATCCGCACGGCTTCGGCTTTGCTGAGCTCGCGGCGGGAGTAGGGGAGATCCTCACTGCTCAGCTCTTTCATGCGCTCTTCGATCTTGGCAAGATCTTCATCGCTAAAGGGTTCATCACGGTCAAAGTCGTAGTAAAAACCTTGTTCAATGGCAGGACCGATGGTCACTTGCACATCCGGCCAGAGCTGCTTGACCGCCTGCGCCATTAGATGGGCAGTGCTGTGCCAATACAGCTCCTTGCCTTTCTCGGTTTTGAAGGTGTGGATGATGATCTCACTATCGCTTATAATCATCGTGTCGAGATCGCACATTCTACCATTTATCTCAGCGGCAAGAGCGGCATCCGCAAGGCGCGGACTGATGTCCGTGGCTACCTGCAGAGCGCTGACCGCAGCGGGATACTCTTTTTTGCTTCCGTCGGGAAGGCTTATGAACATGGACATAATATCTCCAATATTGTCTTTATCTTTCCAAAATCTTTGATGCCTATTTCTTGTCAAGCATCCTGTCCATTCTGCTGAGTCCCAAGCTATTGAAGATCACCAGGAGGGTCACTCCCACATCGGCGATGATGGCTTCCCAGAGCCCGCTGATTCCAGCCACTCCGAGCGCCATCACCAAGATCTTGATCCCGAGTGCCAAAGATATATTTTGCCACACTTTACGGTTTGTAGCATGGGAAAGGCGATAGGCTTGAACCAGTTGCTCCGGGCGATCGTTTAGGAGCACGATGTCGGCACTATCGATCGAAGCATGCGCGCCGATGGCACCCATAGCAACTCCGACATCCGCTCTAGCCAGGACGGGTGCATCATTCATGCCATCTCCGATAAAGGCGGTTCTGTGTCCACTTTCCATGATTCTTTCCAGCGAGCTCAGCTTCTGCGAGGGCAATAGCTCCGCCTCAAAGCCGTCCAGCCCAAGATCTTGCGCTACAGTTGCTGCTTTTGGATAGCGATCGCCGGATAGCATGTGCATGGATCTGACGCCCATCTCGCGAAGGAGTGCCAGACTCTGAGGCATGGCAGCCTTGATCTCGTCGCTAAAGCTTGCAGCTCCCAGATATCTGTCATCTACCGCCACGTGAACACTGCTCTTGTCCGCGCAATCCACTGGATGATCAAATCCTTCTTCTTTGATAAAGCGCTCTGATCCGGCTATGTAGTTTTTGCCTGAGTATTCCATGCGGATTCCGCGCCCGGAGATCTCCTGATACTTCCCTTGCAGAGCGGCATCATGCTCTCCTGTGATTGCGGTTTTGACCGCTTGGGCAAAGGGATGTCGGGAGTGGTGCTCCGCCAGCCACAAGGCTTGAGCAAGCTCTTCCTCAGTCACTTCAGATGCAGGGATCAAAGCTTCCAGCTTCATGCTGCCTGTGGTGAGAGTCCCAGTCTTGTCGAAGACCATGCTCTGGATTTTGCGAAATGCATCCAAGAAGATGCTGCCCTTGAAGATAATGCCTCTTCGTGCGGCTGTGCCGATGCCGATGTAATATGTCAGCGGGATGGAGATCACCAAAGCGCACGGACAGCTTACGATGAGGAAGACTAGGGCGCGCTTAAACCACACTGCCGCCGGATAGCCCAAAAGTACTGGTAGGATAAAGACCAAGATCGCCATTGCCACGACCACCGGAGTATAGATCCGAGCAAAACGAGTGATAAAGCGCTCTTGCCGCGACTTCCGTGCCGAGGCATTCTCGATCAGAGACAAGATGCGCGCCACCATGCTTTCGCTTTCGCTTTTTAGGGCTTCCATATGGATCAGCCCGCCTTGATTGAGGCACCCTGCATAGATCTCGTCGCCCGGTTGCACAGCAGTCGGGGCGGATTCTCCGCTTACGCTGGAGCTATCCAAGCTGCTCTCTCCCTTGATGATGAGTCCATCCAGCGGGATGCGCTCTCCGGGACGCACGATGAGGATCTCTCCTGGGCTGACTTCGCTGAGCTTTCTGTCAATGCTACCACTTGGCGTCTGCACATGCGCTCTTTCGGGCTTTAGCGAGATGATCCCCGCGATGCTGTTTCTGCTTTTGGAGATCGCCTTGCTTTCCAGATATTGTCCCAATTCATAGAGTCCGATCACAGCGATCGCTTCGGTATATTCTCCCAGATAGACCGCTCCGAGGCTGGCTATGCTCATCAGAAAATGCTCTGCCATGAGTTGGCGGGAAAAGACTTCCTGCCCGGCACTTTTTAGCACTCTGCCTGCCACTAGGATATATGAGATCATCAACAGGATAGGGGAGATGCCGGGGTTAAGCGGTGCCAATTGCACAAAGAGCCACAAGGCCAAGCCCGAAATGATAACTCGGGAATAGATAGATTTTGCTGGCGTCACTGCGTCTCCGAGATTGTAGATCTTGACCCCCGGCTCAATCCTGGAAGCCAATTGATTCAGTCGCTCCAGAGCGTTTTCGCTTTGATCCTTGTATTGGACCACCAAGCGCTTGCTGATGAAATCCAGATTCACGCTGCTCACTTCAGCAAGACTCGCGATCTCTCCCTCAATCTTGGCGCTGCATCCGGCACAATCGAGATTCTTGACTTCATACTTGCGGACAACCACTATTCCTCCTCCACATGCTGCAGGGCAACGTCAAAGAGCTCCTGGATATGCTCGTCATCCAAGGAGTAATAGACCACGGTGCCTTCTTTGCGGGTCTTCACCAAACGGGAAAGACGAAGGATCTTCAGCTGATGCGAAACAGCGGATTGCCCCATCCCAGCCAAAGCAGCAAGATCTGCCACGCAAAGCTCCTTTTTGGAGAGGTAATACAATATGGTGAGCCGCGAGGGATCACCAAAAACCTTAAAGAATTCTGCCAATCTTGCGATGACGCTCTGCTGTGGCAGTGCAGCTTTTATCTCTTCTATCTCCTCTGTGGAGATGAGCTTACACAGACAAGTATCAGTCATGATATCTCCCATATATGAATATGTGTTCATATACAGAGGGTATGCCTTTCTCGTCAAGATCTTTTTTCCGGTAGTGTCTCAAAGGTTGGTGTAAATTAGGATATAAAGAGTCACTGAAATCTGTATAAAGAGTCACCGAAAATTGCAAATCGGATCACTGAAAATTGCAAATCGGGGGAAAGTGGTTTTTTTGAGCTCTCTTTTTTGTTCATTTAGGTCACCGAAAATTGCAAATCGATCACCGAAAATTGCAAATCGATCACCGAAAATTACAAATAAAGAGTCACCGAAAATTGCAAATCGATCACTGAAAATTGCAAATTGGATTTTGGGTAGGGCTTTGACTGATGTAATACCAGCATAAAAAATATCGTGGGGAGCACCGGGCGGTGTCCCCACGACTCGGAGGGCATTCTATGTAGGGTCTGTAGGCTACATGCAAGGTGAGATTTGACTGGATTTCTGTCAATAAAGATTCTTGCACATTCT
>Ga0334895_1003813_pt1 | contig 11220 bp, 10 predicted proteins | sample GraSluR3_MG_7_FD_207229 | JGI IMG/M metagenome (GOLD analysis project Ga0334895, IMG submission 207229) | Sludge microbial communities from methane-producing bioreactor in Wageningen University, Netherlands - Granular Sludge_31_05-R3 | ecosystem: Engineered > Bioreactor > Anaerobic >... | reverse complement strand
CGTTTTTCAGGAATTATCCTTGGCCCATTATCAATAGGCCTTCCAGAACCGTCAAATATTCTACCCAGCATATCAGTAGAAACAGGTATTTCAATTACCCTACCCAAAAAACGTACTTTTGTATTGGAAACATCTATGCCTGTTGTTCCTTCAAACATTTGCACAATTGCTTTATCCTCGGAAACTTCTAATACCTGTCCTCTTCTTTTTTCACCATCAGACAATTCTATTTCTACTAGCTCATCATATTTAACACCACTTATCTTGTTTACAATAATTAATGGACCATTTACTTCTGTAATTGTTGAATATTCTTTTATCATATTTAATCATCCTTTCCAGCTTTGTTGGATGCTAAGGACTTAATTTCTTTTTCTATTTCGTCTTTTATTTTTTGGAATTCTTTTAAATCATCTTCTGAAATAAATTTAGAACGTACAATCTTATTTTTAACTGATAATCGGTTTAATTGTTCATTAGAAATATTTTCATTTTTAATCGCCTCTCTGGCTTTATTATGAAAAAAGATAATCAAATCTAACATTAAAAACTGTTTTTTCATAGAAGTGTAGGTGTCGATTTCATCAAAGGCATTCTGATGCAAAAAATCTTCCCTTATAGAACGGGCAGTATCAAGGGTAAGGCGTTCCATTTTGGAAAGAGCATCAATCCCTACAAGTCTAACTGTTTCTTCTAATTCCGATTCCTCCTGGAGAATACTCATAGCAATAGTTCTAGTTTGGATATAATTTTCATTTATTTCACTTTTAAAATAACTGCTTAGTTGATCAAGATATAGAGAATAACTTTTCAACCAATCAATAGCTGGGAAATGTCTTTTATAGGCTAATTTATCTTGAAGACTCCAGTAGACCTGGACAGTACGTAAAGTGTTTTGTGTTACCGGTTCAGATAAATCACCACCAGGTGGGGATACTGCACCAATAACACTTATAGTAGCTTCTTGCTCTTTTGAAGAAAGGCATTTTACTCTACCCGATCTTTCATAGAAACTAGCAATTCTCGTTCCCAAATAAGCAGGATAACCTTCTTCGCCTGGCATTTCTTCAAGGCGACCGGAGATTTCCCGCATTGCTTCTGCCCACCTGGACGTTGAGTCAGCCATCAAAGCAACATTATATCCCATATCTCGATAATATTCTGCAATAGTAATTCCTGTATAAACCGAAGCCTCTCTGGCGGCGACTGGCATATTGGAGGTGTTGGCGATTAATACTGTCCTTTCCATTAAGGGCTTACCAGAATTTGGGTCGATCAGTTCGGGGAATTCCTGAAGAACATCAGTCATCTCATTTCCTCTTTCGCCACAACCAATAAAAACGATAATTTCAGCATTACACCATTTTGAAAGCTGATGCTGAACCACGGTTTTACCACTACCGAATGGCCCAGGGATACAGGCTGTTCCACCTTTCGCTATTGTAAAAAAGGTGTCAATTACCCGTTGCCCGGTAATCAGAGGTTCCTTAGGAGGCATTTTTTCTTTATAAGGTCGCATCTTTCGTACAGGCCATTTTTGTAACATTGTTATATCATGAAATTCACCAGATTTATCTTTAATTTTTGCAATTGTGTCAGTAACCTTGTAGCTTCCTTCGCTGATGCTTTCAACTGTTCCTTCTATGCCAATTGGCACCATTATATGATGGGTAATAATAGAAGTTTCCTGTACTGTCCCCAGGCAATCACCGGGACTAACTTGCTCTCCTTTTTTTACAGAAGGTTTAAAATCCCATTTTATTGTTTTATTCAGACTTTCAGCTTCTACCCCTCTTGCAATAAAAGCGCCTTCATTTTTAAAAATAACATCTAAAGGTCTTTGAATCCCATCATAAATTGATTTGATTAATCCTGGTCCAAGCTCAACACTTAATGGTAAATTGGTAGTGTACACTGGTTCGCCTGGTCCAATTCCAGAAGTTTCCTCATAAACCTGTATAGTTGCCTTGTCTTCATTTAATTCGATTATTTCACCGATTAATTTTCCTTCACTAACTTGTACCACATCATACATTTTGGCCCCTCTTAAGCCATCTGCAATAACTACCGGCCCTGAGACTTTAACAATCTTGCCCGTATTTTGTTGCATATTATCCCTCTTTTCTAAACAAAATATCTGTACCCACAGCTTTTTCAACATTTTTTCTTAGTATATTTATATTCAGGTTAGTATCTTTGATTCGGTTTGGAAGGATACAAATAGATATTGATGATATTTTTTGATATTCCTCAATTTTATCTATTATTTTTTGAGCTATGTTATCTGTAATAAAAACAATAGCAAAATTATTTTTATTACAATCTTTAAGAGCTTTTATTGCCTCTTCTGAATTAACTACTGGAAATAATTTCATTCCTACTAAGTTAAACCCGATAATTAATTCTTTTTCTCCTATTAATGCAATATTAGACATAGCAATTCCTTAAAATATTTTTGATAATATCTTTTGGTAGATGATATCTTTTACCATTTAGAAGTATTCGCATGTTTTTAATATCAAATTCTTTAGCATAGTAATAACCAACAATACTCTCTAAGCCAAAAGAATTATATTTACCAATTTTTAATAAATCTAAAATATAATTATCAATTAGTCTTTCTAGTTCAAGCAGAGAACCTTCTTCCTGCCAGTATTTTACCCCGGTTTCAATCAGTTCACTATAATCAGTTTTTTGAAAATAATTAGGCCATGAATGAACAGAATTCTCATAGATTCCTAATATTTTTTGAGTGGAGAAATTGCCATATTTTATTAAAAATTCAGATAGTTTTGATTTCTTGATATTTCTAATCTTACATCTACAAGCGGTCATTATATTCTTTAAATCAACTTCTTTTTTGTAAAAATAATATAAAAAAGGCTGATTAAACTCTTTTAGCAATTTGAAAATCGTTTCATAATATCCTTTATCTAATAAACTTTCTATTAATTGGGTGTCTTCAGATTTCGCATATTCTTCCTCGGCTTGCTTTATAAATCTTTCAATTAACATAGAGACAACCTGGTATTTACCATCTAAAACTGCTGCTTCCAACAAATCTTGTTTTATGTTACCAATGTCATATGTGGGTAGTGTTTCTTTTTTTGTAAGTAATTTTGATTTTAGAATTACTTTCAGGTTATGAAAATCATATTTCCAGTTAACTAACTCAGACAAATATGGGTATGGTGAAATATCTTTAATTATTTTAATAGTCTTGCTTAAGATGCCTGTTAAATGATTATCTATTGATGTATCTTGTGTATTTTCAAAAATATATTCATCAGCTGAACTTTCGGAAACAATCTTTAAGGCATTATCTAAATCTTTTGCTTCTAACATTTTGTCTAATGTTTCCTGATTTAAAAGGGTTTTCTCCAGTTCTCTAATTCTAGCACAAGCATAACCATATTCTTCTTGAGTATTTGTATTTTCATTAATATATTTAAGCATACTAATCCTTATTCTCTTGAAATAAAAATTGGCTTAATTTTGTTTCAATTTCATCTCTAATTTTATTAAAAATTATATCAAGAGAAGCATTTTTTCTTATTTCCTCTGTTCCTAAAACAACCCCACCTTTTATAGGAAGTGTTTTTTTTGCTAATTTTAGGTCGCCCTTTTTACTTTTTGATTTTAATTTATGGTTTATACTGTCTATAAAATCTTGGTTTATTTCCTTGCGTTCCTTATTGCTTAAGTATATTGTTTCATCTCCACTTTCAACGTTATCAAGAATTAATTTTTCCATGAGATGTAAATATTTTTCTTTGTCTAAATTTTCTATTTTCTTTTCTGCTTCTCGAAAAATATCTTCGAGTATTGCTTGTTTTTCTGAAAGTATCTCTTTGTTTGCTTGTAGTTTTGCTTCAGTGATAATCTTCTTTTCCTCCAACTCTGCTTCCTGTTCATAACGCTCTATAATGCTATTTTTTATGGAGTCAATCTCACTTTGCGAATTATTTTTAAATGCTTTGATATTATTATTAGCTTCTTCAATAATTTTATTTTTTTCATGAGTAGCACTCTCAAATATTTTATCTTTAATATCTTTAATTGACATTTGCAATACTCCTGTGCTTTTATAGATAATAGACTAACAGCTTAGATAACAACACCATTTAATAATAAGATTGAACCCAATAAGGCTAAAACTGCATAAGTTTCCACCATCGCAGGCATAACAACAGCTTTACCAGTTTCTTCAGGTCTTCTGGAAATAAGCCCTATTGAGCCAGCTGAGGTTTTGCCCTGATAGATTCCAGAAAAAAAACCAGCTATTGCTATAGGAAGACACGAGTATAATATTTGCCATCCCTGGTCAATCGTTAATTGTGCCGGAACACCTGCAAAAATACCAATTCTGGTTAATACTAAAAAACCCACTAACAACCCATAAATACCCTGCGTTCCCGGTAATGCTTGTAATAATAGAACTAAGCCAAATTTACTCGGGTCTTCAGTCATAATACCTGTACCGGTAGTTCCTGCAATTCCAACGCCTATTGCAGATCCGGACCCAGCCAATCCTATCGATAATGCTGCTCCTAAATAGGCAAGAACAATACCATCTGTCATTAAACAAATCCCCCTTTTCTATCTTTTTCTTCTTTGTGAAATACAAGAAGATTATGAGTTTGTAAATAATTTAAAACATCTATTCTTTATCAATAACTTTTGTATAGGTTGTTTTTAAGCCGAATGGTTTAAAAGAAATTCCACCAGCTTTATAAAATTTTGTAAAAAATTCTACATATTGTAATCTAGCATCATGAATAAATGCACTCAGTCCGCTTATCAACAAATTAAAAACATGTCCAATAAGTAATATTAAAAGAGTTAAAAATATCCCTATATAAGGCATATTTACCATGTTAGCAAGCATATTAAACATAGTAGCAATAATACCTGTTGCTAGACCAAGTGCGAATAATCTGGAATAAGAAAGGACATCGCTAAAATATCCTGTAATATCATATAAGGAAAGAATTCCACCACCTATTCTCATGATAATATTTTTACTTGCTCTCCCTTGTGTGGTAACAAGTATTATTATGCCACTTATCAATAGAATCCATGCCATTTTCCCAAAGAAAGGTGCCATCATGTTTTGAACTAATACCATAATTATACCGGTTAAAAATAGTAACCATGATATTTGATCCATTATTCCATCAGCTAATTTACCTTTGTTGAGATTATCTAAAAATTTTAGAATGATTCCAGTATAGACCTGGATTATACCGAGAGCAATGCTTAAAATTAAAAGAGGTAATGGGTTATCTGTTGGATTAAATAATGACAATTTATCTATAAGAAAATATCTTACACCGCCCAAAGGGGATGGTAAATAACTTAGAATATCACCAAACCAACTACCAACAATAATTCCTCCTAATATTCCAGCAATACCACAGTAATAAAGTAAAGTAAAAAATTTTTTTGCACTACCTTCCAGTGCGAGTTTTTTTATTGCCAAATAACAAAGAATAGCCAATACAGCTCCATACCCAACATCAGATAGGCATAACCCAAAAAATATAAAATAAAAAACTGAAAGAATTGGAGTGGGATCCATTTCAGAATAATTGGGCAAACTATATAATTCAGTAATAACTTCAAAAGGCTGAACCAGTTTATGATTGTCTAAAGAAACGGGAACCTGTTCACTTTCTTCTGGCTCGGTAAAATGTACCTCATAAGCCTTAAATTTTTCGTTTAACATTTTTTCTAAATAAGAGATGTCTTTTTTCTTTATCCACCCCTTAATTACAAATGTATTCTTGCTTTTTTTTAAAAAATTCGTCGCTTCTTCTTTTTCTTTATTAATGGATAAATAATCAAAAATTTTATATATTTCTTTATTTTTTTTAAAAATATTTTTTAATTCTAATTCTATTTGGGCTCTTTTTTCCGAAATTTCTTTCTTGTTTTTTGATATTTCTTTAAGTATCTGCTCCGGAGTTCCAGAAAAAGGATGATTATATTTATAAACTTCAACTTGGTGTTGTTGCGCAACTTCTGTCATTTTTTCAATATCTTTTTTTAAACATATGATTACAATTTTTGCTTCACTTTTCCCTTCTCCCAGTAATTGAATAAAATTATTACTTATTTTTTTAGATATTTCACTAATAAAATGATCATAGTTGTTCTTAGGTATTTTCCCCAATAGGTATCTAATATAACTTGATTGATTCATTGTGGATAAATCAAGATCCAGCTCTTGCCAATCCTGCAGTTCTTCTTGAACAGCATTTAATTTATTTTCCTTTAATTTAAGCTGGTTAAGTTCATCTTCAAATTCTTTACATTGCTGGTATAATTTATCATAATCTAAGTTTTTTGATAATTCTACTAATTTTTCATAACAAACTTTTTCTTTTGATGAAAATAAGGACTTTAATCCCTTTTCTCCTTTTTCCTGATAACTAGAAAGTAGGTCAATGCAAAATTTTACTTTATTTAATTCTGTAGATGTGTTGTGGCTAATATCATTAACGTTTTCCCAATCGTGAAATGCAGTTTTTCTTCCAATATGCATAATCTCAGCACAACCTAATTTTTGCAATTCTTTTAGTAATTGTTCCTTAATTGATAAGTGAGCAAAAATATGAAATTTATTAATTTTCGAAATTGCCATTTTATTCCACCAGATTATCCAGAATCATTTTAATTGCTTTATCGTACCTACTTTTATAGGAATTTCTGAGTTTAATTTTTATTTTTTTGCTTTTTTCATAAATATCTTTAGCATCTTGCTGAGCCTTTTTAGTTCTTTCTTCTACCAATTTCCGACCTTTTTCATTACACTGATCATTTATTTTATTTTTCATTTGTTCGTGCTTTTCTTTTTCATCTTGCATCATTTTTTCAGCTTCTTCCCTTGCATCTTGCATCATTTTTTCAGCTTCATATTCAGCATCTTTTAGCTCAGTTATTATTTTTTTTAACATATTTTTAACTCCCAAAAAAAAAGTGGTAAACTAGATAGCTATAAACAAAAAAATTTAAAAATATTTACAAAAATACATTATAAAAAGATATCATAAATTATTTTATTAGTCAATTTTTGACCAGCATTTTAGGTAAGGCTACACTTTTTTTATGTTAGTAAGCAAGTTTTTAGGTTCTTTAAGTACTCCATTAAATTGTACACTAACCTAATAAATATCGCACCCGCATAACGGGTGGCTTTAAGAACCGCTAAAAGAGGTTTAACTTCTTTACTCTTTTTCTTTCGATTATATATTCATACCTTTAGTCACAATCGTTATTAAGCAATGGTATTTCCAGCTTTGGACTTCAGATGAAATATTATCATCTAGTTTATTTTAATCTTTTTATGGTTAAATAAATGTTTTTTTTGTTTCACTATAAAGAAAGCCATAACTTATGATAATTGTAGTTAATTTTTGCATTGTACATTTTGAGTATTATCAAGAGAAATCAACTGGATTTATAAATATGATTTACTGTGATTTTAACTGCTTTACGATATCGAGATACATCTGTAATCTTTTTTTTGCTCCTTCCACCAGGCCGTATTTTTCTTCCTTTACTCTCTGGGTTAAATTTTGAAGCTTTACTTTGCTGACCTTGTAATCACATTTTTTTACAGCCTTTGTAATAGCAACCTCTAAACCATATTTTAGTAAATCCATATTTGGAATGCTATCAATAATTTCCCTTTTCATTGCTCGTTGTCCTGAAAGGTATGGCATAAGAAATTGAGGTAAATCTGTTAAAAGCCTGCCCTGGGTAAAAATACCAATTGTCATATCAGCTTTATTTTCTTTTATAGGGTTAATTAGGGAATAAATGTGCTCTTTGGTTAATCCTATCAGGTCAGCATCCAAGAATAGCAATATTTCTGAATCAGTTTTTTCAAACCCTTTTTTTATGGCCCCTCCCTTACCGATATTTTCTTTCATCTGGTAAACGCTTACTTTTAATTTACGAGCAATTGGGACTGTATTATCGGTAGAACCATCACTTACTACTATTATATTATTAATTTCTGGAACCTTTTTCACTGTTTTAATAACATCAGCGATAGTAATTTCTTCATTATAAGCAGGAATTATTGTAGAAATTTCCATATTTTCACCTATTTTCTATATTGTTTTATCTTAAAAAAAATAAAACTTTATTAGGAAATCTATTCTAGGTATTTTTACCACATATAGAATTAGTAATTTCTATTAATTTGCCTATAGAATCTTCTAATTTAAATCGGCCGATTAATAAACCTTTCCTATAGAGCATTGCCTCTTCATTGTTAAAAGCAATTCCAGCATCTGCAGTTTTTGCTTCACCCGGTCCGTTTACAATACAGCCCATGATAGCTATAGTCAAAGGCTGTTGAATACTTCTTAGGCTAGTCTCTACTTTTTTAGCAATATCATGAATATTTACCTTGCAACGACCACAGGTAGGACAAGAGATAATATTAATTCCCCTTTTTCTTATACCAAGTGAGCGTAGTATATCATGCCCAACCAAAACCTCTTGAATTGGGTTTCCAGACAGAGATACCCTTATAGTGTCACCAATACCCTCGTAAAGTAATATTCCAATTCCTATTGCAGATTTTGTGATCCCGCTTCTATCAAAACCAGCTTCTGTAATACCAATATGTAATGGATAATCAGTAATTTGGGAAATAATTTGATTGGCTTTAATAGTATCTAAAACATTACTTGATTTGATAGAAATAATTATATTATTATAGTAATTAACTTTCTCAAGAAATGTAATTAGTTGTTTCGTCTGTGCAACCATTGGTTCGAAATTGGGCTCATTGTATTTTTGCATTATCTTGTTATCCAGCGAACCTGCATTTATCCCAAAACGAATTAAAATATTTTTTTTGCTGGCTGCTTTAATAATATCAATAATCTGGTCTTCTTTTTTAATATTACCAGGATTAATCCTTATTCCATCAGCATTGTTCTTTATTGCTTCAATAGCTATTGCATAACTAAAATGAATATCTGCCATAATTGGTATGTGTGCATGTTTTTTTATAGTTGGGATAAAATGGCAAGATTCTTTATCTGGAATAGCTATCCGAACCAAATCGCAGCCGGCATCCTCTAGCTGCTTAATTTGATTTATGGTAGTTTTGGTATCTTTGATATTGCAGTTAGTCATGGATTGAACCGAAACAGGATGTTCTCCGCCAATTCTTAAGTTACCAATTTTGACGACCCTGGTTTTTTTTCTGTTAATATTAATTATATTCATTTAAATATTATATATCCTTATCATTTTGAAAAAATCCTTAAAATATCCTGATATGTTGCTATTAAAAAAATCATAATTATCAATGCAAATCCTAGTATATATAAGAAGTTGACATGTTCGGGTTCAAGGGGCTTCCCTTTTATTCTTTCAATTACCAATAAGACAATTTGCCCTCCATCTAATATTGGGATTGGAAAAAGATTTATTATCCCTAAAAATATATTTATTACAGCAGTAAAGAATAGTAAATTTAAAAACCCAATTTGTGCAGCTTCTCCAGCCATTTGGGCAATTCCTAATGGTCCGGCTAGTTCGATTGGTATTTTGCCGGTAAATGTTTCCAAAAAACCAATTCCAATTAAGCGAATTATTTCAAAAAACATTTCAATTGATCTTGCAATAGATTGAAAAAGTGAGAGCCTCACAATATTGACTTCTAAAGTAATCCCTATCATGGCTCTATCATATTCAGGGTTATATTCTGGGGCAACTTCTATTTCATAAAAATCACTATCTCTCATAAGGCGCATGTTAATTATTTTATCTTTTCCTTGATTAATTATTTCGGAAATATCATCAGCATTTTCTACTTCCTTTGAATCAATAGCAATTATCTTATCGCCACTAACAATACCGGCTTTTTCGGCAGGGCTGTTTTCAACAACATCAGCAATTGTGCTGGTTATTTGTGCTGTTCCGGAAAAGAAAAAAACAATCATTAGAAGCAATGTTGCCAAAATGAGATTCATGATAGGACCATTAAGTATTACAGCAATTCTAACGAAGAAAGGTTTTTTATCAAATCTTTCCCTGTCAGGAATAGATTTTTCAGATTCTGTCTCGGCATTTTCAGTATTTTTATCCTCTCCGGCCATTTTAACATAACCACCGAATGGAAACAGGCATAATATATATTCAGTTCCCCTCCAAAAAAACCCTGCTATTTTTGGACCAAAACCTAGAGAGAAACGAAAGACTTTTATGCCGGCTAACTTTGCAGTAACGAAATGTCCAAATTCATGAAAAAGAATAGCTATTCCGAGCACGAAAATAAAAGCTAATGTAGTTAACAAGTTAAATGTCTCCCCTCAATCATTATATAGATTTATTATAATATTAATTTTTTATTTCAGAACAGACTCTTGCAGCTAATTTTCTTGTTTCTCTATCATGATATATTATATCACTGATACTTGGGTTCAGTTTATTTTTGTGTTTTTCCATTACTATTGATACAACCCTTATAATGTCCTTAAATCTTAAACTCTGATTCAAAAAAGAATTAACAGCAACTTCGTTGGCTGCATTTAATGCTGCTGGGTAAGTTCCACCCTGTTTAATTGCTTCATAACAGAGTTCAACGCTGGGAAATCTCTTTGTATCAAGTTTTTTAAAAGTTAATTGGCCGATCTTTGCCAGACTAAGTCTGGTTAAATTGTTTTTGACTCTTTTTGGGTAATGCAAAGCAAAATGAATAGGTATACGCATATCATGATTACTCATTTGTGCAATCATGCTCCCATCTTCATATTGAACCAGGGCATGAATATAGCTCTGAGGATGTATCAAGATATCAATTTTACTGAGCGGAATATCAAAAAGCCAATAAGCCTCAATAACTTCAAGACCTTTGTTCATTAATGTCGCAGAATCAATAGTAACTTTGTTCCCCATTTCCCAATTTGGATGGTTTAAAGCTTCTTCTACAGAGACTCTGTCTAAAGCAGTTTCCTTTAAATTATAAAATGGACCACCGGAAGCAGTAATAATAATTTTTTCAATGTTTTCATAGTAATCTGCTTGAATACATTGCAGTATACCACTATGTTCGCTATCAATGGGTACTATTTTTATGCCATTGGCTCTTGCCTCCTCAGTCAATATTTCTCCAGCAGATACAATCAGCTCTTTATTAGCAAGACAAATCTCCTTCTTTGCATTAATTGCTTCCAGAACAGGCTTTAACGC
>Ga0334895_1003809_pt1 | contig 11223 bp, 5 predicted proteins | sample GraSluR3_MG_7_FD_207229 | JGI IMG/M metagenome (GOLD analysis project Ga0334895, IMG submission 207229) | Sludge microbial communities from methane-producing bioreactor in Wageningen University, Netherlands - Granular Sludge_31_05-R3 | ecosystem: Engineered > Bioreactor > Anaerobic > Unclassified... | reverse complement strand
CAACTAACTATAACCGATTAACCATACTAACAGGAGGTGAACAGGTAAATCCAAACCTTGAGGAGTATATCACCGAGCAGACAATTGATGGTTTGTTCAAACTCATGGCACAAGAAGAGGCTTTAATCCGTAAGGATCCCGCTGCACGCGTAACCGACATACTTAAAAAGGTATTTGCACAGCAGTAGGAGGAGAGAGTTCAAGGTTCAGGGTTTAAAGTTTAAGGTTTAAGGTTTAAAGTTTAATGTTCAAGGTTCAATGTTAAATGTTCAAGGTTCAAGGTTTAAGGTTTAATGTTCAATGTTCACTATTTAAGGTTCAGGCAAAACGCTAAACTTTTACGCTGAGCTGCGTTGCCCTGAGCTTGTCGAAGGGTCGAAGTGCTAAACCTTTACCTACCGAAATGCAATGTAGGTAGGCAAAACTCTAAACCAATCATCCAATCATCCAATCAATCAATCAATCAATCAATCATTCATTCATTCAATCATTCAATCATTCAATCATTCAATCATCCAATCATTCAATCATCCAATCAATCAATCATCCAATCAATCAATCAATCAGAAGTTCAATCAACCCTGCCTCGCCGGCAGGCAGTCAATCAACAAAAGATTACTTAACATAAATAACCCGTTTTAATCACCATGAAAACCAAACAGCTAATTGAATGTGTTCCAAATTTTAGCGAGGGACGCGACCTAAACATTATTAAGCAGATTACCAACGAGATTGAATCCGTTGAGGGGGTTCGTCTAATTGATGTGGACCCGGGAGCCGCCACCAACCGTACCGTGGTAACCATGGTGGGTACACCCGACGAGGTATGCGAGGCAGCCTTTAGGGCTGTGAAGAAAGCCGCCGAGCTTATCGACATGAGCAAGCATAAGGGGGCTCACCCTCGCTTTGGCGCAACCGATGTATGCCCGCTGGTGCCCGTTTCCAACATCACCATGGACGAAACCGTTGAGTACGCCCATAAGCTGGCCAAGCGCATTGGCGAGGAGCTGGGCATTGGAGTATTTTGTTACGAGTTTGCTGCCCGCGAGGAGAAGCGCCGTAACCTGGCCAGCTGTAGGGCAGGGGAGTACGAGGCCTTACCCAAAAGGCTACAGGATCCTGAGTGGAAACCCGATTTTGGCCCTGCCGAGTTCAACCCCAAATGCGGTGTAACCGCTGTAGGTGCTCGTAATTTTTTGGTGGCCTACAATATCAACCTAAATACTACCTCTACCCGCAGGGCAAATGCCGTTGCATTTGATATCCGCGAGAAGGGACGCCCACAGCGGGTAGGTAACCCAATCACCGGCAAGAAAGCGCTCGATGAGCAGGGCAACGAGATATGGATACCCGGAGCGCTAAAGGCCTGCAAGGCCATTGGCTGGTTTATCGATGAGTACGGCATTGCCCAAATCTCCATTAACCTTACCGATATATCCATTACCCCAATGCACATTGCCTTTGAGGAGGCCAGCAGAAAGGCGCAGGAGCGTGGCCTTAGGGTAACAGGTTCGGAGCTGGTGGGTGTTGTTCCGCTTAAAGCCATGCTCGATGCAGGAAAATATTTTCTTCATAAGCAGAATCGTTCAACCGGTATTTCCGATGCGGAAATAATTAAGATTGCCGTAAAATCGATGGGGCTTGACGAGCTGTACCCATTCGAGCCCAAGAAAAAAATTATTGAGTATATCCTTGAGGATGATACCCAGAAGAAGCTGGTTGATATGACCGTAAAGGGTTTCACCGAGGAAACTGCCTCCGAGTCGCCTGCACCAGGTGGCGGATCCGTTTCGGCAGCCATGGGTGCTATGGGCGTTGCGCTGGGTACCATGGTGGCCAACCTATCGGCCCATAAGGCCGGTTGGGACGACCGCTGGGAGGAGTTCTCGCAGTGGGCCGACAAGGGCAAGGAGTACATGGATCAGCTTGTAAAGCTGGTTGACGAGGACACCAATGCCTTTAATAAGATAATGGATGCCTTTGGCCTACCCAAGGGGACTGATGCCGAGAAGGCAGCCCGCAAGCAGGCCATTCAGGATGCTACCCTATATGCCATCCAGATTCCTTATAAGGTAATGGAACTCTCATTCCAATCGATGGAGGTGATGAAGGCCATGGCCGAGATTGGCAATCCAAACTCAGTTTCCGACGCTGGAGTAGGTGCTTTAGCTGCCCGTTCGGCTGTGATGGGGGCATTCCTTAATGTGAAAATTAATGCCGAGGGCCTAGATGATAAAGAAAAAGTTAAAGAGTTTCTAGCCAAAGGTGAACAGTTGGTACTACATGCGCAGGATATGGAGAACACCATCCTTGAAATTGTTAATAAAAAAATAACGAAAGCATAATTTTCTTTTTTTTGTTTTCTAAAGGTCAAGTGCTAAGTATTGTAGTGTATTTATGAATTTTGAAAATTTAACAATACAGTGTTAAAACGTTTGCAGCTGTTAAAAGAATTTCACTCAAAAGGTTTGAATTATTAAATAATTGTAATATTTTAGCCGTGTTAAAATTATTAGCTCTATTTGTAAACCTAAATTTTGTTCTATGAAAAGACTATGTGTATTCCTTGTAGCTGTTGTGTTTGTGGGGATAAATCTCCTACAAGCGCAAACAGTGCAAATTACCGGTACCGTAACAAGTGCCGAGGATGGGATGCCCGTTCCGGGCGCCTCAGTTCAGGTTAAGGGTACTACCATTGGCGTTGCTACAGATGCTGACGGTAAGTATTCACTATCCGTTCCACAATCAGCAACCACTCTTGTTTTTAGTTTTATTGGTCTGCAAACTCAAGAGGTTGTAATTGGTGGGAGAACAATTATTGATATTGTGCTTGAGTCCGACGCTCTATCACTTGAGGAGATTGTTGTTACTGCTCTTGGTATTCGTCGTGAGAAGAAGGCCGTAGGTTATGCAGTGCAGGCAGTTAGCGATGAAGATATCGCACGAACCGGTAACACCGACTTACTAGGTGCTATGCAGGGCAAGTTAAGCGGTATCGACATTAAGCCATCCAGCGGTATGCCCGGTGCTTCTTCACAAATTGTTATCAGGGGTGCACGTTCGTTCACAGGCAACAACACTCCTTTGTACGTAGTTGATGGTATGCCAATTTCGTCTACACCAGCTTATGGTACAGGTAATAGTGTAACCGGTGCCGACGTATCGAGCCGTGCAATTGACATTAACCCAGCCGATATCGAAAGTATTGATGTGCTAAAAGGGCAGGCAGCAGCAGCACTTTATGGTATTCGTGCATCAAATGGTGTAATAATCATTACAACTAAAAGCGGAAAGGGTAAACAAACTGGTAAGGCAGAGGTATCAATTAATCACAACAGTAACTTTGCTCAAGTCTCACGGAATCCTGACTATCAATCTACTTACGCTCAAGGTAGTTATGGGGTGTACGCACCTACGACATCTTTCTCTTGGGGGCCCAAAATTGAGGATCTTCCAGACGATCCAACCAGAGGAGGTAACAATAATGGATATCCAGGCCTTTATTATGTTCCACAGCTAGATAACGCTGGGCTTGATCCTTGGGTTGCTCCTGCGGTTTATAATAATTGGACTGACTATTTCCAGACCGCTTATACAATGTCTAATAACATCAATATCTCTCAAGCTACAAACGATGGAAGTTATGCATTCGGTTTTGGTAATACTGAACAATCTGGTATTACTTTGGGAACAGGGATGACTAGGTATAATGCTAGGATGAATGCTGAAAGGAAACTTAATGATAACTTTAAAGTTGGTTCAAGTGCGAACTATTCTAAAATTGATATTGATAAGTTATCTGGAGCTAATGATGGATCACTAACTGGTATCCTTGCTGCTCCTGCTAGCTATAACCTAAAGGGAATACCTTACCATTATCCAGGAGAACCAACCCGTCAAATCTATTTTAGAGGAGGAAGTTTCGATAACCCATACTGGGTACCTCATAACAATACATTCAACGAAAAAACTGATCGTTTTTTTGGGAATGCATATATTGATTACAATACTGCTTTGGCTGATAATATGAGTTTAAATGCGCGTTATCAGGCAGGTATGGATACATACACAACACATCTTCAGGATATTTTTGGTTATGGCAGTAGAAACAATTCAAGGGGTACTATTGATAACTATGGTGCTACATTATCAACATTTAACTCGCTTTTCACTACCTCATTTGATTGGAGGATAAGTGACGATTTGGATTTCAACTTAATGGTAGGTAACGAGGTGAACCATAGCGATAGAAAGTCATATTCGGAGTCTGGTACTGATTTTAATTTTGCAGGATGGAATCATATTTCAAATGCAAGTACACAAACTGCTTCAGAAAGTCAGAGCCAAAGCCGTACCGTAGGTTTCTTTGGTAATCTTTCTTTGTCTTGGAAATCTATGGTGTTCTTTAATGCAACAGGAAGGAACGATATCGTTTCTACTATGCCCAATGGTAATCGTTCGTTCTTTTATCCATCTGTTTCTCTATCCTTTGTGGCGTCTGAACTTGATGCGCTTAAGAGTGTTCCATGGCTATCATTTGCAAAGGTTAGGGCATCGTATGCAGAGGTTGGTCAGGCAGGTACCTTTTATGAGAACTATTACGTAACTCCAAGTTATGGTGGTGGATTCTGGGTTGGTACACCTTTCCAGTATCCTTATGATGGAATTAGTTCTTATGCACCTAGCAGTGTGATGTATGATCCCAACCTAAGGCCACAGAATACTCAGTCATACGAATTTGGTGTGGATCTGAAGTTTTTTGATAACCGATTTGGAGTCGATTACACTTACTCTAAGCAAGATGTAACAGACCAGATCTTCCCTGTGCCGTTGGCTGGTTCAACTGGTGCTTCTCAGCTTATGATGAACGGTGGTTCAGTAACTACCGATGTTCATGAGGTTATGGTTTACGTAACTCCTGTAAAAACTAACGATTTTCAGTGGGACTTGTCATTCAACTACTCAAAAATAGTGAATATGGTTAATGAACTTGCCCCTGGTGTTGAGAGTATTTTCCTTGGTGGTTTTGTTACTCCTCAGGTTCGTGCAGGGATTGGAAGTACTTATCCAGTAATATATGGTACTTCATTTGTACGTGATGGTGATGGTAATATTGTTGTTGTTGATAATCCTGGGGCATGGAACCACGGTATGCCACAGGCAGGTGATCCAGCAGTTATTGGTGAGGTATCACCCGATTTCATTTTAAATGGTACAACTGCATTCTCATACAAATCGCTATCGCTTAGCGCTGTGTTTGAGTGGAAGAATGGTGGCGAGATGTACTCTGGTTCAAATGGCCTGCTTGATCTTTATGGTATGTCAGCTGTTACTGAGGATAGGGAATCAACTTTTATATATCCTGGTGTTAAGCCCGATGGAACGCCTAACGATATCGTTCGTGGTGGTGCAAATGATCCTGATGCTCTGCAAGATCTTTACACCAATGTACTTAGCAATGTGGACGAGTACTATATTCACGATAACTCATTTGTAAAGCTTCGCGAGGTAGCTTTAAGGTATCAACTTCCAAGGAACTTCTACAAGACCCTTAATGTTGGTGTTTCTTTATATGCAAGGAATATACTTCTTTGGTCAGCTCTCCGTAACCTTGACCCAGAGACTTCACAGGGTAATAATAATATGGGCGGTTCATTCGAAAGATTCTCTTTGCCACAAACAACCAGCTATGGATTTAGCCTAGACTTTACATTTTAATTTTTAAACTAGTGAAATTATGAGAAAAATATTGTATATATTGTTAGTTGGAGTCATAGGTTTCTCAGCATGGTCATGCTCTGAGGATATCATGGATGAGATAAACGAAAATGTGAACGACCCAACAGATGTTGCCACAAGGTTAACCATTACTAATACTATGACAAGAACAGCATTTAGTATTGTTGGTAGCGATTTGGCATTCTACTCCTCTGTTTATATTGAGCACAATGTGGGAATTTGGAACCAGCACTATAATGCTGAAATTCGTTCTGGTGAACCTGTAAGTTCTACTACTTACAACAATAACTGGAATGCTATGTACAAGAACCTCTACGATCTTAATGTGATAATTGAGAAGTGTTCGGAAGGTGGTTCGGAGGAAGGGAACTACCATACCCTTGGTATTGCGCAGACCCTTTCCGCCTTAACATTAGCAACGCTTACCGACCTAATGGGTGATGTTCCTTGGTCCGAAGCTCTTCAGCCTGGTGTTATTTACACACCAAAGTTAGACAAGCAGGAAGATATTTATGGTGTTGTTTTTGAATTTCTTGACGATGCAATTGAAAATCTAGAAAAGGAATCTTTATACCCCTCTCTAGGTGGACAAGATTTTATATATGGTGGTGATTCTGAAAGTTGGCTGAAATTCGCTTACGGTCTTAAAGCTCGTTACACCATGCGCTTATCGCATAGGTCGCCTGCATATGCTGCGGTGATAACATTAGCTAACAACTCATTTGCTTCTGCTGATGAGCAAGCGCAATTCGAGTACGATGGATCATCTGCTTACAGCCCATTCTATCGTTTCTTTACCGACCGTGATTATTTTGGCGCAAGCCAAAGTTTGAATGATAAGCTAGTTGAGAGAAACGATCCAAGAGCAAATGTATTCTGGAAAAAACATCCAAATGCCGATGATTTTGAATTTGCACCTAACGGTGACCCAGTTCAAGTTCAAGGGCGTTATGGAGTATCTGCTCTATCGGTTGCAGATGCCCCTACCTACTTATTGAGTTATCATGAAATCGAGTTCCTAAAAGCTGAAGCTTATGTTCGTTTGGGTGGTGCAGCAAACCTTGCTTTAGCCCAAACAGCTTTGCGTAACGCAATTTCAGCGGCATTCCAAAAAGTTAATGTTGGTTTAACCGATGCTGAAGCTCAAACTTACTTCGATGATTATGTGTTAGCCCGATTTACAGCTAATCCACTCGAAGAGGTTATGAATCAGAAGTATATTGCATTCTTTGAGGAAGAAGCTGTTGAGGCTTATAATGATTACCGACGGTTGAAAGCAATGGGTGATGATGTTATTGAGCTAGCTAACCCTAAGAACAATACACAATTCCCTTTACGTTTTACATATGGCGGAAGTGATGTTACAACCAATGCTAATGTTCGCGAGGCTTACGGTGACGGTACCTATGTTTATAGTGAGAACGTTTGGTGGGCAGGCGGTACACGATAGTCCCCTATTATTGTTAACTTAAAAAAAATTTAAATATGAAAACATACAAAATAATAGGTTTCTTTGCTGCAATGGTGTTAACATTTGCTGCTTGCGAAACAGATGTAGACGATCCTGCTGGAGTTAGAGGCGAAGGAGTTGTCCCAGCTATCGTTGACTTAAACCCAGCTGTTTTTGATTCCAACGACATGGAAAATACGTTTATTCAATTTACATTGGATGACGTAGCTCCTGCTACTGAGGCAAAGCTTTTAGTTTCCTATAATGGTGACAAAGCCAGAGCAGAAGTTGCTACCTATAGCAGTTTTCCAACTGTTATAAATTTACCACTTACCGAAGTTGTTAGCAAGTTAAACATCGCTCTTGCTAGTGTAGAAACTGGTGATGTATTTAATTTTGAGGTAACAACATCTAAAGGGGGTAAGACCTACTTCTCTAGTGCTAGTTTTAATGCAGCAGTTGTATGTGCATACAACCCTGATTTAGTAACTGGTAACTACAACGCTGTAAGTGATTCATGGGGTGTTGATGGTAATGTTACAATTACTGCTGATCCTGATGATGAGTACAAATTATATGTTACCGGACTTGCCACTATTGATGGCCTTGATGAAGACAAAGGACCTCTTGTAATGATTGTTAATCCTTTAAACTTTGCAATTAGTGTTCCAAAAGTTGTACTTGCCTCTTCAACAGCTCCGTGGGGGGTAGCATACACAAATATATGGTATGAAGGATTTGGTGAAGTAAATACCTGCAATGGAACACATACATTATACGTAACTATTGGTGTTGATCAAGGTACATTTGGAGGAGCACCTCATACTTTTGTATTGACAAAATTATAACTATTTATTTTCTTTTAAAAAGGTGGCTATTTAGCCACCTTTTTTTGTCTTTGTACGTTGAGTTTGCTTATAAACTAACAGGGTGCAAGTCCCTGTATGTGCTAAGTTGATTGGAAACATTAGCGATAGGCAAGGTTGTAAGGAGTGACCCTGTAATTGAAGGAAGCCATCAGTAAACTTTATATACTGACGAGCAGAAGTCTGATACAAGGCTGACTTGGCAAGAGCAACCGAGCACTGGATTTGGAACAGCCAAAATTCAACATAAACCCCAACCAGTAAATCAGGCAGTACGCAAGGAAAGTTTACCACCTTATCCCGAGAAGTCTCACTTCCAGTTGTTACAGCGACAAGCTGTTTGGAGACAACCAGCCATTGGAATTGAGAAGTCAGCAGAGGACATATTCCCCTGACGATACAAAGGTTGGGAGAAGGTCTTGTAAGGGGTAGTGCAAATGATGTCAAAATTAAATTAAACAGATAATGATGTATGTGTTTGATAGCTAAAACGAAAATACAATTTAGTGGTTTGTTTATGGTTTATTAAATGATGCCAAATGTTTAATACTAGCTTAACCGAAGTTTAATTAACTTATACATTGTTTAAACGAATAACAAATTATGTATTGAATTGATTTAATTGAGTTGTAGATATGAAATAGTTCTTTTTTGAAAAGTTTGTAATTTACAAAATATTGATTTTTTTATAGGGGTATATAGGGGGTAACCCAAGTAGTATCCAAATACCAGTTTATCGTGAAAATCTAACTGAACATATCCATTATGTAATTGACAGTAAGCAATTTAGCAGCCGTTTTAGAGACGGGAAAGATGGAGTGCTTATCCGTCATCGAAAGTTACCTATCAAAACCATAATCCTATTTGTGCTCAAGTTTAAGGGTTCCATACAGCGGGAAATCGATCTCATCTTTTGCAAAGCAATGGCTAAGCGAGAAGGTTGACATACCACCGTTCAAGCCAATTGATTTTGAGAAAGATTTTTCTAAAGGCGAATTGGCCGAAAAGGTAACGCTATTTCATACCGATTATCCTGAGAGCAATATTTTCTCTCTTACCATTAAGTATGGTGCAGGTAGTGCTGCTATTCCAGGTCTCGACTATAGTGTAAATCTTATGAATAGAGCTGGTATTATGGCGCTTCATACCCCTTACGAATTGAAAAAGGAGTTTAGTAAGCTGGGGTGTACTGTTAACTTTTATAATGATAAAAGTTACACCTATGTTACCCTACGGGGAAAGGAATCGAGTTTAGCAAAGGCTTGCCAATTGCTTTCCCGTACTTATCTTATGCCCTCACTGGACGATAAACAGCTTAACAGTTTAATCGGTAGTCAGTTGGGGTCGAGAAGTATGGAGGCCAGGAACAAAGATATCCAATCGGATGCCTTATACCAATACCTGATGTATGGTGAGAATTCGAGCTACCTGAATAGATTATCAAACGAGGATGTGTTAGGACTAACGGTTTCAAAACTTGCAGCAAATTTTATTAATGCAACGCATTATGAAACTTCTGTACATTACACCGGTAAATTCTCTTTCGAAGAGGTGAAAGAAGTGCTTACCAATAATTTAGCATTTCCTTCTAACCTAAAGTCTAGCGCATCACCCGTTTCAACTCCACAAGCACAATATACTGAGAATACAATATTTATGTTCAACAATCGGAACGCTCGACAGGGTGATGTCTATATTTTTATCCCAGGCGAAGAATATCAGCTTGAGCAGAGACCTGTGATTGATGCTTTCAACCAGTACTTTGGGGGTGGTTTTAATGGTGTTGTTTTACAGGAACTAAGAGAGTTACGTTCGTTTGCCTATACAGCAAGTGCCAACTATAGTATTCCCCCAGTTCCTGGCCGAAAAGCTATGTTTACTGGTTACATCGGAACACAGGGAGATAAAACACTTGATGCAATTGGCGAATTCTTACGTCTAATTAACGACATGCCACAGTATCCCGAGAGAATGGATAATATCAAGGATTATCTACTCCAGGCAGCTGTATCGTCCTCACCATCAAAACGCCAACTTACACAAACTGTTGAGAGTTGGATGAAAGCTGGTTACACAGAGGATCCTCGTATTGAATTGGTAAAAGAGTATAGCGCGGTTTCGTTTGACGATGTGTTAGACTTTTACGCTAAAAGAATCAAAACAAAACCAATAGCAATTGCTATAGTAGTTGATACAAAAATGCTGGATAAGAAGCAGCTAGGCTCATTTGGTAAAGTGGAGGAGGTGAAAAACAGTAAGATTTTTAAGTACTAGAGCCAAAATCATTAAAATGATTGGCCGTTATGGTACCTAAAGCCTTTGCGTCATACGAACCACGAAGTGCTCGACGATGTCAAACCCTCGTGCTTTGAGGGTTGAAGCAATCTATAAAATCCTGTTAATTAAAAGATTGCTTCATCCGCCGGCTGGCGGATTCACAATGCCGTGTCATTTTAATCAACTTATTTGTCATAGGCATTATAACGGATAATCATTCATATTCAAGCCAAAATGGGGCTCGCATTGCGAGCCCCATTTTTTTAGTTCTCTTCATAAGCTGCGCAGTTTAAGTGTGCTTTTTCAATGCAAGTATTGTCTGCACATCATCTAACATCAAGGTTCATCTCCCCTAAGGCATCTCTCGCAGCAATATCCCTTTGTGTATTCTGAACAATTGCTACTCCAGATTTGTTTTGATTGAAAATTATGGTATGTCCAAACTACTAAGCCTAACCCTATTAACTCTATTAACTTTTGGGTCGGTTAGCTCACAAAAAATATCTTATAAGATGAAGAATACTGATTTAGAAACGGCCACCCTTGGCGCAGGGTGCTTTTGGTGTGTGGAGGCTATATTCGAAAGGGTAAATGGTGTGCACGATGTTGTATCGGGATATACGGGTGGGAAGATTGCAAATCCTACTTACCGAGAGGTATCATCGGGCCTAACTGGCCATGCCGAGGTGGTGCAGGTAAGGTTCGATCCCACCGTAATTAGCTATGCTAAAATCCTTGAGATATTTTTCAAAACCCACAACCCAACTATGCTTAATCGGCAAGGTGCCGATGTGGGCACGCAGTACCGATCAGCCATATTCTATCACTCCGAAGACCAAAAAAGTATAGCATATGATGTGAAGAATATGCTTAGTAGAGCTGCTATTTGGA
>Ga0334895_1003806_pt1 | contig 11227 bp, 8 predicted proteins | sample GraSluR3_MG_7_FD_207229 | JGI IMG/M metagenome (GOLD analysis project Ga0334895, IMG submission 207229) | Sludge microbial communities from methane-producing bioreactor in Wageningen University, Netherlands - Granular Sludge_31_05-R3 | ecosystem: Engineered > Bioreactor > Anaerobic > Unclassified... | reverse complement strand
ACCAGGAGGCGGGACCATGCGCGAGCGAGCCAGCGGAATCCTCTGCCACCCCACATCGCTGCCCGGTCGCTATGGCATCGGCAGCCTGGGGCGCCACGCCCGCGCCCTGCTCGATTTCCTGGTCGATGCGGGCCAGTCCTATTGGCAGGTGCTGCCTCTGGGTCCCACGGGCTATGGCGATTCGCCCTACCAGGCTTTTTCGGCCTTTGCCGGCAACCCGCTGCTCATCGATCTGGACGAGCTGGTGGAGCTGGAGCTCCTCAGCCAGGACGACCTGGCCGACGCGCCCGTCTTTGCCCAGGGCGACGTCGACTATGGCGCCGTCATCGGCCATCGGGACCTGGTGCTGCGCCGCGCCAGCGCCCGCCTGACGGCGGGCCAGGCCGACGCCGCGCTCCAGCGCGAGCTAGAGGCGTTTTCCGGGCAGCAGGCCGCCTGGCTGGACGACTATGGCCTCTTTATGGCCTGCAAGCGCCGCTTTGACTGGGCCGCGTGGACCGATTGGGAGCCTGGCATCGCCTTGTGCCAGCCCGACGCGGTGGCCCGTTGGCGCGACGAGCTGGCCGACGACGTCGCCCACCAGCGCGTGCTCCAGTGGCTGTTCGATCGGCAGTGGCGGGCGCTGCGCGGGTACGCCCACGCCGCTGGCCTGCGCATCATCGGCGATATGCCCATCTTTGTGGGCCACGATAGCGCCGACGTCTGGGCCCACCGCGACCTCTACTACCTGGACGAGGCGGGCCACCCCATCGTCATCGCCGGCGTGCCGCCCGACTATTTCAGCCCCACGGGCCAGCGCTGGGGCAACCCCCTCTATCGCTGGGATCGCATGGCCGAGCGCGGTTATGCTTGGTGGATCGACCGCGTCTCCCACGCCCTGGAGCAGGTGGATCTACTGCGGCTGGACCATTTCCGCGGATTCTGCGGCTACTGGGAGATCCCCGCCGACGAGCCCACCGCCGTCAACGGCCGCTGGGTGCAGGGGCCTGGGCGGGCCGTCTTTGAGGCCCTAGCCGATGCCCTGGGCGGCCTGCCCATCATTGCCGAGGATCTGGGGCTCATCAGCGCCGATGTGCATGCCCTGCGCGACGAGCTGGGCCTGCCGGGCATGCGCGTGCTCCAGTTCGCCTACGATTCCGACGCCAGCAACGACCATCTGCCGCACAACTGTCCCGCTAACTGCATCCTCTACACGGGCACCCACGATAACGACACGACGCGCGGCTGGTACGCCAACGCGCCCGCCAAGACGCAGCACCGCTTTCGCAGCCATACCGGCAGCGACGGCTCCAGCCCGGCCTGGACCATGATCCGCTTGGCGATGACATCGGTGGCCGACCTGGCCATCGTGCCGCTGCAGGACGTGCTCGACCTGGGCAGCGAGGGCCGCCTGAACCTGCCTGGCCGCGCGGCGGGCAACTGGACCTGGCGCTATACCGAGGAGGCCCTCACGCCGGCCCTGGCTGAGGCGCTCAAGGCGCTGGCCGTGGTCTCGGGCCGCTGGTGGGACGAGGACGAGGAGCCCGCATCCGGCGAGCCCCTCATCCTCGCGTACGAGCCGCCCCTCAGCTAGCGGCGGCTGCGGGGGTTACGCCTCCCAGAGGGAGCGCAGGTAGGGGACGGCCTCGGCATGGATCGGCCGCGGGTCGCCCTGGCCGCAGTATTCCAGCACGATCCACCCGTCATAGTGGCTATCTTTGGCCAGCTCGACGATCTCGGCCATGGGCACCTTGTCGGGCTTCCCATCGGTGAACGTGTCGATCTTGATGTGCAGGTTGCCCGCGCCCGGCAGGAACCGCGCTGCCGCGTCCAACACCTCACGCACGTCCTCCTGGCTGGGCTCCCGCTGAAAGTAGCCGTGCACCACGTTGGTGGGGTCGGGGTTGGGCACCAGGTTGGGGCTGGCCACGTCATAGAGCAACTCCAGCAGGCCGTCGATGTCGGCCACCACCGAGCTATGGTTCTCCAGGCAGCAGACCACGCCCAACTCCTCGGCCACGGGCATCACGCGGCGGTAGGCGTCCACCACCCGCGCCCGCTCCACGGCGGGGTCCTGGCCCTCCTGATGGTAGCCCGTGAACACGTTCAGCCGCTGCACGCCCGAAAGGCGGGCCGCCGCGATGCAATCGACAAAGCGGGCGATCTCCTGGGCGCGCTCGCCCACGTCGGCCACGGCGAAATCGTTCCCCGCGATCAGCGTCGAGACGCCCAGCCCCTGCTCCTGGGCCAGCTCGGTTACCCAGATGTACTGCTGCCCCAGCCGCTGGCGATCCAGATAGCCAAAGTGGACCTCATAGCCGTCGGCGCCCACGGCCTTGGTCTCACGGGCGAACGCGGGCCAATCCATCCCTTCCGCGAACGCTTTGCGATAGCCCCACGAACTCACGGCGATGCGCATGCTGTCCTCCTCTTAGCAGAACCAGGGACTCGACACGGCGCGACGCAGGTTGATCTGATCCACCACGGCGTTGCCGCGCTGGGTGATCAGGAACATGGCAACGGCGGCCACCTCCTCGGGGGTCATCAGCACGGAGGTGTCCAGGTCGGGGCGGGCATCGGAGATCAGGTCGGTAGCGACGCCGCCGGGGCAGAGGGCGTGGACGCGGATCCCCTCGGGCTGCAGCTCTTGCGCCAGCACCTTGGTGAACCCCATCAGGGCGTGCTTGGACGCCGTATAGGCCGCCTGGTTGACATAACCCTTGACGCCCACCACCGAGGCGACGTTCAGGACGCACGCCTGCTTGTCACGCGCCAGCAGCGGCAGCGCCTCGCGGCACATCAGGAACGGCCCTCGCGCGTTGACGGCCATGGCGCGGTCCCAATCGGCGGTGCTGGTCTCGGCCACGGGGCCGAACACCCCGATGCCCGCGCAGTTCACCAGGACATCGATGCGGCCCCAACGCGCCGCCACCTGCGCTAGGGCCGCCCGCACCTGCGCCTCGTCGGACACGTCGGCGCCCAGGGGCAGGGCGGTGACGCCCAACGCTCGCGCTTGCTCGGCAACGGTCCGCAAGGCCTCGCCCTCATCGGGGGAGAGGTTGGAGAGGGGGGATCCCGCCGACGGCTGCGGCGCGCGCGCCACCAGCCCCACGTCGGCCCCCGCCGTGGCGCATGCCAGCGCAATGGCGGCGCCGATGCCGCGGCTGGCGCCGGTGATGACGGCTACCTTGTTCTCAAGTGGCCTCTGCTTCACGCTGCTCCCTTCTGCATGATGGACGCGATGGTAACATCGGCTCTTGGGCGGGTCAAGCTGGCAGCGGCGCGGCCCCGCCGAGGAGCGCTTGGTGCCGTCAGGCGAGCCGAGTATCATACCGTAAGCGCGGGGATAGGATGCGTTACGAGGGTTGATGGATGCTGCAACAGTTGGTTCGTCTGGTAGCGGGTTCTGACGTGCAGTCGGTGGCGACGCTGGCCCAGGCACTGGACGCGACCCCCGAGCTGGTGGAGCAGATGCTGGAGCAACTGGAGACGCAGGGCTACCTGGAGCGCCAGGTCATCGGTTGCGTGGCTACCGCCTGCCAGAACTGCGCCTACGCGGGGCAGTGTGGGCCCGATGGGCGCGCCGCTGGCGTGCGCGGTTGGAGCCTGACCGCCAAGGGCAAGCAGCTCGCCGCCCGTGGATAGGGGGATAGGGTGACCCAGGCGGGCGTCGCGGCTGTCCTCGCACGGCGTGACCGTCGTCGGCTGCGCTGGTTCGGGCGGGCGTTGCGCGCCTGCGCCCCGATACTGCGCCAGCGCTATGGCGATGGCCGCGCCGACCAACTGGCTCGTGACGCCTACCACGCCTATGCGGAGTTGCTGCCTACGCTGCCGCCCATCTCGCTGGCCCGCGATCCCATGGCCTGGTTCACCCTGGCGGGCGTGTGGGCCCTGGCCCTGCATCAGGCGGGGCAGCCGCTGGGCGGCACCGCCGAGGACGTGGGTTGGGTGCTAATCGCCTGCCTGGAGCGCGTCTATGGCGCCATCCCGCGCTGGCTGCGACGGCTGGCGGGCCGGGTCTTCCTGAGCGCCCCCTCCCGCTGGATCATCGCCGGCCTGGGCCGCCGCTCGCAACGTCGGCGCCTGCCCTGCACCTTTGTCTGGCGGGTGGTGCCCGATCCAGCGGCCGACCTGGCCATCGATTACGACCAGTGCCCCATCAACATCCTGCTGCGCGATCTGGGCGCGGGCGAGCTGGTGCCCTACCTCTGCCAGACCGACTATGCCACCTTTGGCGCCCTCGGCGTGGGGTTCGAGCGTACCCAGACCCTGGCCTGGGCCTGCTCCCACTGCGATTTCCGCATGAGCCGTGGGGGCGAATCTCACCCCGCCTGGCCGCCGCTCTTTCGCGAGGGGCATTGCGGCCGCTCTGTGCCCTCCGCTCCCCAGGAGGAGGCCGCCCCATGAGCCTAGCCGATCCTGCCCTCTATGACGCCATCCTGCAGCGGCATTCCACCCGACGGTACGACCCCGCACCGCTGGATGCATCCCAGCTCGATGCCGCCGTCGCCCTGGCCCGCGAGGCCCGCCCGCTGGTCGCCGATAACGACGTCGGTTGGCACCTGGTGGAGCGCGTCGAGGAGCAGGACGTGGCCGCCTTTCTGGGGCGATACGGCCGCCTGATCGCCTTGCCCCACATGCTGGTGCCCCACGTGATGAGCGGCGAGCATGCCCTGCTGGACCTGGGCTTTCGCAGCGAGCAGGTGGCCGTTTACCTGGAGCGGATGGGCATTGCCACCTGCTTTCTCGGCGCCCTCACCGACGAGCCCCGCGTGGCCCGCCGCTTTGGGCTGGACGAGGGCGCGCGCATCGGCGCGGCGTTGGTCTTGGGTCGGGATCCCGACGCCGCCGGCCGCCGCGCCGTCAACGCCCTCTTTCGGCGGGCGGCGGGGGGTACGGGGCGCTTGCCGCTGGAGCAGCTTTGCTACGACCAGGACGGCCGCCCCGCGACGCCGCCCGCGCGCTGGGAGTCGCTGTTCGAGGCCGCCCGCTGGGCCCCATCGGCCCGCAACGCCCAGCCCTGGCGCTTTCAGCTGGTCGGTGCTACACTCGGCATGCCTGCCGCGCGGGTCTGTACAGTGCGCCAGCATCGACGCTATGGCGGCATGCAGGACTACCGCTGGTTCGACGTCGGCGCCTGCTTGGCCAATCTGCATCTGGCGGCCCAGGCCGAGGGGCGTTGGCTGGAGATCGACCTGTCGCAGAGCGGCCGCGAGGTGGCGCTGGGCGACGAGGCTTACGACATCGCCGCGTCCGTGCGGTACGCCGCCGCGGCCTGGCCCGCGCTGGCATAGCGACGATCCACCCATCAATCCTTTCTAGCAGGAGGCAGCATGCGAGCACCCATCCAACCCGTCATTGATGGCGACGACATTCAGGCGTTCCAGCAGGCGTTCGCCGCCAACCCCAAGAACACCCTGGCCATGAACGCCGTCACCCGTAGCGGCATCGGCCCCGTGGCCATCCGCCGCGAGGTGCTGGCCCGCACCGATCACACCTATTCGCACTGGATCCAGACCCCCGAGGCCACCAACCAAAAGGCCAGTGGCCGCTGCTGGCTCTTTGCGGGGCTGAACACCCTCCGCCTCAAGGCCAGGCAGCGGATGGGGCTGGAGAGTTTCGAGCTTTCTCAGGCCTATCTCATGTTCTGGGACAAGGTGGAAAAGGCCAACTATTTCTACGAGAACATCCTGGCCACGATGGACGAGCCGCTGGATGGCCGCCTGCTCATGTGGCTGCTGGCCCAGCCCCTCAGCGACGCGGGCCAGTGGGACATGTTTGTCAACCTGATCGAGAAATACGGCGTGGTGCCCAAGGCCGTCATGCCCGAGTCGTTCAGCAGCAGCGCCTCGGCCCACATGAACGGCGTCCTCACGACGCGTCTGCGGGACGACGCCCGCCAGCTGCGCGCCATGGCCGCTGACGGCGCCACGGTGGACGAGCTGCGCGCCGCCAAGGCCGAGATGATGAGCCGCTTCTATGGCATGGTGGTCATCCACCTGGGCCCGCCGCCCATGCAGTTCCATTGGGAGTGGCGCGACAAGGAGGACGTCTTTCATCGACACGGCGAGATCACGCCGCAAGAGTTCTTTCGCACCTACGTGGGCGTTGATTTCGACGACTATGTCTGCCTGATCAACGCGCCCACCGACGACAAGCCGTTCTACCGCCTGTACACCGTCCAATACCTGGGCAATATCGTCGGCGGCTACCCGGTGCGCTACCTCAACGTGCCCGTGGACGTCATCAAGCGTGCCGCCGCCCAGTCCATCGTCGAGGGCGAGGCCGTCTGGTTCGGCGCCGACGTGGGCAAGCAGTGGGCCCGCGACGAGGGCATCCTCCACGATGCGCTCTACGACTATGGCCTGGTGGTGGGCCTGCCCGACGGCCTCGACAAGGCCGCCCGTCTGGACTATGGCGATAGCAGAATGAACCACGCCATGGTGTTCACGGGGGTGGATCTGGACGACGACGGCAACCCTACCAAATGGCGCGTGGAGAATAGCGGCGGCACCGAGGCGGGCGACAAGGGATTTATGACCATGAGCGACGGCTGGTTCAGCGAGTACCTCTACGAGGTGGTGGTGCACAGGGGCTACCTGGACGACCAGGTGCTGGCCGTGCTGGAGCAAGAGCCCATCGTGCTGCCGCCGTGGGATCCCATGGGCGCCCTGGCGTGACCGCGAGCGGCGGCCAGCCATGAGTGCTACCCTCTATGTCGGGCCCGTCGCCGCTGGCAAGACTGCCTATGCCGTGGCGCGGGCCCGCGAGGCGGCGCGCGGGCTGGCCGCCACCCCCGCCGTGGTGGTGGCCTCGTCGCTGCAGGTGCACGCCTTTCAGCGGCGGTTGGCGGCGGCTGGCGGGGCCATGGGCGTGCACGTCAGCACGTTGCCGCGCTTTTGCCAGCGCTGCCTGTCCGCCGCCGATGGATCAGGGGTGCTCCCGCCAGGCGACGTGCTCCAGCGCCTGCTGGAGGCCGCCTCGTCGCGCGCCGAGCTGGGCGCGCTGGCTTCCCTGGCCGACAAGCCGGGCTTTTGGGTGGCCATGCGGCTGCTGATCGCCGAGGCCAAGGCCAGTGGCATCAGCGCCGATCAGCTGGAGCGCGCCTCCGACGCCGTGGGCGTGCCCGCGCGGTTGCGCGACCTGGCTGCCGTCTACCAGGTCTATGAGCGCATTCTGGACGAACAGGGCTGGCTGGATGCCGAGGACGCTCTGGCCCAGGCGGGCGCGCTGATCGAGGCGGGCGGGATCGACGTGGCCGCCCGTTGGCCTTTGGTGATCGTCGACGGCTTTGACGACTTTGCCGCGACTCAGCGCGATCTGCTGCGCCACCTGGCCGCTCGCACCGAGCTGCTGGTGCTGCTGGCCGACGACCCCGCCGCGCCCGAGCATCTCTATCGGCGCTATGCCCGCACTCGCCGCGAGCTGGAGCAGACCCTTGCGGTAGAGGCCCAGCCGCTGCCCACGGGCGTATCCACGCCCGCCGCGGTCGATGGCCCGCGCTACCTGCTCCAGGGCCTGACGGCCACCCCGTCGCCGCCAGCCCGCGACCTGGGCGAGGCCGTGACCATGGCTGCCTGCGGCGATCGCCTCTCCGAGGTGCGCACCGCCTTGCGCTGGCTCAAGGCCCGCATTGTCCAGGAAGGCGTGCCCGTCGATGCGACCGCGTGCATCGCCCGCGACCTGGGGGCCTACCGCCCGCACCTGGAGGCCGTGGCCCGCGAGTACGGCCTGCCGCTGCGCGTGGTCGACGGCGCGCGGCTGGGCCGCAGCCCCGTTATCCAGGGGCTGCTGGGCCTGGTCCATACCCAGATCGCCGACCCGACCGTCGGCCGTGAGTTGCTGGAGCCTCGCTTGGTGCTGGAGGCGTGGCGCTCGCCCTACCTAGACTGGGGGGCACCTGCAGCCGAGGCGGCGGCTGCCTCGGACGACGGCCCCGCCAGCGCTTCCCTTGCTGCTGGCGACGCGCCTGCCGCTCACCTGGACGAGCTGGTCCGCCGCTACCGCATCCTGGGCGGGGCGGAGCAGTGGGAGGATGCGTTTCGGCGCGAGGAGCGCCGCCTGGAGGCCGAGGACGCCGACGAGGCTGCCCGCCAGCGCCTCGAAGAGCTGCGCGCGGCCTGGGATCGCTTCCTGTCGCGGATCGCGCCGCGCCAGGGGCTGCGTCCCTGCCGCGACCATGTGGCCTGGCTGGAGGAGATCGTCGGCCCCGACCCCGTGCGGCCCCAACGCGACGATGACGTCGACCAGCATGCCGCCGACGACTCGCTGGGGGTGGTGCGCAGCATCCGCGCCCTGGGCGGCCAGGAAGCCTTCCCTGCCGACCGCGAGGCCGCCGTGCGCGATATCGCCGCCTTGCAGGCCCTCAAGGATCTGCTGCGCGCCATGGTTTGGGTGGATGAGGCCCTCCAGCGGCCGCCCATGGAGATGGCCGGCTTTGTCCGCGAGCTCGACGCCGCCGTGCGGGCGGCCACCTACCGCTTGCCCGTGGAGCCTGGCCTGGCCTCGGTGCTGGCGCTGGATGTAGCCCAAGCCCGCGGGTTGCGCTTTGAGGCCGTGGCCCTGCTGGGCTTGGCCGAGGGCGAGTTCCCCGCCGTCATCCACGAGGACGTCTTTCTCACCGACGCCGATCGTGATGCCCTCGCGCGGCGTGGCTTGCCGCTGCGCCCCTCCACCGAGAGCTATGAGCGCGAGCTGTTCCTGGTGGCCATCTCGCGCGCCAGCCAGCATCTCTTGCTGACGCGGCCTCGCCTGGCCGACAATGGCGCCTCCTGGCAACCTTCGCCTTACTGGGAGGAGGTGCGCCGCCTGCTGACCCGCGATCCGCTGGCCGTGGGCGGGGAGGCGCCGCCCAGCGCTGCGCAGGCCGCCTCGCTGGCCGAGGCGCTGGCCCTGCTACGGCCCGCCGCCGCCGATGCCGCCTCGGCCTGGCTGGCGCAGCACTATCCCCACGTCACCCAGCACGTGCGCCGCGCCGCCCAGCGGGTGGTGGTGCAGAGTGGGTCCGCCAGCGCTGGGTTCTACGGCGGGACGTCGGCCGTCGTGAGGGGGACGGGGTCGGGGGTGGGGGGCTACCCTACGCTGGCCGCGGGCGACCTATCGCGGGCGGCATCGGGGCTGGCGCGGCAGTTCGATCGCTACCATCCCATCAGCGCCTCGCGCCTGGAGGCCTATGCCGCCTGCCCCTACCTGTTCTTGACGTCCAGCGTGTTCCGCCTGGAGGAGCGCGAGCCCGTGGCGGAGGGGCTGAACGCGGCCCAGCGCGGCTCGATCTACCATCGCATCCTGGCCGAGGCCTACGCGCATCCCCAGGTGAGTGACCCCGCTGACGTGGAGCAGGTGTTGGCGCATCTGCCCGAGGTGCTGGAGCGGGTCCTGGACGCTGCCCCCGACGTGGACGGCTTTCGCCCCACGGCCTGGTGGCGCCATACCAAGGAAGAGATCGCCCATGACGTGGAGGCAACCGTCGTTGCCCTGGCCGAGACGGGGCCCTACACGCCGCGCTGGTTCGAGCAGCGCTTTGGCCGCGGCGGGATGCCCGCCCTGGGGCTGGAGCGCGGCGGCGACGGCGTGGCCGTCTCGGGCATCGTCGATCGCATCGACGTCCGCGCCGACGGCGGCCTGCGGGTGATCGACTACAAGACGGGCGGCAAGGGCTCCTATACGGCCAAGGCGTTGGAGCGTGGCGAGAAACTCCAGGTGGCCCTCTATGCTTTGGCGGCCCGCGACGCCTTGGGGCTGGGCCAGCCCGTGGAGGGGTTCTACTGGCACGTGTGCCAGGCGGAGCCTAGCGGCCTACGCCTTTCCAAATATGGCGACGGGCTGGAGGATGCCCTTACCGTCGTGATTGAGCATGTCTGGCGCATCGTGGAGGGCATCCGCGCGGGGCGGTTCGCGGCGCGTCCGCCCGCGACAGGCTGCCCCAGCTACTGCCCGGCCGCCGCCTACTGTTGGCGCTACCGGCCTGGATGGCAAGGGGGCTGACGTGACCACCATGCATCCTCTGGTGCGCCAGGTGAACCCCAGCGACGAGCAGATGCCCGCCGTCACCGCGCGCGGCGCCGACCTGGTGCTGACCGCCGGCGCGGGCACGGGCAAGACCCGCACCCTGGTGGCGCGGTACCTGGCGCTGCTGGCGGAGGGCATCCCCGTGCGGCGGCTGGTGGCCATCACCTTTACCCAAAAGGCCGCCCGCGAGATGCGCAACCGCATCCGCGACGAGCTGCGCCGCTACCTCTCGCGCGATGATCTGCCGGCCGAGGAGGCCGCCATTTGGCGCGATCGCTACGTCGAGCTGGACGGCGCCCGCATCAGTACCATCCACTCGCTCTGCAGCGAGATCCTGCGCAGCCACCCTGAGCGCCTGGATCTCGACCCAGGCTACGACGTGCTGGCCGAGGGCGCCATGGCGCTGCTACGGCAACGCGCGCTGCGCGACGCCCTGGCCTGGGCCGCCGACGACGACGAAGCCGCGCTGGCCTACACCCGCTTGGGCGAGCGCATGCTGCGGCGGGCCGTGGAGACGCTGCTCAAGGACCGCCTGACCGCCGACGAGGTGCTGCGAGAGCTGCCCGTCAACGACCTGTTGGGCCACTGGCGAAAGCTGATGGCCGACGAGAGCTGGGCCGCCTGGTGCGCGCTGCGGTCCGATCCCGCCTGGTGCCAGGCCGTAGAGTCTATCGCCCACGCCACGCCGCTGGACGATAGCGACCTCCTGGCCATCCAACTGGCTGGGCTGCGCGCCGCCCTGGCTCAGGCCGAGGTCATGGATGCCGCCACCTGGGATCCCGGCTGCCTGGCGCCCGTGGTCGCCATCAAGCTCACCGGTGGTGCGGGCGGCAAGTGGCCTGGCGGCAAGGCCGAGGTGGATGCGCTCAAGGATGACCTGCGAATCTTGCGGTCTCTTTGGGATGGTTACGGGCCGACGGTGATGCTGGCGCCCAACGACGCCGACGAGGCGCTGGCCCAGGCCATGCCGCCCGCCATCGCCTGCTACCGCCGCGCCAGCCAGCTCTATGAGCAAGCCAAGACGGCGCTGCACGCGCTGGACTATGACGACCTCGAGCAGGGCGCGCTGACGCTCCTGGCCGACCCCGAGGTCCGCGGCGCCTGGCAGGCCCGTGTCGACGCCGTGCTGGTGGACGAGTTCCAGGACACCAACCAGCGCCAGCGTGACATCGTGCGGCATCTCTGCGCGGCGCCGGGTCAGCTTTTCGTGGTGGGCGATGCCAAGCAGTCCATCTATCGC
>Ga0334895_1003804_pt1 | contig 11228 bp, 8 predicted proteins | sample GraSluR3_MG_7_FD_207229 | JGI IMG/M metagenome (GOLD analysis project Ga0334895, IMG submission 207229) | Sludge microbial communities from methane-producing bioreactor in Wageningen University, Netherlands - Granular Sludge_31_05-R3 | ecosystem: Engineered > Bioreactor > Anaerobic > Unclassified... | reverse complement strand
TCTCTCTCCTCAATTTTTTACCGCTCAAAAAGGATTCCTAAGAAAGATTACAGGATTTTTTTTCTAAGGGGAAGGAGAAAAGACAGCCGCGGCATAAACCGGAGCCCCGTCGGACTTTTGATAGAGAAGAGGAAATGCGCTGAAAAAGAAACGTCTCCCTCTCAGCCTGTCAAGGCCGGCAAGATTTTCCACAAGGAGAAAACCCTTTCCCAACAGAATATGGTGAATGCGCTGAGGGCCCTTTACAGGGTCGAGGGAAGGCGCATCCACTCCGACACCTTTAAGGGGGAGAGAAGCCAGCCAGAGGGCTGTTTTCGGGCTTAATACGGGGTAATTTTCAAAGTATCCGGGTCTCCCCCACAAACGATCCCAGCTCGTATGGATGATAAGATAGTCGCTCTTTCGGATCTCTTCCTCTTTTTGCACCATGATATCAAGGGGGATCTCCTTCCCTCCGAAAGCGGTAGCATCAACAAGAACACCCGGCCCTGCAAAAGAGCCGGGGTTGTAGTGATCAAGCGTTTTTCCTCCGTGAATCATATGAGCCGGAGCATCCATATGGGTCCCGGTGTGGGAGGAAAAGGAGAGACGGGTTTCGGCGAAATGATCCTTTTCCACTGAAAAGATCCTCTTCACAGAGGGCGGTTCAGTCCCCGGAAAGAGGGACATCTCCTCTTCAATGAGATGAGAGAGACAAAGGGTCTCCATGGGCTCCTTCTCTCCTAAAAGACCTTATAACCCAGAATGAGATATAGATCAGTCCCCCATACCCTCCGCTCATCATCCTGGATCAGTTCTTTCTCTTTTCTGTGGCTCAATATCGCTTGACTCTCAAGCGTAAGACGCGTCGTCAGGGCATAATATGCACGTGCTCCGAACCGATGTACCTTGCTACGGTGCAATTCAATCTCACCTTCATCCTTTTTGGAAAAATAATATCCATAAGATAACTGGAAATAGCTCCGTGTGTCAGGATAATACGAGAGTCCGGTTTCTAACATCACACTTTCTTCCCGGGCGTTTTGAGAGGCCATGTTCATCCCCGTGTGATCATAATCAGCAGATCTCCATTCTGCTCCTGCTCCAAAGGACAGAAAACGATTGATGATCTTATAGTAAAAGGCCGAAGCACTGAAAAAGGGTCCGTTTTCCGTTTCTTTGGACTGCACTCCATCCATCCAACGCCTATAGACATGGCTTTTCTGATAGCCGAAAGCCGATGAGAGCCTGGATCCGTTGAGCCTTCTCACCTCAAATTCATAAAACATCAGCATCATATCCTGAAGAATGGCAAAATATTCAATATTCTCTTCCCGAAGCAGGTTTCTTTCCCTTAAGAAAGCATCAATGCGTTTAAAGTCTTCCATGCGTTTAAGACGGCTATCCAAGACCCGCCCCTCTTCTAACTCACAGACCAGATCCCCCAAAGCCCGGAGGTCCTTATCTGCGGGATAACGGGTCAGTAAATCGTTATGATAAAGCTCATCGATGATAATAAGAGCTCTGACCATAGCGCTCATATCAAAGACCCTTCCGTACCCTATTCCCCCTTGAAGCCGGTTTTCTGTTTTATAATAACGTTTATCCGTCTCCCGATAATTGGTATACTCCTCCTCATAACGAAATTCTTCGCCGGCAAGAACAAAAAAGCGCCCGCCGATATAATAACGTCCGTCAAAAGAGGCCGCTAATCCATAAAGTTTTTCATGCCGGGAGTCGTTATTATCCTTGAAGAGTGTGTAGCCGATATCGCCGCGCAGATGATAATCCGTTTCCCATTTTTCTCTATAGAAATATCCAAAATAATGTCCTCCCAAAGATGTTGAAAAATCAGTGCGATAAGCTTCCTCTCCGTCTGTTTCACTGCTTTCCGCTGAAATAGTCAGACCCGGGAAGGTAAATTCCAAACCCTGCCTGTGAAAATCGGGCAATGTATAAGAGGAAAAGTCAAAATCCTGTTGTTCTCCATAAACAGAGGTCGTCAAAATCAACAACACAAAAAAATATATTCCTTTTTTCATAATCATCACCTTTAAAATATTTTATAGGCCAGCTGGGCCTGCACTGTTCCGGAAACAATCTCACGTTTATGGCTGTAAAAAGCATCCCTCGTATTGACTGTTTTCCTCAATTGGGACTCTGCTGAAAAAGTCAGCCGGGACGAAAGATAATAGGAGAAATTAATCCCCAAAAAATAATCCCATTGGGACATCTGCTCTTCAATATAATAAGAAGAATCTTCTTTTCTTTTCCGGTACTGCCCGCCGATCTCAGCTTCTAAAACAGTCCGTGTATCCGGGTGCCAGGCTATCCCGGAGCGAAGCAAATAGGCATTTTCCGTCCGGCTTATCTTATCACTGAAAGAACTCGTGTAATCGATGTCACGTGTTTCTTTCCTCCCCTCCCATCGGGCAGAAGTGGAAAAGACCCAATAACGGTTTAATATTTCCCGGTAAAGGAGTTGTACAGAATAAATATCGCTTTTGTAGTTCTCTTTCATCAGAAAAGATGAATCCCACTCATCATAACGATGCCCTTGCCCTTTCCCCAGGCCAAGGGACAACTCATATCCCCGGCTCCAGCCGGATGGAGAAGAGTAGAAAAGCATATCATTCAAAAGAGAAAAATAGTCGATGTTTTCCGAAACAAGGAGCCCATGCTTTACAAAGAAGGCGTCAATTCGCTTCAAGTCCTCGATTCTTTTGATGCGGCTATCATAGACACGGGTGTAACTCAAATCATATAAAAGGTCTGCCAACGCATGCAGAACCTTTGTTTCCGGGTATTGGACGAGTAAGCCGGCCTCATAGAGTTCATCCACAATATAGAGGGCCCGGCGCACATCATTCATTGGATTCATGCGTCCGTAACCGACACCGGCTATGACAGCGCCCGTATAATGATGATAGTCACTCCCGTCTCCGGATACTTCAGAATAATTCAGATAATAATCCCCCTGAAAAAAGAAAGGTTTCAGAATATAGTACCGCAAACGACCCTGAGAGTCCGCATACATTTGATTCGTTTTGAATTTGACTGAACTTTCCTTTTCCCTGTTCAAATATCCTGAAAATAATCCATAAAACTCTCCCTCCCATTTATCAAGCCGGAATGTGTGCTCATAGAAGCCGTGAGTTCCAGCTCTGAAAAGAGAATTCATAAAAGAGTCTCCATTCTCTTTGACGCTCTGTGAATGATAATAAATCGGACACATAGACAAGGTCAGCTGATGAAGCCTGTGATCCGGGACAGTATAAGCTGAAAAGTCAAAGTCAGGCAACTCTGCCAGGACAGCAGGCGCCAGGGCCAGAATCAAAAGTCCCAAAAATAATGTCTTACGCATAGATCCTCCTTTATACTGATAATTCAGTATAATTCCTATTACGTAATGGTCAAGTTTAAAAATAAAAGATTACTCTTGATTGTAAAGATCACAAAAATGAAGACTTGAAGCGAAACCATAGGAGATTTTCAGTTACCTATACGTAATCATTAATATTTTTCTTTTAAAGGAGGCGTATTTATGAAGCGTTTTTTTTCTTAATCTTATTCTTTTACAGCTTACACAGCCGTCTGTGCCCTTTCTGCAGACGATATTGAGCTCCCCACATCAGACGGCCGCTCTATACAGGCAGCCGTCTACACCCCCGAAAATCGTGAAGATCCTCATCTAAAACAAATACCCTCTCTCTTTCAAAAAAGAGAGGGTATTTCATCAATAGGAGCAAAGGCCCATTTTCTTTTTGGCTGCATCTTCTGCAGCTTTAAGAAGCGGATAAGCAGCCGGAGATGCCGTCAATAATGGATGTGTTCCGATTTGAGAGACAAGAACAGCATTGATGTCCATCCTGTTTTGAATAATAAATCCCAATGCATTGGTTAATTCTCCTATGGAAAGGCCTCCGGTGATTTCCCCGCCGAGAATAATCCCTGCTTCCTTGCCGACAATAAGCTTGACCGTTTGCGTTTTCGTCCCGGGTAATTTGCCCGGATGTTTGTCGGGGCCTTCAAATTCTCCGGTAATAATATCAAACCCCTCTTCCCGAGCCCGTGACTCTGTCAACCCGGCTACACCGAAGGCATCCTCACCAAGGGCTGTAGCAAAAATAGAAATAGTTCCGCTGAATGTCTTGACCAAAGATAACTTAAAAAGGTTCATTCCCGCGATACGGGCTTCAGCACAGGCAGTAGAGGCTAACATGGTCCCGATACTCTTACGGGTCACAAAATCCTTCTTCTCAGCGCAGTCACCTACGGCAAAAATATGTTCATCTTCTGTGCGCAGATATTCATCTACTTTAACAGCACCAAATTCATTAAGCGGTAGTCCGGCATCCAAAGCCAATGCCGTGTTAGGCCTGTATCCCATGGCCAAGACAACGGCATCTGCCTTGATGCTTTCTCCGTTATCAAGAAGAACCTCTTCCACTTTACCTGTTCCTTTTATCTCTTTTACTCCGGCACCGGTCATTACTTTAACGCCGGCATTTTTTAAGATCTCTTCAGCTTTAGAAGCTGTTTTTTCGTCAAATGCTTTCCCTAAAATATGAGGCAGCTTTTCCACCAGAGTCACGTCAAGGCCGCTTTTATTGAGCTCATCTGATAGTTCGACGCCGATAAAACCTGCTCCGATGGTAACAACAGAACGGCAATTCTTTAAAGTCTCCTGCATCTTGTCCAAATAAGCCTTATCCTTGGGAACGGTGAAAACATTCTTTAAATCAGCCCCCTTCAGCCAGGAGGGTATAAACGGAACCGATCCCGTCGCCAAAACAAGGCGCTCATATGTTATGGTTTCTCCGCTTTCCAATCGGCATTCTTTTTTTTCCCGGTCGATGGATACAGCTTTATCTTCGAAAAGTGAAATGCCGAGTTTTTCAAACTGCCCTTCCACGGGAATCACATTATTATCTGTTTTTTCAACGGTGGAAAAGACATAGGGAATCCCGCAAGGAACTAAGGTCTTTCCCTTCAAACGTAATACAGTCACGCTTTTTTGAGGATAGGATGTTTTTGCTGTAGCGGCGGCAACTAATCCCGCTGCAGAGCTTCCAATAATAAGAACATCTGTCTTTTGCATAGGCCACACTCCTTTGTTAGCTTTAGCTATCTTTTACGCGCATATTATAACATATCATATGGCCGTGACAATTATTTTTTCACTTTTTTTGATAAAGCTCTCCGTCCCGGATGCTGTAGTCCTTCTTTTTGAGATACGTCCCTAAAAGAATAGAGGAAAGAAGGATCAGAGGCAAAGAAACGGAAAACCGGATGGCGGTAAACTTCAGGCCCATAAAGGAGGCTTCAAAAACAGCCATAGGCACCCGAAATACTGCGGCGGCACTGATGTAAGTAAAAATCACACTGAGTTTGGCCCCTTTTTTATAGAGGCTATGGGCAACGGGAAAGGCCACATAAAGCCCTCCCACCGTTGTCCCGGCTAAAAGAAGAGCCCAGATATAACCCATGAAGAGAGACCCTTCTCCCAAATGCTTCTCAACAGTCTCTTTTTTCACCCACACTTCAAAAAGCCCGATGAGAATAAAGGCGCAGGGGAGGATTTTTATCATATCTAAAGTAAAAGCCCAAATATTTCTTCCCATTTCTTCCCCCGGAGAAAAATTCATCAGGTAGGAAAGCCCCAAAAAAAGGATGAACCCTGCAGCGGCGATAATCCGGATTTTCTTTTTCATTGTCCCAGCTCCCCGAAAAAGAAGCCTGTGGCTAATGCGACAAAAAGAGCCGTAACAAAGCTGAAAACATTTCTGATCACAGTCACCCTTGTCCCGAAATAAGCTTTCTCCACAGGGAAAGTAATGACCCCGACCATCATCAATGTCGTGGTAAATGCCGAAAGGACCATATAAGAGATCCCCTGCTTCAAAAGAAGCCCACATAAAGGGAAAACGATAAAACCGGGCATCAATGTCACAGAACCGATCAATGCAGCCGCGGTCACTGAGATCCAGCCCTGCCCGTTGCCCAGGACTCGGGCAATGACATGCTCCGGTAAAGCTGTCAGAACAGCTGCCATGAGGATCAGAACCATAACAAACGCCGGGGCGATGTGGGCAAATTTTTTCCAGGCGATTTTTAAGGCTTGCCTTGTTTTTTGCTTATCTTTAAAAAATGAAAATAGTAGGAGAAAAAGAGTCCCCGCGTAAAAATAAATCATCTCTGCTCCTCAGGTTAGTTCTCGTTAACCTTTTCTCAAAGATACCTGCCCTCTTTTTCTTTGTCAAGATGCGAAAGAAGAGGGAAACGACGTTTCCCTCTTTAAAGTTTATGCTTTTCCAGCTTTGCCACCAACGCAGTGTAGATCACCGGAATAATAACCAGGGTCAATATTGTGGAAGTTGTCAGCCCTCCTATGATCGTCACGGCCAAGGGCCGCGTCAATTCGCTGCCTTCACCGATCCCGATAGCTAACGGGACAAGGCCGAGGATCGTCGTTAAGGATGTCATTAAAATCGGGCGGAAACGTAATTTGCCCCCTGTTTTAACAGCTTCAAGCAAACCGTAACCTTCTTCTTTTCTCAACCTGTTGATAATATCGATTTTTACAATAGAGTCGTTGACCACGATACCCACAAGGACCACCATACCCATAAGGCTCATAATATTCAGCGAGGTGTTTGTCATCAGCAGAAGGAGGAAAACGCCTATAAACGCCAGGGGAACGGCCAGGATGATGACAAAAGGCTGGAAAAAAGATTCGAACTGAACACCCAGAATCATATATACCAGAATAAGAGAAAGGATAAAGGCAAATCCCAGGCCTGAAAAAGATTCCCGCATGTTTTCGATTTTTCCTCCGAATTTGATTTTGATCTTTCCTGTATCAGACAGTTGATAGAAGCTGTCTCTCGCTTTTTGAATGGCTTCTTCCAAAGAAAGGCCTTTGATATTACACATTAAAGAGACTTTTCTCCGCTGGTCTTCGCGTTTCAACTCATTAGGCACTTTGACAACCGTCATATCGACAATGTCGCGAATTTTATAATCGAACCCGTCAACCGTAATGATCTTTTCCAAAAACACATCATAATTTGGAGGACGTTCTTCATTCTTGACCCAGATATTGATCTCTTTATCCGTATCATAAATGGTTGTCGCCAAGTCCCCTACTGTATATTTTTTTAATTGCTCGATGACAACATAGAGAGGAGTATTGATCGTGTCGATAAAATAGTCCTTAAACCGCATTTCAATGATCTCCCGCTCTAATTCCATGTCTTTGAGGACCAGACGGAATCCATTGATCTTTTCGATTTCCGGTTTAAGCCGGTCGGCTACAGCATTCAGCTCGTCGATCTCCTCTCCCTCCAGAATGACTTCGATGTCATATTCTCCAAAATCAAAAAACTGATTATAAATACTCCCTGCGGAATAAAATGATATGGAGCCTTCTAAAGCCCCCAACCGGCTCAAGAGATACTGTTTAAAGGGTTCCACCTGACGCTTCTTTTTCATGGCAAACATAAAATATCCGGTATTTAAACCCGAAATGCTGTTGCTGTATGTCTTTCCAAGGTTCACCACATAATAATCGATCTTGTCTTCTTCCTGTTGAATAACTGATTCTACAAAACTGACATACTTTTCATTGGCCGCCATAGTCGCCCCTGTAGAAAGCTTATACTCCATGAAGAATTTATTCTCTTTGACATCAGGAACGAACTCCCGCCTCAGAAAAAAGGAAAGCCCTGTGGTCAAAAGCAAGACTCCTAACGTGAGAAGCAAAGCTTTTCTTTTTTGGGCCAATGCTTTGTCCAGAACTTTCTCATAAAATTTCATGGCTTTTTCCAAAAAGGAATCGAAAAAGTCAAACAGATTTTTTCCTTTCCGGACGACAAATCCATTTAAGTTCCGAATCATCCTTGAATCTTGAGCGAAGACCATGGGCACTAATGTCAAAGCGACCAGGAGTGAAGCAAAGAGAGAAACCGTTATCACAAAGGCCTGCTGTTTGAAGAGGACAGCGATGACGCCTTTGAGATACAGGACCGGCAAAAAAACAGCAATGGTCGTCAATGTCCCTGCAAGGATCGCCATGGCAACTTGAGATGCTCCTTTCACGGCGGCCTCTTTAGGCTGAAGCCCATACTTCAGGTAGCGGTCCATATTTTCTAAAACAACAATAGAATTATCCACCAGAAGGCCGATGCCTATAGCCAATCCTCCCAATGAAAGAATATTAACGCTGATCCCCGCCAAATAAAGGGCGATGAAAGTGGCAATTATGGAAAGCGGCATTGAAAGTCCGATAATAAATGGAGATTTAAAGTCATGTAAAAAGATGAAGAGGACAAAAAAGGCCAGTATGCCCCCGATGAGAATAGAGATGATCACATTATTAATAGCATTTTGTATGGTTTCCGAATCATCATACAGAATCTGAAGTCTCAGCTTGGGGTCTTCTTTGCGTAGCTCTTCGATGAGGCTCCGGATCTCAGAAGAGACCTTGACAGTATTGGCTGTTGAAGATTTAACGATGAGAAGCCCTATGCCGCGTTTCCCGTTGAACCGGGAAAATTCATCTAAGTCGGCCGCCCCACGCCTGATCTCTGCCACATCTTTCAGCCGGACATCCCCTTTGACTTTCATATTTCCTATCTCTTCAACGGTATAACGGCTCTTTTCCAGAGAAAGAGAATAAGAAAAATTCTCGTCACCGATCTCTCCGGCAGCACTCACAAAATTGTTCCGGCTCAACACGGTGGCGATTTCATTAAAATTGATCCCGTAAGAGATCATGTTGCGGTTCGAGATAAGGACAGTGATCTCTTCTTCATCAGCCCCCACCACATCGCAAAGAGCAACCCCTTCAAGGCGTTCAAAACGCCGTTTCAAGCTGTCAGATGCGTAATTACTCAATGTGAGAAAATCATAATCCCCTTCCACCATGATCTGCATGATCGGAGACTGGGCAGGGTCAAAATAAAGAATATTGGGTTTTTCCGCATCTCCCAGCTGTCCCGAAAGATTATCCAGCTTCTCCCGGGCCTTGAGCATCGTGTACTCCATGTTGACGCCCCAATAGAATTCCACGGTGATCAGGGATTTGGATTCTGTCGAGATGGAAGTGATCTTTTTGACATTGGGAAGAGTCCCCAATTGCCTTTCGATCTTTTGAGTCACATTGGTATCGACCTCTTCGGGAGGCATATTAGTCGCCTTTGTCTCTACAGTGATCTTGGGAATATCGATAGAAGGCAAAAGTTCGATATTGAGCATCTTAAAAGAAATGAGGCCCAGAAGAAGGACGGCCATAAAGATCATGGTCGTCGTTACCGGCCTGCGGACAGAAAACTGAGGTAAGCTCATTATTCCTCCGTGCCGTCTTCCCCGCCGTTAAGAACAGTCACGGCGGCCTTATGGTTTAAGACATAATGTCCTTCCACAATAATGGTTTCTCCCGCTTTGAGTTTATCTTCTATGACAACAAACTCATAATTTTCAGGACCCACATCCACATAAGTCCAGTAGCCCAGCCCTTCTTTAACAACAAAGACAAGCTTTTTTCCATCCCTTTCCAAAACCGCTTCTTTAGGGACTAAAACCTTGTCTTTGATCAGATCCATTTGTAAAAGCACATCACAAAAGACACCCGGATAAAGCTCTTTTTTTTCGTTAGAAAGTTCGACCACGGCATAGGTAGAATTATCGTCGTAGATCAGGGGATTGACGGAAAAGACACGCCCGGTATATTTTTCATCAGACACTACAGGAAAAATAACAGCATTCGCCCCTTCTTTGACATGATGAATATCTTTGACAAGTATTTTTGCTTTAATACGCAAACGGCTGATATCAGCAATACTCAAAACGGGCTTCCCCGCCTGAAGGTATTCTCCCTGTTTAACATCGATTTTACCGATCACACCGGAAAAAGGCGCACGTATTGAACATTTTTTATAGTTTTCAAGGGCCTGTTTGAGGGCCAACTCCTGTTCACCCAAGCGGTATTTGATACGCTCGCGGGTAATCGTCCCTTCCTGAAGCCCCAAGACGACCTCCTGCTGGATCTTGGCCACTTCTTTATCATCAGAGTAGAGGTCTGTCTGTTGTACGGCAAATCCCTCGACTCCTTCCGTGTCTTCAGAAATGGCCAGATATTGAATATAGGCTTTTTTATAATCCAAAAGGGCTTTTTCATAGTTGATTTGATAGGTGGGATTATCAATCGTAAAAAGAAGCGTCCCCTGGCTTACCACCTGCCCTTCTTTCACCTTGATGTTGACATTCCCGGCGACTTCGGCGATATAATCGTTGACGCGAATTGCTTCCAGTTTTCCTGAAGACGAGACGTAAAGAGGAAGGTCCCCCTGCCATGACTGAGTCACTTTGACAGGGACGGGAGCCGCCAAAGGCTTGCTGGTATCTTCCGCTTCAGCAACTTTCCCTTTGAAAAAGAGAAACCAGGCTCCCAAAGCTGACAGAGCCAAAATTAAGACGATGATGAGTGTGACCAGAACCTTTTTTTTCATAACAATTCCTCCATGATCTCATTGCTATTACCGACATATGAGCTGATTTCCAGGGCGGTGAGATTATAATATTTTAACAGGTTTAAATACTCCAATTCCGAACTGATATACTCGTCTTCAATATCCATAAGCTCCTGCAAAGTGATGGCGCCGATATGAAAACGGGAAAGGCTGGAGCGGTAATTCTCTGCCAAAGTCGGCAAAATCACCTGAAATAGCTCGATTTTTTCTTTGTATATTTCCAGCTGTGTCATCAGTTTTTCAAATGAGATCCCGACAATTTCTTTTTCATCTTCATAACGGGTTTTTTCCTGAAGATAATTGATCTTCTCCATCTTTAACCCTGCGACCTTGGATAAATTGGCAAAAGGGATAGAGAGAACAAGAGATGCCGTATAACGGTCCCTTTCCAAAGGACCGGGAGAAGAGGTTCCCTCAGCTGAATAGACCGCTTCCAATTCCCCGAAAAGCGCAGGCTCATAGGCCCGCTGTCTGAGTTTATAATTGCGCAGGGCATTGTCCAACAGGATCTTCTGACTATCCGTTTTTGCCTGCGGGCTGCAGTCACGGAAAAGGTCATAACTGATATTGATGACCTTCTTTTCAGGACCTTCAAAAGGCTCGTTCAGATAAAGCTCCATCTTTTTATCGGCTTCTTTCAATTGCATTTCGGCTTCTTTAAGTGCCATTTCCAAAAAGACATGACGCTTTTTTATTCTGTTGTAGGTGATGAGGTCA
>Ga0334895_1003793_pt1 | contig 11251 bp, 6 predicted proteins | sample GraSluR3_MG_7_FD_207229 | JGI IMG/M metagenome (GOLD analysis project Ga0334895, IMG submission 207229) | Sludge microbial communities from methane-producing bioreactor in Wageningen University, Netherlands - Granular Sludge_31_05-R3 | ecosystem: Engineered > Bioreactor > Anaerobic > Unclassified... | reverse complement strand
GGCGCTTCCCTGATTATCTCCGTTATATTCATACTCATGAGCCACCGCAAGGATACCCCGGTACGAGGACCCGGCCTGGGGAAATCGAGGGTTTTCAAGCCCCAGGACCCGGGAATCGTCCCAGTATATCCGTTCCTGAGCATGAAGCTGGACCAGGGGGAGAAGAAATACTGTTGTGAGGATCATCAGTGCCGGCAGGAATGCAAATTTTCTATTCATCACAAGCGCGATTCAATCCTTCTCCTCAGATCAAGCAACCTGGGATTACGGGCATTCTGGCCTTTTTGGATAAGCTGGTCAACAATAAGTTTTGCCTGCACAAAGTTACCCTGCTGATAAGCCTCCAGTGCCGACTGGTACTGAAGCTGGTCCGCAGCGGAAAGGATGGCCGCGGTGCTCGTGTCCACCCGTATTTCCAGCTGCTGCTTCAAATCAAGATACCGGTTCGGAGGATTAAAAGGAGTATAGCGGGCTATAGCCTCCTGTATTGATTCCAGAGCGGCGGGATACTGGTCCTGTATCCGGTTCTGCCAGATACTGTTTGCTTCCGCGTAGAGAGCTTCGGCGACACGGACATCCGCCGGATCGGGTTCCCGTACCCTCTGGCCTGTGGCGATCTCTCCCTCCACAATCAGGGACTCCAGCCCAGGGTATGCAGGACGGATAGCCTGCAGGGCCTTTGCCAGGGCCAGAGACCTCTGGTAGTCCCCGGCATCAAAGGCGGAACGGGCCTGGTCGAACTTTTCTGCGATTATCCTGTTCTGTTCCGCCGGGTCACCGCTGCGGAGCAGCTGAATCTGAAGCTGCAGGATTCCAACCTCGAGGTTCTGAGGAAAGGTATTCTGCACGGCCGAAAGTTTTTCCTCCGCGCTCACGAGGAGCGCCTCGGCACCTGTGCTCTCTCCCTCCCTTAGAAGTCCCTGGGCATTCCGGTAATCCCTGCGGGCCAGGTTCAGAAGCTGACTCATCTCGGCGTAGAGAGGGTCAGTCTTGCTGATGTACCAGGCACTGGAGGTATTAATGGCCCGGTCTACAAACTCCTGCAGACGAACAATCTCAGGATAATCTTCGGAATCAAGCTGACGGTGAAAGTTTTCGGCCCGGTTAAGGACAATGCCTGCCTGTTCAAAATCCTGCCGCCGGATAAGCTGTCGCGCTTCCGCAAGGGCTGCCTCCCGCTGGGGCAGAAAGTAGTCCCGCTTGGCCTGGGTCAGTTCAGCGAGGAGGCTTTGAATGTCATAGTTATCGCTGTTGCCGGGTATGGCATCGGTGCGTCGGTCAAGGAGCGGATCATACTGCCGCTGCAGCGAAGCCAGAAAGAAGTCCCGGGCATCGCTGATGCCGTTTTCAACGGCATTGGGATTATTTACATTAAACTGACGGTTGCGCACCCGGGCCTGGGCTTCTGCGTAGCGACGTTCTCCATCCAGGCGGTTCTGTCGGGCAATCCGAATCAGCGCCACCGCATCTTCCGTTTTGCCCTCGGATCGAAGCAATAAATCCCTGATTCTTTCCGAGCGCTCCATTACAGCGGCAATACTCGCAGCAATACGCTCCCTGTTCTGCAGCCACTGGGGAAGTTCCCTCAGTTCAGACAGAAAGCCCTGGTTATTCTCGAGGAGCAGCTGTGCCTCCTCGCTCAGGAGTGTATAGTTCTCCAGGGCTTCATCCGGGTATCGGGCAAGAAACAAATCGTCCTGAAAGAGAATCTCCTCCCCTGCAAGGGCAGTATCTCCGCTGGCCTCAAGCTCCCGCAAAACAGCGAGGCGTTCTTCGAACTCCCCTTCAAGCCGTTCTGCATAGATCAATATAAACTCTTCGCTGCTGTTCCGGTAAAGATCATCCAGAATGTTCAGGCGCTCTTCATGTTCCCTGAGACGTTCTCTGTTCAGTTCCTGGTATTCATCTTCCAGGACTGGAATGCTTTTTCGTTCCTGCAGCGACACAGCCAGAGGCCCGAGGATCCCAGCCCGTTCATCAAAGAACACCCGTGATTCGGTAACATTTTCCAGAGTAATATCCGACGTTTCAACGAGCATCTCCGCCTGTTCGCGGAATACTGCACCAAGACTGGCCAGTTCTATGGAATCGGCTGCATTTTCGCCCACAATGCGCGCATAGTTTTCCAGATCATAATAGGGTTTCAGGTAGTCCGGGGCTTCGCCGGAAACCATAAGCTGAAGATAATCAGGTTCGGGAGTTCCAGGTTCCGATGCAGGGGCAATCTGGTCGCGCCACAGGGATCCAAGTTCTGCAGCAATCTCCGCCGCTGAGGCCAAACGGGTAAAAAGATCCCGGGACTCACTGAAGCGCTGCTGAATGTACAGGGAGTGAGCTTCCTCGCTGAGAAGGGTCACAATCTCCCTAAACGCCTGAACGGCAGGTTCCATGCCCACATTCCAGCGGACATCCGCGGCACCGAGAATACCCTCGTTTACCCCCAGTTCCGCTTTCACTTCGCTTCTTCCCCGGTGCAGCAGAATAAGATAGGCCAGATGATATATCTCGTCCTCGTTCTCTTCAGCATACTCGTTCAAAATGAGAAGTCGCAAAATCTCCAAGCCTTCAATAATCCCCTGAATACGCCAGCGAAGATCGGAAAGCTCCCGGTACACTCCCGTAAAACCCTCCGTCCAGGTCTGAAACTGATCAAGGGAACTCTCAGTTCCCAGCTGTTCCAGCCCCGCCCCGGCTGACGCCAGGGAATCCTGAAATCCGATAAACTCCTCTCCAAGAAGAATAGCCCGGCTTCTTAAACGATCCGCTTCGGTTTCTGGCCCTTCTCCGTACTCCTTGTCCCGGAAGATATCCTGAGCCAGGTTAAACCCCTCCATGTAGGTTCCAACCGCCTGAAAATATGCTCCGTTCAGGATTTGTTCCAGTCCCCGATCCATGATGTTTGTGTACCGGATCCTGTTGTAGACATTCCCCGTAGCCTCCCGGGCCCGTACAAGTCCGGCTGCGGTCTCCTCGTTGGGATAGGGATCAAGTTCTTCCAGATCCTTGATAATAGTGTAGGATTCGGAAAGTCCGGCGTCATCCTGATTTCGAAGGGCATCCTGGTAGAGATCGATAAGGTCAGCGAAGGTATTATTGTATCTGATCTTGGCACCCCGAATAGCCCGGATAAGGGACTGGGCCTCGTCAAAATGGTCAGGATACTCCTTCATAACCTCGGCGGTAAGCAGAATTGCCCGGTTGTAGTCCCGTGCTTCGTAAGCTTCCCGTGCCTCCTGCAAAGGATCCTGTTCCGGTTTTCCGGCGGCATAGAGAGGCCCTGCGCCCACAAGGAGAAGAACCACGAGGAGAATATGCAATAGGCTGCGTCTAAGTCCCGATCCGATAACCATTTCTTCGTACTGAATGTACCACATTATCGGCACATTTGGAGGGGCAGTATACCCACATTCCCGATATGATATGGAAGATTGGGTTCTTCAGAGGAGATTAGCTTGACCCTGCACCGGATAGTGCCGAAAATATAGTATACTTCAGGAATTGGTGTTATATTCAGAAAAGCAGCTGTTATGGAAAAAACGATCGCACTGAGGACATTAATTTTCCTCCTCCTTCTGACAATACCGTTTTCCGTCCAGGGAGAAGGTTTTTTTGACACTTATTTTGACTTTGCCAAATCCTTTGCGGACCCCAACACCGGCCTGACGGTCTTTCCTATCCTCCAGATACCCATAGGCGGACGCTACGAAGCAATGGGAACGGCCTTTACAGCTCTGGCAAATGATTTTTCCTATCTTGAAGCCAATCCAGCCGCCAGCGCTCTGCTGGACCGAACACAGATAGCCCTTGCACATAACGCATGGATCGCCGACACCTCCATCGACAGCGCCGTTTTTACTATGCGTAACGATAACCTGGGCTTCGGTTTTGGTGGAAAATTTCTCTATGTTCCCTTTACCGAGTACAACGACTGGGGTGAGACTCAGGCCAGCATCTACTACTCAGAGACCCTGGCTACAGCGAACATCTCCTATAATTTCTTCTCAAGCTACGATTACGAAGGCCTTGCCCTGGGAGCGAATATAAAAACAGCCTATCGTCATATTCCGGCAGTAATCGAACCAGGTCAGTCAGCCTTCGGATTCATGGCTGATATCGGGCTTCTTACACGATTCAATTTCATGAAACCCTATGTCGCCAGGGAGAGAAACTTTGCGGTCGGTCTTGTCGCGCGAAACCTGGGAATGAGCACCGATGGAGAGGCCCTGCCCACCGAAGCTTCCCTGGGTATAGCCTATTCCCCTTTCAGACCCCTGACCCTTACGACGGATTTTAACTACCCCGTAAGTCTTCAGCCTGATGTTCCCGCAGAAAACTGGTATATCGCGACTGGAATGGATCTTGAGGTGACCAGCTTCTTCTCTCTTCAGAGCGGATTTCATTATCGCGGAGGCAACCCGAGATTCTCCCTGGGAACCGAACTGCTGACCAGCGATATGGCCTTCAATGTCAATTACACCCTGGGACTCGACACCCAGGTTGCCGCGCCCATGGACCGCATAAGTGTTGTAGCCTCCATGGACCTGGGAGACCGGGGACGTTATGCCCGGCAGAAGATGGTGGAAGAGCAGTATATAGCAGGACTCGAGGCCTATGCACGGGGAGATTTACGGATTGCGGTCCGTCACTGGCAGGCTGTACTGGAACTGGATCCGGATTTTACCCCGGCGTCGGAAAACCTGGATACCGTTCTTTCCAGTCTTCGGCTTGAGGAAGAACTCAAGGACATAAATACCCTGCTGGATGGTGAGAACAGTTGATCAGCCTTTATTCGATGAACTTTTAATACCGTGATATACGGCAAAGAGTGACAGATCTATCTTTTTTGCAGAAAACTGTCTGCTCAGGGATTCTATCTCCCGTATATCGTTGCCTCGCTTGGCCTTCAGAAGGGCGCGGATCTTTTTTTCCTGTCGCTTGAGCTCCCTGCTTCCCAGCTTCTGTTCAATATAGCGGGCGAGCTGCGAGGCTGCTTCCGCATTCAGATGGGCATAGAAGCTGTCGGTGGAAAGGATAATGGATTCCAGTACCTGCTGGGGACTCCCCGTTTCAAGGCGGTGAAGGTTCTTTTCGACCTCTTTGACGAACTGATCTTCCTGAAAATAGATTGAATCCACTTTACCCCGGAGCTCCGCCCGTTTCTTCGATGACCAGGAGGAGCTTAAATCACGCCTGGAAAGAAAGATATAGAGAGCAATGGAAACTCCCAGGGCTATTAAAAGTTCATCCACCATGGGAAGGGGATCACGGATAACCAGACTCAGAAAAAGATACACCAGCAGAAAAAGAGCAGAACTGACCAGGAAACGCGGAATAAAACGCCGCTCGGCGACCCATACTTTTACAGCAGCCTCGACCTTGCGGTAGAGCTCGTTACGAAACCATGTAAGAGCTTCGACCTTCGGTTCGTTACCATACAGACCTATAATCTCGCAGCTTTCAAGAACAGGCATAAGCTCATTTGGGTCCTGAAAAGGATCCAGAAAGAAGGACCTGCCGTCCTTGCGGGAAAAATGGAACAGATAGGCCCGCCTCTGCTTCTCCATACCTCTTCAAGTTACTTCCGGCATCGCCGCTTGTCAAGATTCACAATTCCAAAGGAAAGCTCCGGACATCAGTGCTCTGTTGTTCCACGTGTATTTCGGGAATCCATTAAGCTCAGGAGCTCTTCATGGCGAAACAGCTTTGCGTAGTCATAGGCCGACATACCCAGGGAATCGCGAATATCCAGGGCGGCCCCTGCCTGAATCAGCAGAGCGGCGATTTCGGTATTTCCCTGCCCTACAGCGAGGATAAGTGCAGTCTGCCCGTTACGACTTGTAACATCCAGACCGGCGCGGGCACAAATCAGGATCTCCGCGATTTCCAGCTCCCCCTCAGCCGCAGCATCCATCAGAGCCGTATTGCCACGATCACCGCTTACCGCATCAATATCACAGTCCCGGGACAGAAGGAACTCCACAAGATGCCGGTGCCCTCCCCGCACTGCAAGGGAAAGCAGGGGCACGCCCCGGCGGTTCCTGGTATCAGCGGACATTCCGGAGCGCATAAAGAGCTCTACAGTCTCCTGTTCTCCCGCAGCCGCCATCCGGGCAAGATCCTCGGGATGATAAAAAAGACCCGCCGCCGCCAGAGCCTCCTTTGCAAGACGAATATCCTCAGCCTTTTCCCAGGACTGTTTCTCCTGCAGCCAATGGTGTATCATGGACCTTGAGTCCGACACTGCCGGAAAATCGGTAAAATGTGGAGGGAGAGCGGCCATACTGAAAATCAGCAGACCGCGTCGGGAACCGCTGCAGAATCCGGCCAGATAGTTGAACCAGGGGGCGGAGAAATCGATCTTTTGCGGCAGTACCATAAAGTGAGTACAGGAATCAATCCAGCTGCCGATGCGCTTTTCCCAGCCACTATAGACATGCAGCAGTTCTGCGGAGACTCCATTAGCGGACAAGAGTTCGCGAAATGTTGCTCCTTCCGTTTCCGTCAAGGCTACGCAGATTATTCCAACTTTCATGTTCCCGGCTGCTCCTGGGCCAATAGTGACACACAAGGGGAGTGGCGTCCAGAGGCTCCAGCTCTTCGACCTTGAGCTGGAGAACACCGAACTCCCGTTCCACCGTACCGATCACCAGGAAGGCACAGAATCTGCTGATACGGGAGTACAGGCGGCGATAAACCTCGGGGAAGACTACGGTCTCATAGATACCCTCCCGGTCCTCGAAGCTCAGAAAACACATCTCCTTTTTTGTCCTGGTCCGCACCTCCTTGCCGGTGACCAGAACCGAAGGTATGGCAACCCTTTTTCCCGTGTACTCAGCCATACTCCCCGAATCCGTCAAAAGAATACCGGGATCAGACAGCTGATCAGGAATCCGCAGGAGCTCCGCCGGACGCCGGGTGACCAGAAGCCCCAGGGTCTCCAGCTCATCCTGCAGTTTCACCTCTCCAGGATAATCCCGCAGGGATGCCGGTGGTGCCGGAGAAACGAAAAGCTCCGGATGTCTGGAGACCTGAAAATAGTGCCAGAAAAGTCCCGGCCGATGGATACCGGCGGCGATACCGTCCAGGGAACCGGACCGGATGAGTCCGCGGATATCCGGCAGCGAAGGATTAAGACGCATAAGAAAATCCTGAAAATCGGCGAAGGGTCCCCGGCGGCGGCGTTCCTCCAGAAGTTTCCGAATGCAGGAATCATCAACCCCTTTCAGCTGGCAGAGCCCGGTCCGGAGAGCCCCTTCAGAATGTTCCCGGCGCTCCACCGTGTAGGGCCCCGCGCTTCGGTTTACATCCGGCGGCAGAAGCGGAAAACCGGTCCTGGAAAGGGCGTTAAGATATACCTGCCGGGAATAGAAGCCTCCGCCGTTGTTTATGACGGTGCAGAAAAACTCCAGGGGGTACCTCGCCTTGAGCCATGCCAGGCGGTAGGAGACCAGGGCGTAGGAGGCGCTGTGGGCCTTGCAGAAGGAATAACCTTCGAAGGAGAGAATCCCCTCCCAAAGTTCATCCAGAACCTTCGGGGAGATTCCCCGTTCGCGGCCCCGGCGGATAAACTCCTCCCGAAAGGCGGGCAGACGGAGAGAGCGGTCCTTCTTTGAGAGGACCTTGCGCAGACTGTCCGCCTCAGCGGGACTATAGCCGCAGACAGCAATAGCCACCCTGGCAACGTCCTCCTGATAAACCATGATGCCCCTGGTCTCCGCCAGGACCTCCTCCACCGCCGGATGCAGGGAATCATAGGCCGCCCCCCGAAGACGTTCGAGAAAGGCCTTGATGTAGCGGTTGGCGGCAGGACGGATAATGGAGCTGGCAATGACGAGATGGGGATAATCGCCGCGCTGCATCTTTTTCAAAAGCTGCCGAGTGGCAGGGGACTCGATGTAGAAGACTCCCAGGGTATCCCCCGCTTCGATCATCTCCCGGGTACGGGAATCCCCCAGAGGATTAAAGCTGTTCCACTCCAGGTGAGGCTCCCCTGCACAGGCTCGCAAAGGAGCGGTCAACTCCAGAGTATCCCGGAGTACCCCCAGAGATCTGTTTCCCAGCAGATCGATCTTGACCAGTCCCGCCTCCTCGGCACCCTCCTTTTCCCAGGCAATCAACGGCCGCCCCAGGGAGGAGGTCCCGATGTGGGTATAATCGGTAATGGGTCCGGGACTGATTACCACACCTCCGGGGTGGGTTCCCAGATGCCGGGGAACACCCAGAAGCTGCCGGGCCGCCGCCGACAGGTAGGGAGGAAGGCCCGCTTCTCCCATGCGAAAAGCCTCGGTAAGGGGGCCGATATCCGGTTCAGGGATTCCGAAGGCCCTGGCGGCTTCCCTCAGCGCCGAGCGGGCCCCAAAGGTAACATGATCCGCCACCATCCCCGCCTGACCGGCATAGGTGGCGAAGACGTAATCAAGAGTCGTCTCCCTCTCGTCCCAGGGAAAATCCACATCTATGTCCGGAGGGTCCATGCGTCCCATATTCAGGAAACGCTCGAAGAAAAGATCACAGGCCAGGGGATCCACGTGGGTTATCTCCAGGAGATACGAGACAATGCTGGCGGCAGAGCTTCCCCGCCCACAGGTCCGGGGACAGCGGGCAACGATATCCTGCACCACCAGGAAGTATCCCGCAAAACCCTTGCGCCTGATTATATCCAGCTCATAATCCAGGCGTCGCCGGACTGCAGAAGTCTGAGATCCGTAGCGCCTGCGAACACCCCGCATACACAGCCCCCGGAGACGCTGAAACTCCTCCTCAGGCGACAGTCCCTGGAAGGAGGGAAAAACATAGCTCCCGGGAAAAAGGTTCTCCGCTGCATCCCGGGCCAGTAGCCGTGCCTGATACAGGGCATCCGGCAGAGACGAGAAGAAGGCCGTCATCTCTGCGGGAGAACAGCGCCGGCGCCATGCCGGAGGAAGCTCCTTATCCTCTGTCCCCGTGGACCGCGGAATACTGCGGTTCTCATCGATTGCCCGGAGAATGCGATAGAGCCGCCTATCATCCTCCGCTGCATACAGCGCAGTGTTGAGGGCCAGAAGGGGCACACGCAGCTTGCGGGCTGTCGCCATCATCGAACGAAAGGGCAGTCCCCAGACGAGGGCTGCCAGAAGACCGCGCCGGTTCCGCTCCAGCAGCCGGGGAAGGAGTTCCGGCCGGAATACCGCCACACGGCCGCCCTCCCAGCCCTCCTCCAGCAGGAGTTCCACAGGATCCACAGATGAGGCGTCCAACCTGCTTATCAGACGGTTGAGCCGGGCAAAACCTTCCCGGCTAAGGGGATAGAAGGTAAAAAGAGGCAGAGAATCAGGGGAAGAGCTGGAAGAAGCGAACTCAACCCCCGGTACGGCCTTGAGGCCGTGGCGTCCGGCGGCCCGATACAAAGCGGGGAGACCGTACAGATTTCCCCTGTCCACCATACCAACGCTCTCAGCTCCTTCCTCCGCGGCTCTACGGCAGATTTCCTCCGGCGACAGAGGCCCGGCCAACAGACTGTAATGGGAACGGCAATGTAGTGATGGTAAAGAGGTTTCCCGCTTCATATACTTAACATTAGTTTAGTATAACTCTTATGCGGGGATCAAGCAGTTGCTTCCCTCTTTTTCAGTAGATACAATGGGGATCATGCTGGAATACATGTGGATGCTGCTTCCCCTGCTGCTTGTTCCTCTCTGCATGCGCTTCGCCGTAGTGCAGATTGTCCTTCTGCTGGCCCGGCGGCATCTGCTGCCCAGGAGACTCAGGGAAATGGAGGCGGGATGGAAAGAGACGGAACTCAGCATTTTCAGCGCCGCCGAAAAGACTGTCCGGGCCCGGCTGACGACCCTGTTCACTCCACGATACGAGATTACCCGGGACATCCGGGAGATTCTTCTCTCACTGCAGCAGCTTCGAAGCGCTTCTGCGGGAGAGAAACCTGAGCAGCTTCGCTTCTCATTCAGTGTCCGGAACGCTGCCGAAGTCGCCCTGCTGGCCTTTTCGGATATCTATGCCGACATTCATCGCAGGCCCCTTCTGCGAAGACTCTACGGAACACGCTTGAAATGGCTCATCAGAGCGGGGAACATAAGCCGGACCTATTCCCGTATCATGGGTCTTCCGCTTATACGTCAGCTTTCCAGAATTCGCCTGCTTTTTCCGCTCCTCCGTCTCGCCCTGATTCCCCTTATAGGGCTTCCCATGCTGATTCTGTACCTTGCGCGCTCCCTGATAACCGGGATTTTCCTGGACGCAAGCTTTCGTTACCTCTACGCCCTTGTGCTTTTACGAATAAGTTATTACGGCATTTACCTTTATGGAGGAGAGAATCCGATTATCACCGGTCGCATACAGTCCCTGAAGAAAAAAGATATAATCGCGGCAGGCCGCAGGCTGGAGGAGATACTGAATCCGGAAAACTGGAATGAGCATTCTATCCTCTTCGAAGAGGGTGCCCAACGAGTCAATGCAGTACTCCGAGATCTGGGAATCGAAACGGATCACCGCATTGAGGATGCCCTGAGAAGCGGGGAATACAGCGGAAAAAGGAGAGCCAGAAGCAGACGCATATTCAGAAGAATAAGAAACGCCGCGGTACTGGCAGCCCGACGGCAGATTTTCAGTTCCCCGGGGGATTCTCCGGGATTTATTGAGGGAATCTCCTCCCTCTGGCAATCCGCGGCGGAACACTATTCCCCACGGAATAACCCATCCTTTGAGGAGCTGCGAGTCAGAGAGATAATCGCCGGCGGCTACTTCAGCTCGATACTGCTGCTTTCCCGGCTCTATTCAGCCCCGGGGATCAGAAGTACACTTGGACGGATATCAGTCGAGTTTGCCGTGCGGATTAACGAACTTACGGAAGATGAACTGATCCGGGGGATCTTTGCCGGCGCCCTTCGAGGATTACGCATTGCCGGTACAGCAGGGAGAATACGCCGCCTGCAGAAAAGCCTGAAAGCGCGCTACCACCCCGCAGCCCTTGCCTTCAGCTTTGTCAGCCCTTTTGCACTGGCCCATATCGAAACAAGCATACGAACTGCCATATACCACAGAGCGGCGCGGCTCGTGCTGTATATTTGGGAAGCAAACAAGATGAAAAGGCCGCCGGATATCGAGGAAACTCTTATTTATCACTAGGATAGTGTCTCGAATCGTGGGGATGAGCTGAAGCAAACTCCTTGTTCTGCTGGTATTTACCGGTAGATCAGTTAGAAAAAGGAGTTTCTATCATGTTTCATCCCCCCTTCTGTCCCAACAGGGAGTGCCA
>Ga0334895_1003784_pt1 | contig 11269 bp, 9 predicted proteins | sample GraSluR3_MG_7_FD_207229 | JGI IMG/M metagenome (GOLD analysis project Ga0334895, IMG submission 207229) | Sludge microbial communities from methane-producing bioreactor in Wageningen University, Netherlands - Granular Sludge_31_05-R3 | ecosystem: Engineered > Bioreactor > Anaerobic > Unclassified... | reverse complement strand
CAGCCCAAACCTTTCCTCAATCTGTTTGGAGAAAGCCTTGGCTGTTTCTTTCTCTCCATGAACTATAAACACCTTCTTGGGCTTTTTCTCTATCTTGTCAATCCAGTTGAGCATAAATGTTCTGTCCGCATGAGCTGAAAAGCCTTCCAGGTCATATATTTGAAGACCAACATGTATGTCTTCTCCAAGGAGCTTAACCTCCTTTGCACCATCAAGCAATATCCTTCCCAGGGAACCCTCCGCCTGATATCCAACAAAAACCAAGCTGTTCTTGGGATTCCACAGATTATGCTTCAAGTGGTGTCTGATTCTACCGGCGGTTGCCATACCACTAGCTGAAATTATCACCTTGGGAAAATCCGCTTCGTTTAAGGCCATGGACTCCTCAACTGTCCTTACGTAATTTAGGTTGTTGAAGGTAAAAGGGTTATCACCCTTCAGAATAAGGTCTGTGGTCTCCTGGTCAAAGGTCCCCGAGTTATTCTGGAATACCTCCGTTGCGTTTATCGCCATGGGACTGTCTATATATATGGGTATTTCCATATGAGGTTTAATGTCATTGTATTCGTAATATCTGTTTAGCTCATATATCAGCTCCTGAGTCCTTCCAACAGCAAAGGAAGGTATCAAAACTGTTCCACCTCGTTTGGCAGTCTCATTAATTATCTCAATAAGCTTTTCCGTGCTTTCCTTCATGGGTGGATGATCCTTGTCACCATAGGTTGATTCAATAACAAGATAATCAGCTTCGTCAATATATTGGGGATCCCTTATTATTGGTCTGTCAGGCATTCCAAGGTCTCCAGAGAACACTAGTTTTGTGGTGGTTTCATCTTCAGTAATCCATAGCTCAAGGATTGAAGATCCCAAAATATGTCCTGCATCCTTGAACCTTATTGATATTTCGCCATTAATGTCTATCTTCTGTTCATAAAGATGTGGTTCAAAGTATTTGAGGCTATGCTCCGCATCCTCAACAGTATAAAGAGGTTCTATAGAGGGCTCGCCTCTCCTTTTTCTCTTCTTGTTTTCCCATTCTGCGTCGTATTCCTGTATTTTAGCGCTGTCCAATAGCATAACGCCACAAAGGTCGTAGGTTGCCTTTGTTGATATTATCTTGCCTCTGAATCCTTCCTTGACCATTCTGGGGATTCGCCCGCTGTGGTCAATGTGAGCATGGGTCAATATCAAAATGTCAATCGATGCCGGATCGTAGGGGAACTCCTTGTAATTCAATTTCTCAGTTTCCTGATTTCCTTGAAACATTCCACAATCTATTACAATATTATGATTTTTGGTGCTTAATAGGTAATTGGAACCTGTTACCATCTGTGCTGCTCCAAAAAAACTTAACTGCATACCCTTCCCTCCTCGTATTGTTAGTAGTCATGTCCTTACTAAGTTTTTACACACTTATGTGTACATTATACCATTAAATCAAAAAAGATGGTAACCTCCTGTCCCAGGAAGTTACCATCAAACCCATCTATTGTGCGCTGGTTATTTCAGTCCAAATTCTGTCATACTCACTTATTATATCCTGGGGATCCTTAAAGACCTCCGTGTTCACAAGCATCTCCTCAGAAGGATAAGCTACTGGGCTGTTCTGGATCTCTTCATCAAGCATCTCCACGGCTTCTGGGACCGGTGATGAATATCCGATGTAATCAGCATTCATTGCAGCAATCTCTGGTCGTGTCATAAAGTCAATGAATTGCTCTGCAGCCTCCGGATTCTGTGAATTAGCTGGAACTACCATGGCATCAAACCATAGGTTAGTTCCCTCTGATGGAATTGCATACTCCAAATCAGGATTTTCATCCATCATCGCCACAGCATCACCAGACCAAACAACTGCAATTGCTGCTTCTCCGCCAACGATTACATCCTTTACCTCGTCTCCAAGATATGCATAGACTATTGGCTTTTGCCTTATAAGTTCATCTCTTGCTTCCTCAAGCTCTCCAATGTCTCTTGTATTCATTGAGTATCCTAACTTTTTAAGTGCTACGGCGATAGTATCTCTCTGACTGTTGAGCATTATTATTTCACCTTCAAACTCTTCATCCCATAGATCCGCCCAACTTGTAAGAGGTCTGTCAATCATAGAGGTATTGTAGATGATACCTACTGTCCCCCACATGTATGGTACTGAATAGTTGTTGTCAGGATCATAGTCAAGGTTTAGAAACTTCTCGTCTATCTTTTCGAGATTTGAAATGTTATCCATGTTAATTTCCATAAGGAGTTCTTCCCTTATCATTCTTTCAATCATGTAATCAGAAGGGATCACAACGTCATAGCTGCTTCCCCCCTGCTTCATTTTAACATAAAGATCTTCATTTGTAGCATAAGTATCATACACTACCCTTACTCCGTATTCATCTTCAAATAGATCCAGAACTTCTGGGTCAATGTAGTCTCCCCAGTTATATACGTTTAACGTCGGCTCACTAGCTCCGCATCCACTTGTAACCACTCCGACCAGGAGGACCATAGCAAGCATGATCAAAATTTTGTTTTTCATTTCACTACCTTCTTTCTTGTATGATTTTTTTTGATTTTTCACTTCTATTGTTTATTATCAACAGCAATGCAACCAGTGATATGAACATTAAGGTTGACAATGCGTTTATTGTAGGATTAATACCCTTTCTAGCCATTGAATAGATGTATATGCTCAAATTTGAAATACCGTGACCTGTGGTGAAAAAACTGATTACAAAGTCATCAATTGACAATGTGAATGCAAGAAGACCACCTGTAATTATCCCTGGCATTATTTCCGGAATGACCACCTTTCTCAATGCATACATTGGTGTCGCACCCAAATCCATTGCTGCTTCTGCCAGGTGGACGTTCATCTGTCTTAACTTTGGGAGGATTGACAGAACTACATAGGGTACTGAAAATGTTATATGAGCAAGTAGCAGGGTGATGAATCCAAACTGTAACCTTGCCATCCTGAAAAGGGCCATTAGAGCAACTGCTGTAACAATATCCGGATTCAGCACCGGTAGGTAGTTCAGATTTAGAATCGACTTCTTTGTAAAGCCTCTCATGCCGTGAATTCCTATTGCAGCCACAGTACCCAAAACAGTTGAGATGATGGATGAGGTAATGGCAATCGCAAAGGTATAGTATAAAACCCTAATTACCTCCCTGTCCCTGAAAAGCTCTACATACCATCTAAGGGTAAAGCCGCTCCAGTCTCCCCTGAATTTTGAATCGTTGAAGGAGTAAATGATCAGAATTATTATGGGTGCATATAAAAAAGAGAATATTAAAAATGTATATAATCTCTTCAGGTTCCTGTTTACCATAATCCTCCACCCCCTCCTTCCTTCTCCTTATCGAATTTCGAGGTTAGAGCCATTGCCGCAAGAATGAACACCATTAGAATTATTGACATTGTGGAGCCAAAGTGCCAGTCCCCCGTATATCTGAACTGTTGTTCAATTAGGTTGCCGATCAAGGTGGACTTGTTTCCTCCAAGAAGTCCTGAAATTACAAAGGTACTTACTGCAGGGATGAATACCATCGTTATGCCAGTTATCACACCTGGGAGGCTCAATGGGAAAATTACCTTCCAGAATACCTCCGCCTTGTTTGCTCCAAGATCTTCCGCTGCCTCAACCAAATCATTATCCATCTTGGTCAGCACAGAAAAAATTGGCAAAACCATAAATGGCAGAAAATTATATACCATTCCAAGGAGAACTGCTGTATCGTTATACAATAGGCTGATGCCTTCAAAACCTATGAAGGATAATACCCTGCTGAGTATTCCATTCTTCCCAAGAAGAGTCAACCAAGCATATGTTCTGAGCAAAAAGTTCATCCACATGGGAATTACAAACATGAGGACCATTATGTTCCTGACTTTGGGCTTTTCCTTGCTTATTATCAATGCGATTGGATACCCCAGCACCAAGCATATCAGTGTGGATACAAAGGCCAGTTTTACAGACCTGTAAAGTACACCCATATAGATTGGTGACATGAATTTCTCAAAATTCTCCATGCTGAAGGTAAAGGTTGATAGATTCTGGCTGTCGCCTGTGGTAAATGCAAAATACATTACCAGCAAAAGAGGTATGAGAATAAATATCCCTAGCCATATAAAATAAGGATAACCTATCCTGTTAAGCTTCATCAGCTTCCCCCTTTCGCATGATGTGTATATTGTCAGGAACTATTATCATCCCAACCTTTTCACCTACATTCTTCATGATTGTGGAGTGAACTGTCCATGTGTAATCCTCACTCCTGATCTCCATTTCATAGTGAACACCCTTGAATATGACATTCTGGACCTCACCTGAGATAAAGCCATTTTCATATGATACAATCTGCAGATCCTCAGGTCTTATGACTACATCGACAGGCTGATCCATACCAAAGCCCTTGTCAACGCACTGAAAGGTTCTATTGGAAAATGTGACCTTGAAATCCTCATTCATCATACCGTCGATTATATTGCTTTCGCCGATGAATTTTGCTACAAATCTGTTAACAGGCTCGTTGTATATATCCATAGGTGTTCCGATCTGCTGAATTCGCCCCTTGTCCATAACCACTATTGTATCTGACATGGTTAGGGCCTCTTCCTGGTCATGTGTTACATATACAAATGTTATGCCAACACGCTTTTGTATTCTTTTAAGCTCAAGCTGCATTTCCTTTCTAAGCTTCAGATCAAGAGCTCCTAGTGGCTCGTCCAGTAGCAAAACCTTAGGTTCGTTCACCAAAGCCCGTGCTATTGCAATCCTTTGTTGTTGACCCCCGCTAAGTGACTCGATGTCTCTGTCCTCAAATCCTTCAAGATTAACCAGTTTAAGCATTTCAGCAACCTTTTCCCTAATATCCTCTTTGCTCATTTTCTTGATTTTCAGACCAAATGCTATATTGTCAAATACATTCAGATGAGGGAAAAGCGCATATTTTTGAAATACTGTATTTATCTGCCTCTTAAATGGCGGTATTTCAGTTATGTCCTCTCCATCAAACATGACTCTACCATTTGTCGGAGTTTCGAACCCACCAATAATTCTGAGGGTGGTTGTCTTGCCGCAGCCACTGGGTCCAAGTAAAGTTAAAAATTCATTCTGTCTTATATATAGATTGATATCCTCCAATACCGGGGTGTCTCCAAACTGCTTATAAATCTGCACTAAATCAATTGCGTGTGTTTTTGTCATCATACCCCTCCTAAAAATTTGGCGGTGTACTTACCCATATTAAGGCTGCTTCACTCTTGCCTGCATTTTCAATGTAGTGATTGCTGTTGGTCCTATAGTAGAAGCTTTCACCTTTCCTAACCTTGTATTTTTCATTCCCCAGATTAAGGTAGATGGTTCCTGAAAGAACATATCCGAACTCCTCACCCTCATGTGGCGAATCCTCCTTGGTTCTACCTCCCTGAGACAGGGTTACCATTATTGGTTCCATGGAGTTCTTCTGTGCATTTGGGATTATCCAATGGAGGACGTACTTCAGGTCTTCATTTACGGTTTCGAAGACATCGTCCTTGTGAAACACTATTTTTTCTTCCTCTTCCTCGTTGAAAAAATCCTTAAGGTTTGTACCCAACCCTTCCAAAATATCTACAAGAGTCGCAATCGATGGTGATGTCAGATCCCTTTCAACCTGTGATATGAAACCCTTGGTCAGTTCACACCTGTCGGCAAGCTCCTCCTGGGTAAGGTTTTTCTTTACTCTAATAGCTTTGATTTTTTCTCCGATGTTCATAGCACCCTCCGTTCCATTAAACAAATAGTTTATGTTTACTAAACAGTTACCACAATATTATAGATTAGAGACTTTGTGCTGTCAACCCATATCATCATTTAATTTCTGTTGTTCCTATGATTATTACTTGAAAATAATTCTCATGCATTAAACCCCAAGTAAATATATAGAAAACAAAAAGGACCTTCCGGTCCCTATTGGATGTTCACAATTTTCATTCCTTCTATCGCTTCCTGTATCAAGGTTTCTATATCCAAAGCCCTTTCTGATTCCTCTATATCCTCAATCTTGGGCCTTGTTACTGGGTGCTTCGGTAGAAATACACTGCAGCAATCCTCGAATGGTTTGATGGATGTTTCATAGGTTTCAATATCCTTTGAAATCTCAATGATGTCAACCTTGTCCATTCCAATGAGTGGTCTTAATATTGGCATTTGCACGGATCTGTTTATGACATCCACACTATAGATTGTCTGGCTGGCAACCTGTCCCAGATTCTCTCCTGTTATCAATACCTGATACCCTCTTTTTTTGCTGATTTCCTCAGCGATTCTCATCATAAACCTTCTGGACAGTATGGTCATTTCATCCTCCGGACAATTCTTGCTGATCTCCTTCTGGATGTTCAATAGATTTATGCTGTATATCATCATAGGTCCGGTATACATTGATACAATCTTGGCTAAATCCAGCACTTTTTCTTCTGCTCTTTGAGAAGTAAAGGGATATGAATGAAAATGAACCGCATCAACCTCCACTCCTCTTTTGGCCATCATGAAGCCCGCTACAGGGCTGTCTATGCCTCCGGACAGCAACAGGAGTCCCTTCCCATTGGTACCTATTGGAAGACCTCCATAGGCCTTGGTCCTGTCAATGTAAACATAGCCATATTCCTTTATATCCACATATAGCATGAAGTCAGGATTATGAACATCCACCTTCAGATTCTCAGTGTTCTTAAGAACATAACCTCCCACATCCCTTGATATTTCAGGGGATTTCAAAGGATACCTCTTGTCTGACCTGCTGGTTTCAACCTTGAATGTGGTCATTTTATCACCATGGAGCTTCTCCTTTACAAGGGTTAGTCCAGCCTCCCTGATATCTTCCATTTCCCTGCTTGTTCTGATGCATGGGCTTATATATACCAAGCCGAAAACCTTCCTAAGCCTTTTGATGGCATCCTCCTGATGGTCATGAAGTCCCTCGAGATATATCTTACCCTGCTCCTTGTATATACTATATTCCCCAAAATCTCTAAGAACTCTTTTCATATTCTTGATCAATCTGTCCTCGAAATACTTTCTGTTCAAACCCTTAAGGACGATTTCCCCTAGACTTACACTGATTACCCTTTCCAATACATCATCTCCTCATTATGCTTCTTACATCCTCAACTGAACTCTTCAAAGCCTTTACAGTTCTAACCACATCTTCCTCGGTGATTTCATATGAAAAACAAATTCTCAATGTCCCTTCAATGTAATTATCGTCAAGTCCAATTGATTTCAATACATGACTCTTATCGGTTCCTTTGGATGAACAGGCTGAAGTTGTTGATACAAAAATATCTTCTTCCTCCAGATAGTGCAGGAGTACCTCGCCTCTTGTCCATCCAAATGACAGGTTCAGAATATAGGGAGATGACAATTCACCTGCTGGGCTATTAACAAGGACATCCTCAATCTGATCCGTTATCATCCTTGTCATTGATTCCTTTAAAGCTCTTACCTTTTGAGATTCCTGCTGACCCTGCTCTGAAAGAATCCTTACAGCTTCCCCGAACCCAGCTATACCAGGAATGTTTTCAGTTCCAGATCTCATCCCCATTTCCTGATTGCCACCAAATACCATTGGATATACTCTGGCTTTTTTACTGATGTATAAACCTCCCACTCCTTTAGGGCCGTGGATCTTATGTCCACTGAAGGCAAAGCTGTCTATACCGCTGGCAATCAAAGAAATTTGAACTTTACCGAAGGACTGTACACCATCAAGGTGAAAGTGCGGCCTGGAGGATCTCTTTGATAGCAGTTCCCCAATTGACTGTATATCCTGTATTGTTCCTATCTCGTTATTGACATGGATCAACGATACGAGAATTGTCTCGTCGCAAAGCTCTTCTTCAAGCCTCTGCATATCAATTCTCCCATTCTTGTCATTTGGGATCCAGGAAACTCGGAAGCCCTTTTTCTCATACTCCCTGATTGTATTCATAACAGCTGGATGTTCAATCATGGAGGTAATGATATGGTTCCCTCTGGTCTCTCTTGCCTTTAGTGCCCCCTGAATTGCTATATTGTTCCCTTCAGTGCCACCTGAAGTGAAGTAGATTTCCTCGTTCTTCACCCCTAAATAGCTGGCTATTATACTGCGGGAATTCTTCATGGCCTTTTCCGCATCCATGCCCATTCGGTGAAGAGATGATGGGTTGCCGAAATTGAATCTCAATGCCTCAGTCATTTTTTCCACAACAGGCTCACGTGGCTTGGTAGTTGAGCAGTTATCCAAATAAATCAAGTTCTCACCTCTTAATATCCCATATCCTCTTCAATAATATATACATGTATGCTGGTTCCGTTAGGATTCTTGCTTAAAATGGTCTCAGCCTTACAAATCCTATCCTTGGAATCACAATCACTGCAGACACCTGTATACACACATGGAGTAGTCAAATTCAATCTCTTGGCATTTAAAGGAGCGGCAATGGTCTCAATTCTTTTGAATGCTCCCTCCACATCCTTGCAAATTTTATTTTTTCCAACAACAACAAAAACCTTCTTGTGTCCAAAAATCATTGACGCCACTCTGTTTCCTGTCCCATCCTTGTTAACAAGCTTCCCATCCTCTGTTACGGCGTTTGAACTTGTAAGATAAACATCCGATGTAGTTGCACTTTCAAGGGCAGCCTTTTTATCCTCAGCCTTCCAATGCCAGTATGTAGCGTTTCCTCTCTCCAGCAGCTCTTCATAAACACCCATGTCAAGTATAGTCATGGAGCCACCTATTCCAACTGATTCATCCATTGCTATCTCTTTCATCAGCTTCTCTTTGGCATCCTCTGCATTTTTGAACAAACTAGCTGTAAACCCATTTCTCTCAAGAGCCTTGATAACTTTATCCATTATTAATCTCCCCTTTCTCATCATTCTTATTATACTTTAAATAGTCTTCTATTTAAACTCCATTTTGTTAAATGATAAACTTTATCATTTGTGTTGCAATAAAATAACATATTTGTTATAATCAATATGAGGTTATCCCCCTGGTAACCTCGAGTTAGATCTCTATTCCCAATACCCCTTTTGAACGGTTATGTTCCGTCCTATAGTATTAGGATGAGAGGCTCCAAATTTTGGAGCCTTCTTTTTTTGTTGAAGGTTCCACATAATTGTGTTACGCTTTTTATATAATAAAGAATTGTTTTTCAACTTAAAGGTTTTGTAAAATAAATAGGAGGTGGCCAGATGACAAAAAAATTGGCAATAATTTTCACTGGTGGCACAATATCAATGAAGATTGACCCAGAGATCCATGCTGCAATACCAGCTTTGAATGCCGATGAAATTGTAAGCACCCTTAAGAACATCGAGGATATTGCAGACTTTGAGTTAATAAACTATGCAAATCTTCCCAGCCCTCATATTACACCAGCCATAATGATGGATATTTTTCACCTTGTGAAGGACAAGCTAGCAGACCCAACAATTGATGGTGTTATTGTAACCCATGGAACTGATACCATGGAGGAGACAGCCTATGTACTGGATCTTCTGATAGATTCAAACAAGCCAGTGGTTGTCGTGGGAGCCATGAGGAACTTCTCTGAGCTAGGCTATGATGGAGCAAGCAATCTTTCTGCAGCAATCTGTACTGCTGTATCAGACCTATCCAAAGGCAAGGGCGTACTTGTGGTCATGAATAATGAAGTAAATGCTGCAAGTCAAGTAACCAAGACAAACACACTCTCACTTGATACCTTCAAATCCCCTGAATTTGGCCCACTTGGAATCGTTGATAACGATGAGGTCATTTACTACAGAAATATTGTATCCAGACAGGTTATAGACACAGATAGATTGGAAGAAAAAGTCGCATTGCTAAAATCAGGTGCAGGTATGGAGTCTGATATACTGGACTTTTATATTAAAGAAGGCTACAAGGGCATTGTTATTGAGGCCATGGGTCGTGGAAATTTACCACCAGCAATGGTTCCGGGTGTCAAAAGGGCAATTGAAAATAATATCCCCGTAGTAATGGTCTCAAGATGCAACACAGGCAGAGTTCTTTACACCTACGGCTACGAGGGAGGCGGTATGCAGCTCAGGGATATGGGTGTGATTCTCGGTGGAAATCTACCGGGTCAAAAGGCTAGAATGAAGCTGATGCTCATATTGGGAAAAACCACTGTTTACGATGAAGTAAGGGAACTGTTTGAATTGAATCTGTTTTAGACTCTAAGGGCGCCTGGATTATAGGCGCCTCTAGTTATTGTGAATAGGAACTTTCTATTTTTTTGTAACTTGAAATTTAAATGCTTGAGCATCATAAAAACTACCTTGTTTCATCTTCTGATGCTTTCTTATCTCAGTCTATTTTCAAGCTCCTCAATATTACAGCTTTCCACCGGGATTGTATGGTGCTTTAGGCTTTCTGTGAATTTCAACCCCGATGCTGTTGCAATACAAACAACTTCAGAATTTGAGTCTATTTTCCCTTCTGCCATAAGCTTATAGGCAGCCGCCAGAGATGTTGCTGATGCAGGCTGAACAAAGATTCCTGCCTTGGCCAAAATCCTCTGATGCCCGATGATATCCTCCTCCTCTACATCTACAGCCATACCTCCATTCTTTCTGATAAGTCTTAGAACCTGATTCCCACTAGGTGGATATGGATTCTCTATTGCATGTGCTATTGTACCAAACTCGTTTAACTGCTGAACCTCCTCAGATCCGGATTCGAAGGCTCTGACTATAGGGTTGCACCCCTTGGCTTGAGATGCAATAAATGTTGGCATCCTACTCGAAATTCCGCTGAAATAAAGTTCCCTGAAGCCTTTCTCAATACCTCTGAAATTTCCACCGGCACTTGTTGGAACTATGACATAATCCGGCACCTTTCCACCAAGTTGCTCAAATATTTCAAAAGCTGTTGTCTTATAGCCCTCTACCCTATATGGTGCGTCAGAATTTATGAAATATATATCATTCTCTTTACCCAATCTTATACTTTCACTGTAAAGTGTCCTGTAGTTGCCCTTAACCCTGATAAGTCTTGGTCCATAAATTCCAATCGGACCAATTTTTTCTTCAGCCATTTCCTCCTTAACAAGAATTGTTGCCTGAAGACCTGCCCTTGCTGCATAAGCAGCCACAGATGCTGCCATATTTCCAGTTGAAACGGTACCTATTTTTTTGTACCCCTTTGCTTTTGCATGGAGAAGTCCCGTTAGGGTACCCCTGTCCTTGAAGGACCAGGTGGGATTCATTCCCTCATTCTTGATATAAAGCTTGATACC
>Ga0334895_1003781_pt1 | contig 11281 bp, 9 predicted proteins | sample GraSluR3_MG_7_FD_207229 | JGI IMG/M metagenome (GOLD analysis project Ga0334895, IMG submission 207229) | Sludge microbial communities from methane-producing bioreactor in Wageningen University, Netherlands - Granular Sludge_31_05-R3 | ecosystem: Engineered > Bioreactor > Anaerobic > Unclassified... | reverse complement strand
TCAAAGCGCCGGGAAATAAGAGAAATAGAGGGAGGCAGAAGCTTGTCCCGGCTCATGGCCAGGGGAGAGCGGGCTGCGGACATGATGCCGGCATTGGCTGTGGTGATAAAAGCCAGGATAGCACCCAGAGCCGTAAGAAGCATTCCCGGAGTCCCTAAAAAAAGACGGGCTGCATCCGATACGGGGGTCAGCGTGGTCATCAAACTCTGATGGGGCAGAACACCGACAACGATTGTGACAACAGCAATGTATATGAAGCTTACTACGAAAAAAGCATAAAGCATGGCTTTAGGAACATTTCTTGCGCAGTCTTTGATCTCTTCAGCCATATCGGCGATCTTTGTTATGCCCCCGAAAGAGATAAAGACCATTCCCGTTGCTGCAAAGAATGATGCATATCCTTTCCGGAAAAAGAAGCTGAATTGTCCTGTATCTACTGACGGATAGCCGGCAAGCATAAAAAGCCCGAGAATAAAAAGAAGAAACACGACCAGCCACCCCTGAAGTCTGCCTGAATGTTTGGTGCTCATGAGATTGACAGCAGTGAAAACAAGTGTGACTCCGGAGGCGATAAAGCGAATTTGAAGTTCGGAAACATGCGGGTTGAAAAGCAGGACGAATGTTCCGATCCCGATAAGAGCAAAGGCGCTTTTTGATGCGATGGAAAACCAATTGGCAATGCCTGCCACAAATCCCACCGGTGTGCCCAAGATCCGGTTAATATAGAAATAGGTTCCCCCGGCTTTGGGCATAGCCGTGGATAATTCAGATTTGGCGAAGATCGTCGGGATCATCAGAAATGCCGCCAGCAAATAGGCGAAAATAACAGAAGGCCCCGTGAGCGCATAGGCTATTCCGGGCAGGACAAAAAGCCCCGAACTGATCATGGCGCCTGCAGCAATACTGAATGCACTGAAAAAAGTGATCTCTTTTTTCATCCGTTCGACACGTCCCTTCTCTACACCTATTGTATGGGATTCTCTTTTTTTCTCAACTAAAAAAAGAAAGAGTCTTGACGGATATGAGAAAAGACTATATATTGTATATAAAAAAGGTAGAACATACCACATGTAGACTTAACTTCAAGGGAGGCTTTATGTTAGAGTTTTTAATCAAGCGCGATGGGGAGAAGGCTGAATTTGACAGGGCGAAGATCGAGGATGCGATTTATAAGGCAGCCAAGGCTGTGGGCGGTTATAACCGCACCTTAGCGAGGTCTTTGACGGATAAAGTCATCACTGTCTTGGAAAAGTGCTTTGCGGAAAAAATCCCCGGAGTAGAGGATATCCAGGATGTCGTTGAAAAAGTCCTTATTGAAAACGGGCATGCCCGGACAGCCAAAGCCTATATCCTTTACAGAAAAGAGCAGGAAGTTTTACGCGCTGCCGAAAAAGTTTTTTTGGACGTGGAAAAGACGATTGACGGTTATATCGGGATGAATGACTGGCGTGTCAATGAAAACTCGAATTCGGGTTATTCCTTTTCCGGCTTGCTTATGCATACAGCGGGAAGTGTTATTGCTAATTATACTTTGAAAAAGGTCTATACGTCCGAAATCGCCGAAGCTCATTTCAACGGTGATTTTCATATTCATGACTTGTCCATGGGGATCGCCGGTTATTGCGCGGGATGGTCGATTAAAGAGCTTCTCTGGGAGGGGTTTAACGGAGTTCCGGGAAAAGTGGAATCCGGCCCCCCCCGTCATCTTCATTCAGCCCTGATGCAGATGGTCAACTTTCTGGGAACCATGCAGAATGAATGGGCAGGAGCCCAGGCTTTCTCTTCTTTTGACACTTATCTGGCCCCTTACATTCGACAGGATGGGCTCTCCTATGAAGAAGTCAAGCAATCCATACAGACTTTTGTCTTTAATTTGAATGTCGCATCCCGATGGGGCGGACAGACGCCTTTTACTAATCTGACTTTTGACTGGACAGTCCCCGAAGACATGAAAGACCAGCCGGCCGTATGGGGGGGGACCCTTATTGAAGCGCCATATAAGGATTTTCAAAATGAGATGGATATGATCAACCGGGCTTTTTTGGAAGTGATGATCGAAGGAGATGCCAAAGGGCGTATTTTTACGTTTCCTATTCCTACCTATAACATTACCCGTGAATTTCAATGGGACAGTGATAATGCGGGGCTTCTTTTTGAGATGACTTCCAAATACGGGATTCCGTATTTTCAGAATTTTATCAACAGCTCTCTGAAACCTTCTGATGTCCGCTCCATGTGCTGCCGTTTACAGTTGGATCTCCGGGAATTGAAAAGCCGCACAGGCGGGCTTTTCGGAAGTGGGGAAAAGACCGGGAGTGTCGGTGTCGTGACGATCAACCTTCCCCGCATCGGCTATTTGTCCGGCTCAAAGGCGGAGTTCCTGGGGAGGTTGGAATACCTGATGGATCTGGCTAAGGACTCTTTGGAATTAAAGCGGAAAGTCGTAAAGAAAAACATGGAGAACGGGCTTTTGCCATATTCGAAGCGTTATTTGGGTACTCTTGACGGTCATTTTAACACGATCGGCCTGGTGGGGATGAATGAAGCTCTTCTTAATTTCATGGATAAAGACATCGGTACGCCCGAAGGAAAAGAGACGGCTCTGGAAATACTCGGGTTTATGCGGAACAAACTTTCCGATTATCAGGAGTTGACAGGCAATATTTATAATCTGGAGGCGACACCCGCGGAAGGCACATCCTACCGGTTGGCAAAAATCGATAAAGCCCGATATCCTGATATACGCACACAGGGAGAAGAGGAGCCTTACTATACCAATTCTTCTCAGATGCCGGTTCATTACACTTCAGATGTTTTTGAAGTCCTGGATAATCAAAACGATATTCAGGCCCAATATAACGGCGGGACGGTGGTTCATATCTTCTTGGGAGAGACATCTCCGGATTATAATGCCGTCAAAGAATTGATCCGAAAAGTGGCCAATAATTATAAGATCCCTTATTTCACAATTTCTCCGACTTTTTCTGTCTGTGAGGAGCATGGGTATGTCAGAGGGAAACATGAACCCTGTCCCCAATGCGGACGGGAGATGGAAGTCTACAGCCGTGTCGTGGGATATTACCGCCCTGTAAAGCTCTGGAACAAGGGGAAAAAAGAGGAGTTCAAGGAGCGTGTTTCCTTTGTTGTATGAGGCTTTGGACAGGGCTGTCACCATGCCCGGGATCTCGCTTATTGATTATCCGGGACTGGTGGCTTCTTTGATCTTCTTAAGAGGGTGCAATTACCGGTGTCCGTATTGCCATAACGGCCCTCTACTCTCTCCGGGCACGGGTATTCCCCGTGAAAGTCTGTTAAAACGGATGCAGGAGCATCGTAAATTGGCTGACGGATTAGTCATTACCGGCGGAGAACCCACTTGGGGGAAGGGGTTGACCGATTTGATCAAGGAGGCAAAACACTTGGGGTATTCTGTAAAATTGGATACGAACGGTTCATCTCCTTCGACTCTGGAAGAGATCTTGAGAGAGGGATGGGCCGATTATGTGGCGATGGATATCAAGCATACGATAAAGCGCTATTCTGAGGCTTGCGGAGTCAATGTCGACACAGACAGGATCAAAAAAAGTGTGGAAATCATTAAGAAGGATGCTCCTGATTATGAGTTCCGGACAACTTGGGTTCCGGGTATGCATAAGAGTGAGGATATTGAAAAGATGATAACAGATTTTTCTCTGAATAAGTCGTGGCGTTTTATTTTACAAAAATATATTCGTCAGGAGAATCTTTCTTTTCCGGACTGGGAAAAAGAGAAGTGGCAGTTGGCCGTACAGCCTTTTGAGAAAGAAGATTTCGTTTTTGTAAGGGGGGATTCATGAAAGATTTAGTGGCTGCGATGTTGACTCCGGCTGTCATGATCAATGTATGCGGACTTTTACTGTTATCAACAGCTAACAGGAATTCAAGGATCATCGACCGGATCAGGATGCTGAACAGCCAGCTTTTAAACGGGGAGTTGTCCCGAGAAGCCATGGATAATTATAATAATCAGCTGCTGTTGTTTAAAAAAAGAGCGAAGATCATTAAAAACTCATTGATACTCAATTATTCTGCATTACTCATGTTTATTCTGACGTCATTGACCATCTATCTGGCAGTGCATGGATTTCTATCTGAAACTTTTGTCCTCCTCTTTTTGTTGTCAGGTTTTTTTATTTTAGCTCTTTATGCCGGATTTCTTATCTGGGAAGGATCTATTCATTTTGAAACCACTGCGCTGGATATCGAATTGGCCAAGACCATGCTGAAGAAAAAAACAGGGGGAAAAAAGAGTTGATTTCCATTCTGCTCGCGTTATAGTCGGGAAAAAAAGGGGGAGGATATGGGTCTGCGAGACTTTAAAACCGAAACGTGTTCACAAAGTGATATCATGAGATGGAAAGAGTTTGCGCGAATATGCCGCTCTGATATTTTAACCATGACAACAGCGGCAGGAAGCGGTCATCCGGGAGGGTCACTTTCATCTATTGACTTTTTGACACTCCTCTATGATCAAATGGCCGTTTTCCCTGAAAAAGCGCTGCATGATAAAAGAGACTATCTCTTTGTCTCAAACGGCCACATTTCTCCTGCAGTTTATTCTGTTTTAGGGCGGAAAGGATTTTTCCCTGTCGAGGAGGCTTTGGCCGGTTTCCGTAAAGCCGGGACTCCTTATGAAGGACATGTGGATACGAAGGTGCCCGGAGTCGAATGGATCACCGGGAATCTTGGACAGGGATTATCAACAGCCGCAGGGGTTGCCCTGGGGCTAAAATTTCAAAACAAAGAAAACCATGTCTTCTGTATTATGGGGGACGGGGAACAGCAAAAAGGACAGATCGCAGAAACACGGCGTTTTGCATCCAAGTTCAATCTAAATAACCTCACCGTCATCATCGACTATAACCGTCTTCAGATCTCCGGGGATGTGGATGATATCATGAGAGTCAATATCGCAAAAGAGTATCGTACAGCCGGATGGAAGGTTTTTGAAACAGACGGGCATGATTTCCCCTCTCTTTATGAGGCGTTGTATACAGCTTTGAACACGACAGAGACGCCGGTCATGATTTTAGCCAGGACTGTCATGGGAAAAGGGATCTCTTTTATGGAAAATGACGAGAAGTGGCACGGACAGGCTTTGGGAGAGGAAGAGTATCATGCGGCTATCAGGGAGTTGGGTTTGGAGGATTCTCTTGAGAAAATCAAAAAAAAGAGAGCATCCCTTCCGCTAAAAGGATGTGAAAAGATAAAAAAAACGTATCCGGTTTTCAAAGAAGGCCCGCGGCTTATTTATGATTCAGGGAGCAAAACCGATAATCGTTCGGCTTTTGGGAAAGCACTGGAATCAATAGGGGAAGCCAACCCCGAAAAGACGATTGTCTTTGATTGCGATTTGGCCGGGTCAGTGAAGACAAACGGATTTGCAAAACGATGGCCCCATGCATTTTTTCAGGCCGGTATTCAGGAGCATAGCACGGCCTCCCTTTCCGGCGGGGCCTCTTCGACCGGGCTTCTTACGTTTTGGGCTGATTTTGGTGTCTTCGCCGCTGATGAAGTCTATAATCAGCTCCGCCTCAATGATATCAACAAAACAAATCTTAAAGTGGCTGCAACCCATTGCGGATTGAATGTCGGCGAGGACGGCAAGACACATCATGCCATCAATTATATCGGCATCTTACGCTGTTTGTTCGATTTTAAGCTTTTAACACCCGGGGATCCAAATCAGACAGACGCTTTAGCCCGTTATGCTGCTGCACATGGCGGGAATTATTTTTTGGCTATGGGGAGAGCCAAGACTCCCGTGATCACAAATGAAGAAGGAGCCCCTGTTTTCGGGCCTGATTATACTTTCCGATATGGCCGGCTTGATACCATTCGGAAAGGGCAGGACGTCGCTGTTTTGACTTATGGAGCGATGCTTCCCTACGCTGTGGAGGCTTGGGACAGTATGATGTCAAAAGAAAAACCCTTTACTCTTATCCATGTCTCTTCTCCTCTGGCTCCCGACAGAGATGCTTTGAAAGAAGCTGCGAAAAAGCATGACGCCTTCATCGTCTATGAAGACCATAATATTCATACGGGATTCGGAGCTGTTTTAGCAGATGTGATGGCTGAAGAAGGGATAAACCTCCCTCTTTTCAAGTTAGGTGTCCGGGACTATGCCCGTTCCGGGGTATCCGATGATGTTTATCGCCTGGCGGGGCTTTCCCCGGAAGATCTGATACAGGCGGTAGAGAAGCACAGTTAATGGGAAAGATAAAAAAACCCCGGGAAGCTCTCCTTTTTTGCGGCCTGCTTTATGCGTCAGAGCAACTTTTCGAAGATGCGCTTCAGTCCCTGTCGGATCTATTTGGGCCTTTGGCCAAAGAGGCCCGGGGATTTCCTTTCAAAGGAACCGATTATTATCAGAGGGAGTTGGGAGAGGAGATCTATAAAGGTTTTCTCTTTTTTGAGCAGTTGATTCCCATGGATATCATGGCTTCTGTTAAGATGAAGACTAATGAACTGGAAGAGAGGCTGTCCCTGCCCCGCACGCTTCGTTCTGTCAATCTGGATCCCGGTTATTTGGACCTGTCTAAGGTGATGCTGGCCACAACAAAGGACCGTGCGCATCGCCTTTATCTGCGTGACGGCATTTTCGGGGAAGTGGAGTACACCTACTGTAAAAATTCCTATACCCCCTGCCCTTGGACCTACCCTGATTATTGTCAATCTGAATACATCTCTCTCTTTAATGAAATGCGCTTTTATTATCAGGAGCGGCTGCGTCAGACGCTATGATCCTTTGCGTCAATCCCTGGATCGATGATTTTACGGCTTATGACCTCTGGGCAAAGCCCTTAGGGCTTATTGAAATTGCGTCTTGGCTTAGACAAAACGGATTTGATGTCGCCGTAGCGGATCTTTTGTATCAGCATTATCCGGAACTCTCCCGAAAAGCCTCTGTCAAAAAGACGGGGCGGGGGAACTATTTGCGAAGAGAGATCCCGCGTCCGGAGCTGCTGAAACATGTCAGCATACCCCGAAAATTTTACCGGTACGGGATGTCAAAAGAAGATGCCTCGGCTTTATTAAGCCGTTATCCCCGGCCCCGGCTGATCCTTGTCACATCGATGATGACCTATTGGTATTCAGGCCTGCGTGCGACTGTCGATTTCCTCAAAAAAACATATCCTGAGGTCCCTGTTATCGGCGGGGGAATATACACAAGGCTTTGCCGCAATCATGCCCTGCGTGTGTTTGATGATATTGAAATAGCGCCGCAAGAGACCTATTCTTTTTTGAGAGAGCGGGTTCGGGAATCGACAGGGCATGCTCCGCTTATACCTTCAGGGCCGTTTTCAATTTCTCCGGACTATACGTGTTATCCGTCTCTTCCATATATCCCACTCCGGTTTACCCGGGGATGCCCATACCGATGCCGGTATTGTGCCGGCCCTCTTTTAGAGTCCAAGTATATTGAAAGCCGTTTGGAAAAGATCAAACTTGAGTTTGAATATGGATACAAAAAGGGAATCAAAGATTTTGTTTTTTTCGATGATGCCCTTCTTTTTTCCAAAGAGCGGCTTCTTCATCCCTTTTTGAAGTGGATAGAACAGCAGGGGATGAAGGCGCGTTTCCATACGCCCAACGGGCTTCATGTAGCTTTGTTCGATGAGAAGACGTTGGCACTGATGAGAGCCGCCGGTGAGTGGGAGTTCCGTTTCGGAGTAGAGACACTGATAAAAAATCAAAGGCAGCCGCTTGATGTCAAAACGGATTGGCACGATTTACAACAATTGGCTGCACTGCTGCTCAAAGAAGAATTCAATCTTGAGCATGTGCGGATTTATCTTTTAGCAGGACTGCCGGGGCAGTCTCGTATCGAAGTAGAGGAGAGTATCAAAATGGTAAAGGGGCTGGGACTTCGCCCTATACCCAATGAATATTCTCCTATCCCGGGTACACCTCTTTTTAACAATGCAGTGAAAAGTTCTGTCTATGACCTGCAAGAGCCTCTTTTTCAAAATAAATCCATTGTCCCCTGCAGTTGGGAAGAACAGACATGGCGGGATGTACAGGAATTAAAGGAGTTGGCCCGCTCCTGATCATTGCGAAAACAAGGGGTTTATGTTATAGTGAAGGCCTGTAAAGGAGTGCTATGCTGAGAGATGATTTAGAGGAAATGAAAGACTTTAGCGTCTACCCGGGGAGTCCCCGGGCAAAAATGGATCAGAATGAATCCCCTTTTCCTTTTTCTGACAGATTGAGAGGGATTTTAGCTTCGCATATCAAACAGTATCCTTTTCACCGCTATCTGAGGCCTGAGCGTCTGATGGCCCTGAAAGAATCGCTGGCTGCATATACGGGGGCCGATCCGGCCGCTATTGCTATCGGTGCCGGGGCCGATGCATTGATCCAGTCTTTGATTGCTGTCTCTGCCTCCGGACAGGGGGGTGTCTTTTGCTTTCACCCGACTTATCCGCTTTATCAGCTTTTTGCCCGTGTTTTAAATGTCCCGTCCGTGTCTCTGCCGCTTTTGAAACCTGATTTCAGTTTTGATATCGAAAAAGCGGAAAAATTGATCGAAAAGTCTGCCATCGCTTTTATTACCTATCCTAATAATCCCACAGGAAATCTCTTCGAAAAAGAAATGATCATGACGTTGATCCGCTCTCATCCTCATTGTGAATTTGTTTTAGATGAGGCCTATTATGAATATTCCGGACAAACTTTTGTTCCTGAAGTTCCGAATCATCCTAATCTCACAGTCGTCAGGACTTTTTCAAAGTTCTTTTCGATTCCCTCTCTCCGGTTGGGATATCTCATCGGGCGCCCTGAAATCGTTTCTGCCGTTGAAAAAGCCCAATTTGTCCCGTATAATGTTTCAGCCTTTTCTGTCGAGACCGGAATTGTGATATTGGAAAACCGATCTGATTTTGAAAAGGACCGCGAGGGGATGATAACGCAACGGGAGGAATTGATGAATTGTTTAAAAACCCTGCCGCATGTCCGGGCCTATCCATCATACGGCAACTTTATTTTTATTTCTTTTCCTCCGGGAAAAAACCCTGCCCGGGCTCTGTATGACAAAGGCATCTATGTCAGGGATTTCAGCAATATAGCGGGATATGAGGATTTTATTCGAATAACAGTGGGGCGGCCTTCGGAAAACCGCTTGTTTTTTGAATCATTAAAGTCAATGATAAAGAAGAAAGGAAAATAAATGAATCTCAGTTGTGGTATTATCGGGAAACCTTTTAGCGGGAAGAGCACTTTATTTGCTTTGATGACCGGGGAAGACGGGGGAGGTAAATTCGGCCCTGTCCGGGGAATGGCTAAGGTCAGTGATTCCCGAATCGACTATTTAAGTTCTTTGTATCATCCAAAAAAAAAGACGTATGCTTCTGTGGAATTTATCGATGTTCCCGGTGTTTCCGGTTCGGAAACCGGAGAAAATAAAATGCTGGAGCATGTCCGCAACACAGAAAGCCTTTTGGCTGTTATCGGGGCCTTTGAGGAGGAGGATTGTGATGCTTCACTTCAGGGGGAGATCCAGGGCATTTTGGATGAATTGCTGCTGAATGACCTTATCTTAACAGAAAACCGTTTGGAAAAGATTAAACATCAGCGTAATCCTCAGGAAAAAGAAGAATTTGTTCTCTTTTCCCGTTTGCATGAAGCTTTGGAAGAGAACCGTCCCCTCAGAAGTCTTGATCTTAAAGAAGATGAGCAAAAAGCCATAAAAGGATTTCAGTTTTTTACTCTGAAACCTTTGATGTTTGTTATTAATATTCATGAAGAGGCGATCCCCCGGGCCGAAGCCATTGAGAACCAGTTGAGGGAAAAACTGGCAAATGATGCTCATACCGGGGTGATCGCTTTATCAGCGCTTATTGAAGAGGAGATCATGCAGCTTCCAGAAGAGGAGCGCCCTGCATTTCTTGAAGAAATGGGTATCGGCGAGCCTGCAACTGAAAAAGTCATTCGTTCCATTTACAGTCTTTTAGGATTGATTTCTTTTTTTACTGCCGGCGAAGATGAAGTGAAAGCTTGGACCATACGGAAAGGGGCATCAGCCCGTTCTGCGGCGGGAGAGATCCATTCCGACATTGAAAGAGGGTTTATTAAAGCGGAACTCGTCCATTATGACGATTTTGCGGCTACTCCTGATATGAAGAAACTGAAAGAGGCCGGGCTAGTCCGCCTGGAAGGAAAAGAGTATGTGGTCAGAGACGGTGATATCATTAATTTTAAATTTAATGTGTAAAAGGGGGCGGAATGGCCGACAAGAGTCTTTACGGGGTTGAAGAAACGGTAAAACTTGTAGCGGAGACAGGCGTCGGCAAAAGCGATGTTTCTCTGCCGCGGCTTCTTTTCAGCGGCTTTATGGCCGGAGCCTATATTGCTTTTGCTTTTTTTCTCAGCATCGTTGCAGCGGCCTCTTTTTCTCATTTGGGCCCTCATTATCATTATTCTCTTTATAAGGTCATGCTCGGCATCTTTTTCCCGTTTGGATTAGTCGCAGTGGTCATAGGAGGAGCTGAACTTTGGACCGGAAATGTCCAGTTTTCATCAACGGCTGCCCTTCAGGGAAAGATCAGTAAACGCCATACCTTGTATAATTGGATTGTCAGCTATACGGGCAATTTTGCCGGGGCTTTTTTCCTTGCTTTCTTAGTGACTGTCGGGGGCGGGATCATCTCTTCCCATAAACTATTGTCTGAAGTCGTGACGCAGGCCGCTCTGACAAAATCCGGCGGAGGATTTTTCCCCCTTTTATGGCTTGGCGTGGGGTGTAATTGGCTGGTGAATCTTGCCATCTGGCTTTCTTTCAAAGGAAAAGACGCCGCCGGCAAAGTCATTCTGCTGTGGTTTCCTGTTTTCGGGTTTGTCGCCATGGGATTTGAACATAGTATTGCCAATATGTGGATCTTCTCGTCGGCTTTATTGCTTCCCGGGGGCGGGGTCGATTGGGGTATGGTCATGGATAACCTTGTCCCTGTAACACTGGGGAACGCTTTGGGAGGGTTCTTTTTTGTCTCATTTTATCATTGGTTTTTGTATGACGGGAAGAAGGCAATCAGAAAGGTTTTCGATTACTTAGGCGTAACAACGGCTTTTATTGTTTTAGTCGGGGTGTTTCCTTTAGGGGTTGTCAAGATGATCCCCGGTTTTTCCAAAGCCCCTTATTTCTTCCCTCTTTTCTATTCTCTTTATGGCACAGCTTTGGGTTTTGTCCTTCTCAGACAGGTCAACAAAGGAAAAAAGGAGAAAAAAAAATGAGCAGCGAAAAGAG
>Ga0334895_1003769_pt1 | contig 11302 bp, 22 predicted proteins | sample GraSluR3_MG_7_FD_207229 | JGI IMG/M metagenome (GOLD analysis project Ga0334895, IMG submission 207229) | Sludge microbial communities from methane-producing bioreactor in Wageningen University, Netherlands - Granular Sludge_31_05-R3 | ecosystem: Engineered > Bioreactor > Anaerobic >... | reverse complement strand
AATATTCGTGATAACAATCTATAGAACAAAAAATATATCTATGTTTTGTTTCTGGTTGTTTATCTTTTACTTTTCTATAAACAGGTTCATTATCCTTATACCCTGCATATTCATATGTTGCTGGTTTTTCAGCTGTTAGAGTGTGTACTACTAATAAATCATCCTCAGTAGTCAAGTGTTTTCCACAATGGAAACAAGTAGGAGGTTGTGGAGAGCAAAATTCCTCAATAGTCTTAGGAATAAAACTAGCATACAAATTATAACAATGAGGACATTGAATTGTTTTAGCTGTATAGGTAATGGGGTTGTCTATATCGTAGGTAGGTTCCCAAAGAGATTTAGTAGGAGCAAAAGATACTTCTATACTTTTTCCACACTTAGGACATTTAATCTTATAACCTTTCATAACCAACCCCCTTATGTATCTTTTTTATTTACATTCCCACACAAAGGGCATATTGTGAACTTACACGCAAGAAAATCATCTATATCTGCAGTTTCTATAACTACAAAAAAACTTCTATTACAATGATTACAGTGCAACTGTACAGCTGTAAGAGGGGGATTTTCTTCATAAGGTACTTCTATCCATTTAATACCAAATTGAGGGGTTGGTTCAAATAACATATCCCAATTCTTTTCAAGTAAAGTTTTAGGTCTTTTATCAATATCCATATTTTTCACCTTTCATATTTTCCAATATCAGATTTGTTTATGGTTTTTGGGAAGGCATCAAACCCTATTGTAGAAAATGTCTCAGAATCTACCCAATCACTAGTAAATTCAAAATAATTTGAAGGATCTTCTAGTAATAGATCAAATACATCAGCAGCACTTAAACTATCAAAACTATCTTTTAATTCTCCATTTAAATATAGTGCTTCCCAATAATTACTACTTCTTAAATGCACCCATACTTTTCTCATAAAACCTCCTATAAAAAGGTTGCGTTTAGTATATTTTGCATAAATCGCAACCAGTATCTGCTAGGAGAGGTAGGGTGTCGAACTCTACATATGTATGATCCATATCTAGAATAGGATTATACCGTTTTACCATTTAAACTACTCCCCTAAACAGCCCAATATCCTATAAGGACTAACCCTTTCAAAGATATTGAGCATGGGTGTGCACTTCTGCACTACTGCTGACTTTATCACGTCCTAGACCGTATTCAGCGTAGAGATTTTGTATTGCCGATTATCTAGGTAATCTATCTTATACTTCAAGCCAACCAATAATTTGAAGCTTAATTAATCATTCTTATGGGGTAAATACAAAGCTATCCATTAAAGTAATATACACTAATAACCAATCTGCTTTAAACAAAAACTTTAATAGAGATTCTAAGTTATAAGTTTCTACTATTCTTTCTACAAAAAGTGTCCTTAATTTTTCTGAGTAAAACTTCTTTAAATCTTCCTTTTCAAGGTTTTCATTTGGATAGATATTAACATCCATAATCCAATTAATAACATTGTTTTCAAACATTTCATGAGATTCAACAGCAGCTATATAGTAATCTAAGAATTCAGTATTAATATTTTTCGCAACTGCTGCTGAATAAATAATTGTTTTCATTTTTACTACTTTATCTACTACCATACTCGCTGCTTCAGTAGTGGGAGTATCCTGTAAATATTTCATTACCCTTTCTGTTCTCACCATCACACACACTCTCCATTAATAATATTTCGGCTGACTAAAGTATAAGATGCTTCAGGAATAATGCTAAATATACTTCTCTATAGTATTTCTTAAACGTTCATCTAAATCCCCAAACATACTTATTATTGTGTTTAAATCTAAACAAAGATCATCTAGTGCAACCTGAATACTTCTAAGACTGTAATATTGATCTTGTTCTAAATCTGTCTTTTCAGTTTCGTAAGCTTCAATAAGATCATCAATAGGCTTACATATTGCGTTTACTTGCTTCATGATATTAAGAATCTTTTTTCTCGCCGTCATTAGTAATCCTCCTGCTTATTAAACATTAATAAATTCTATAACTGGTAGATGCAGTGAGATTTGAACTTACGCTTAACGGAACTTAGATCCGTTTTTTTACCAGTTGGAATACGCACCTACTATGTATTAAGTATAACAGACCCCGACATTTGTATGTGTTGCGCACAGATTAACTGTTTGTTACAATATAATAATATCATCTTCTGGGAGATCAAGCTCCGATACTATGCGCTTATAGCAGTCCTTATTACGTATATAAAACAATATCCCCATAAGAGATACCGCTCCTTCAAATATCCATTCTGAACTATACAACATATCAATAGCTTTTATGATAACAGGAAGCTCTAACAATTTTATTTGAGACACATCTACTATGGAGAGATCCGTTAACCTATCATATAACTTATCTGTCAATTCTAATACTTTATCTAAGTTATCTAAGTATTCTTCATACATAGCTACGCTTTCAAGAAAATAACTTTCATCTATTGCTGCATTACCTATATATACGTAGAGTTTAGTATTATTTATTTCAAATTCTGCATAGGCACTCATACTCATAATAGTACCCCCTATAATTCAGTTATTATAGTCTCTGCTCCTGAAGACCCCCAATCATAACCCTCGCTCCAAAAATTATCCCACGGGTTATGAATACAAATAACTGAGTACGGAGGTGTAGGTATTGCATAACTAGGAGACTCTTCTCCTTTTGGTAGCTCAACTTCACATGGGGGGATATGAGGAGTTATAGACCACATAAACACGTCTGGAATATCCTTGTTTGGCTCAACATAATTAATAGCATTCAATTTCTTAGCCATAGTTGCAAGTATTGTTTTAGCCTTAATCAATCCATCTACAATATCCAGCACTTTAGAATCTTCTGCTGCGTTATAGTAAACAATATTAAATAAATCATCTTCGTTAGGTTCAATTTCAAATCTTTCGTCACACATAGGATCAATGTTTAATAGTGCTAATTCATCATCTGTCAAATACCACATATTATTCCTCCTCAGAAGTGTACTACAAATCTAGGTGTAAATAAATTATTATTACCAAATTCAGTAGCTTGCTGTTCAAAAAAGTTGTTACGATAATAGGTTCCTGTAGTTAATAGTGAGTATGCGGTACTCGTTAAGTATGATGGTACCATAATAATAGGCGTAAGTATCATGGTTTGTAAATAATGCCCATATTCATGAGTAAGCGCATAATCTGTATAATCATCCATAGGTTCATAAATAGTGTTACCTATCAGAATTATTGGCCCTGCACTAAACGCACTAGCTTCAAAAATATCAGAAGTTATTACTACTGGTTCACCTAGCCACATAACAGCAGTTATTAAAAAATTAAGTCCTATGGTTATTTTTATCCATAGAGGCAATCCATCTACAAATTCTAACATTTAATCCTCTCCTTTTCTGAAATATCCTTATTGTTGGGCATTGCAGCTATCATTTCTTGTGTAAGAGATTTCGTATCCATCTCTCTGCACTGCGGACACCACTTATTGGGTATTATACTATCTGGAAATTCAGGAAGTGTTTCGGTAGCTATAAAACAATGAAAATTATTACAATACTCATATAACTCTTTCCATTCATGTTCAAGGTTACACCATAACTGTCCATGAAAAGCCCTTATACTGTTATCACATTTTATAAAAGCAGTAGCATATATACAAAAATCACATAGAGGTTCACATTCATTATTGCATTTAACCACTACTTCCACCACCCATTAGGCTTATTTTTAGACCCAAAATTAAATAGCCAACTCCATATATAAATGGTTTTCTTTTTATCATCTTTTTTTGTCATATCTCATTCCACCTACCTTCTTTTATTTTATTGCGTACCAGTCTTCTAACTGCACTGTGTCTAGCCTTTTTAACTCTTTTTCTAGAGGATTTATGGTTAGCTGTATAGCAAAATTTATTAGCATTGATATTAAACTTCTTTTCTTCAGACTTTGAATTAGTCATGTCAGTTCTCCTCTATTAAATATTTGTATGCCTTTTCTATTTCAGGAATAAGAGCAATTCCATTAGCCAAACTATCTGAGCATCTTTCTACAAAAGCATACAATTGCTTTACTGCCTCATCTATTGCTGTCTTTATCTTAGGGCCTGTGCCATATACTGTTTGGGGCATCATCTGAAATTCTGCTACAAATTGTCCATCCTTAAAATATATCTTTAGTTCTATCTCCTTCCCATTAAATTGTACCATACGGTATATAGGTTCTTTGTATGCTTTACGGTTATATTTTGATTTCATCTCCTTATGTATCTCTTTACGGATTGATTTATTTTTCACAAATGTAATACCTCCTTAAAAAAGAAGTGGGGAGTTGCCTCCCCACCTAGTTAAAATACAAATACAGCTTTAATCAAAAACTCCCAAGAGAAAGTAGGGATTATTACTGTTTTTACATCAAAATAAATCCAATCAAAAAATACTGTACCTAGATCCATGCTTACTTCATAGCTAGTGTCTTTTAGGTAGTACCCTGCATTTATACCAGTATCCAATTTAAACGAATCTAGCAGAAAAGATGTTTCAAATCTGCCTAGTGCAGAAAGGTCTCTATTATCTACCCAAAAGTCACCTATAAGTTTCTTTCCAAAATCTTTATCGGTGAAATTACCTGTACCTAATTTAACTGTAAGTCCCATAGCATCTGTACCAATCTTAGGCGTTGCATATAAAAATGCTATAGACGGGGTTGCAGTAGCAGAATCATATCCTACACCAAACTTATATAATCCCGAATCCCCATTTAGTGTAAGTTCAGCATTAACACCATACTCAACTGCTGCTAGATCCATTTCTGAATCAATTTCTAGGTTAAGTGCATCTCCATCAAATAGCAAATTTGCACTTGCAACCATATCACCTTCACTATTCATAAAATATGCTGGAGTAAGTGTAACTCCAAAAGCTGTTACTGTTAATAGTGCTAGTACCAATACCAAAAGTTTCTTCATATACCAACCTCCCAAAATTTAGCCGTAGCCTCTACAACTAAGTTACTTCTCAACGGTTTATACAGCTCCAAATATACTGCTTCCTTTGAATCATAAAGTGCATGTATAACTGCTCCTAAGCCTGTTTTATCTGAAGAACTAGATATGTCGCTCTGCTCTAAGTCCCCTGCAACAACCAGCTTTGACCCTTCTCCTACACGTGTAACTAAAGTAAGCATTTCAGCAGGAGTAGTATTTTGAGCCTCATCTAAACATATAAATGCATTTCTATAACTTCTACCCCTAGTAAGTGTAGTTGACTCGAAGTCAATAAAGTCCAAATAGTCTCGTTCCCACTTATCACCTAATAAAAACTCAAGTGCATCTCTAGCTCCACCAAAATAGTTCTTTAATTTATCATCCTTATTTCCCGGAAAGAACCCTAATTTATCTTTATTACCTACATGTACAGGAGGAGTTAGAATTAATAACTTTTTATAATCTCCTCTTAATACAGCAAACAATCCACATGCAATAGAGACAAGGGTTTTACCTGTTCCTGCTGGCCCGCTAGCGATAACCAAAGGTATCGTAGTATTTAATAGACTGTCAATTAAAAAGATTTGTTCTTTATTTCTAGCATTTATACATACAGAATTACTTACATGTACTGTTCTTTCTCTGATCTTTCTAACATCTCCAGCTTTTGAATATGCTAGGATACTTCCTGTCTCTGGATTAATTATACCATATCTGTTAGGGCGAGTGTCTTTAATTTTAGTTACTTTATTGTTAAGAATTGATTGAACCTGCTCTCCCGATACGGTTTCACTAAAATAAGCTTCCGGAATATCCCTTTTAGACTGGATTACCTCAACTTCAATACCTTCTAGCCTTAAATAGTTCGCTAAATTATAGTCCCTTAGCCTTATATTATCAACATAAGGGGAATTAGCTTTATTTTTAGCTATAGCGATAAGCACTTTGTCAACTGTTTCTCCCCTAACATTTGAAGGGGTATTAGCAAACCTGTTAAATTTTATATCATATATAAATTTAATTGCATGTCGTGCTAAATATCCTTTGGTTCCTGAATGAGATTTTAACCTGTCTAATTCATCAAGGGTTTCTCTAACTAGATATGTATCTTCATCTAGTAAGATTTCAGGCGAATCAAGTACCACAGAAGTGTCAACTAAAACCATTAAATACCCCTCCTAATCTCTCAATAATAGCATCGCATAATATAAGTTTACTTTAGATATAAATGTTTTAGTTTCTGTAGGTAACTCTCTATGCCCCTCCTTTTTGACTTCTAATGAGCCGTCTTTATTACGTATTACTCTACTGTCAATATACTTTTGTAGATTACCATACCCCCAATTCCAAGCCACTAATACAAGGTCGTGCGGATACTTAATGTTTGGATCTTTTAAATAAAACACCAGTCTGCCAGTATCTTCATTAAGTAATTTGTCACATAACCAAGTTAAATATATCTTAGCAGCCTCAGTTGCCTGTTTAGGATCATAAGGATCAAATGGATAGTTAAACCGTTCAGTTATATCCTTAATAGTAATGGGCATGAACTGAAACAACCCCACTGCTCCTGCAGATGAAACTGCATCATGTTTCAACTGACTTTCCTGTGTAGCTATTGCTGCCATAAATAAAGGATCTATATATCTAGATGTTTGATAATTAGTAGACCATTCAATTATATCTTTATGTGTGATAGTCATAATATCACTCCTAAGTTGCAAACCATCGTTTGGAATACTTAATACAAAGATTAGTAAACTTATCATCTTTATAATGTTCAATATTAGAATCTCCTCCGATATTATATATATAATATACTTTTTTCCAATTTTTGTAAACATCATAAAGTTCATTCAAATATAAAGCACATAAATATATATTTATCTTCGGATCAAATAAAGTTACTAATGTTTTGTCTGAAACTCCTATAAATCTATTAAAATCAAGTTCATATTTATCCCATATTTCCATAGCTTCTTTATAACTTATTTTAGAAACCCCCACTAAGTAATCATCTGTTTTATTATTATAAGCAATAAATACGTGTGGATACTCTTCCTCTTCACTCACTGCCATTATTAAGCCATATAGATAATGCGGGGGTATTTGAACTTCTTGAGATACTAACTTTATTATAGACCTAATACCTCTTATCATGCATCTTCACCTTCTTAGAATAGGGTAAGTATAAAACTATATATTACTTCAGTATATACACTGGCTAACTCTTTTATTTCATCGTCTGTACAATAATCTGAAAGTGCTTTAGACAAGATTGTTGTTATTATTTTTTCTCCAATTACTCTATTTCGTCTATACATTGCAAGTCCTGATAATAAGTAGCCCATAATTGTAGATATAATATCATTTACTAAATCCTCATCAGCAGTACCTCCATATAAAATTTCTATATCCACCTCAGTACCTGCTGCATGAAGGAACTCATGTAAGTAAGTTTCAAGCTTTTCATTATAATCTAGTGTGGAGTCTATTACGATTCTCTTTTTGTAGGGTTCTGTATATCCGTGTACCTCCCCTAAACTAGGGTGAGTTGGCGAGGGTTTCTCTGTAACTAACCACAACGAATTATTAATCCAAGCCCTCATGGATGCCTCCTAATATTAAAATTTATGTATAAAACCGACTCCAAAGTAGAATGATGATTGTCCTTGTGAATTTAAAAAATTTGTCCAAGTGCGGTTAACTCCTGCATTAATAGTAAACCCTTCGCTGATATATTTACCCCCACCCAAAACAAATTTAGTTTCATTCCCACCAACTTCTACAAATAGATCGCCATTATCTAGTATGTGTATAGTTAAGTATTTTTCTGTACCTAACCTCTTAAAATCAAATGCATGAATAAGCCCATAAGAATCTCCCCACGGGAGATCGGGGAACTTTTCAGATAAATATTGAATAAGTAACTTTACTACTGCAACTAAGGCTTGATCGCTGGTTAGAGTTTTGGCAGCAGTAGTTTTAAGAAAAAATCCATAATATTCATTACAGTAATTATTGCTTGCTGATCTTCTTCAGATAAGGTTATATGATTCTTTTCAAGATAATCATCTACTCCTAGCTGTATTTTGCTTCTAATATAACTTATCTGCCCTTCAATCGCCATTCCTGAAATTACATCCTGATCCTTTAAAATATCTTCAAATACTTTAAAACTCCTCTCTAAAATATCCATGAATATTTCCATTGTGGATAGTGTAGTAGGATCGCTATCAAAGGAATTAATAAAAAACTTTAATAAGTTAATTACCTGCTTTGTTAGCGCCACATAAGGTTTCCACTCATTTTTAAAATACTTGAATATGAAATACCCCGCTATACTTCCCGCACCTAAAATAATTATTATCCAAACTATTAATGACATGATACCCCTCCTTTAAACTTATTTCAATTTATTGATATTATCTTTTAACTTACTCAATTTATAATTAACAACTTCGGTAGAACATCTTGCATTTACAGGAAGTGTGTAATATTTAAACACTTTTAGTATAGATCTATTTATAAATATTAACACTAATAAGCCAATTATTACAAGTAATAATGTCATAACTCCTCCCCCTTAGAGTTTTTATTTGAGAGCTTTGTGTATAATAGAGTCAGTTCATTTAGACTTTCAATAATACCAAGCAAGTTTTCATTCAAAGCTGCTAGTGCAGAAGTTGTTGTGGCTACAGTATCTTTATTTAAATTGATAAGGTTATTCTTCAGATCACGTTCTTGTTTCAGCACTACTATAACTAATATAAAGGCTAAAACAATTAACACTCCTGATACCCCACCCGCCTCTACTATCCTGTCCATAAATTCCCACATAAAAATCAACCTTTCCTATGTTTAAAATACTGTATTTGTCGCTCTCTCCGTTTAGCAGCAGCCTTTGTTCTAAAAGTACCTAAACGTTTTCCACCAGCTTTAGGATACAGTGCATACCCACCTTTAACTTTTTTTATAACTTCTTTATACATAAATATCACTCCTTACCTTAAACTATGTATAGCTTTAGATTATGAACAAATTTAGATGTAGGAGTATATATGTAGAACATATTACCTAGATCGAACACAATAAACTTATCTAAATTCTTATCAGTGTAATATATCATTTCTTTTACTGATATATTAGGTATATACTCCGCAACATACTGCTCTCTGCCACAAGTTACGGTAGCAAATATCTTTTCATAGAAAAATACAAACTTATTCCTAGTAAAGTAAAACTTATTATCTAAAGATACGGGAACAAAATCATGATATTCTAACAGAGAGCATAATTTATGCGGATACATAATAATCCCCCTTTAAAATAAGAAATTTAAACCCACATTAAACTTTTTGATTGTTGTTTGAAAGCTCCTAAATTCTGTAATCAACATAAAATGTGTGTGCTCTATTAAAAAATATATTATACTCTTCATCTGTATAGGTTTCTGGTAGCCAGAAACTGTACTTATCCTCAATGCTTCCAAAACTAGGTATATATAAATATATGTTTGTAGCTGTTTTACTCCACCAAAAAGGTAATACTGTATCTGTAATATTAATTAACTCTGGATATACCACTGTTCCGACATCATATATACCTAAATATCTTAAATTATAAAGAGAATAGTGCATTATACTAATTTCACTAGTATCAAGATTTGCTGGAATAGTAGTGTAAAACATTAAATAACCCGCACTAGTAGTTGCATTATATACCCAATCAGATAACTCATAATTATATATATAAGTAGCATCCTGTGCTGAAATGCTATTTTTAATCAGATCTAATCTAGATAAATATGAATCTAATATAAACGCATATTTTCTTGTTTTGTTTAATAATTGAGGAATGTTGTTAATATTTGTAGGTTTCATGATGCACTCTCCTTATATACATTCAAATAAATAGAACTTGTTATCTGTATATATGATGGTAAATACAAGTAAATAAAATCCCCACTCATAAACAGCATAATTGTATTTGGATTTTGTGTCACATAATTTAATATATTAGACGATGGAACTAATAATGCTTTGTATTTTGTATGACCAATTTCCACGTTTGCTAATACAATGTTAGAAAAATCATATGCTTTGAAAAATACATATATATTATCCACAGTTGTTTTATCAGAGAGTTTAATTGTGTCTAAAATATAGCCATAGTAATTTAATGTATCCAAATCATTCTCTAAATAATCTGGTACAGTTAAATTATTGCTAATAAATTCATCATACTCTATTATATTATTATAATCTTTCATTTCGTTAATATTATACTGAAACATTGTTCTAAGTAATTTTTCTTTTAGGTTAACTATATAAACAGTATTATCTATAATACCGTCATTTATTATAGTTAATCGTAATTCTAAATCTAAGTCTTTACTATAAGGTAGTATTTTACCACCATCATTTATCCTTAATTTAAATAACTTCAAAGTTGAATCCATAGTAACATTAAGATCAGTTAGAGCTGTATACCCTGAAAATTCAGGGGTTATATCAATAAAACCAGCTTCATCAATAAATACACCAACATATAGATTTGGATTAGTTTTTCTGCTAAATACATAATTAGTAATATCAGCATCTTCAGTTATTGGGGTAGGCTCATCTAATAATACAATACCATCAGTTATATCAATACTGGCTACTGGAGAAAATTCAAGACTGTAATCATTAACAGCCGTTAAACCTACTAGTTGATAAGTACCAGCAGCGTCAATTAAATAAACATAATCAGAAACTTCAAACAAACTTGTATCCTCAACAAACACTGATGAATCTCCTGTAACTACAGGATGCTGGATCTCAGAAAATATGGTATAAATTTTAACCTCACTTAAAGTACTAAAACTACACACTTTACTTACTGATAAAGTATCTTTTACTGAGTAATAAGACGAATAGTCAGCAGCATACATATAACTTAGATCAAATGTAGATGTTACATCCTTGTCTTTATTTAATAATACCCCATAATATGCTGATTTATCTATATCATACAGTGGCTTAACGTTATAAGTTATTGTCTTTTGTTTATAACTATCTGGAGTCATTACATTATAACCTAATGTTTTATTAGCAGTATTATCCTCGACTAAAACTTCATATGAAGACGTTCTAGATTCAGTATTAGATGCTAGTACTTCGTAGGAGGAAGTATAATCAGGCTCTTTTAACATCACAACACTAAATGCCAACGACTTAGATTTTGTATTGTTATCTAAATTAACTGAGTAAGCAGCCGTTAAGTCTTTATCAGATCCAGTCAATAATAAGGAATATGCACATGTCAAGT
>Ga0334895_1003767_pt1 | contig 11307 bp, 6 predicted proteins | sample GraSluR3_MG_7_FD_207229 | JGI IMG/M metagenome (GOLD analysis project Ga0334895, IMG submission 207229) | Sludge microbial communities from methane-producing bioreactor in Wageningen University, Netherlands - Granular Sludge_31_05-R3 | ecosystem: Engineered > Bioreactor > Anaerobic > Unclassified... | reverse complement strand
CATTTGAAAAATCCTACGAAAAAATTCCTGACAACATCAAATTAGAATTTTTTGATGCAAAAATCAAAAACGATAAAGAACTCCAAAACGAATTTTTTGCTTTTGCCCAGGCGCAAAATAACCACGCTCAAAGATTAACATTCGAACATTTTCTGAATATTGTTAAATCAACACAAGATGAATACACCAACCATTTTGAACAGGTTGATTTGGAAAATCCCGACTGGGACAGCTATCATTCTCCCCACTCAGGATATATTGAAGAGTGGGAAGCCTATCAATATGCAAGCGAACAGGAATTTGAATCCATATTCAAACTTTTTCTGGATTCGGCAACCAATGCCGTCATTCGGCAAAAACCAGATGAATTAATGGCCCTCTTAATCGGCTTATACGAAGCAACACAGAATGCCGAAATTGCTGATGAGGTAGGTTCTTTTGAGGATGTAAATGAATATTTGCTGACAGAACACACAGTTGTTTTGAATCAACTTATTGATAAAATCAGATTAAGTGCTTTGGTAGAAAATACAATCATAACTGCGTTTGAACAGTTTTATCAGTATGCCGGTTTGGAATATCCCTCTAATCCTCATTTTGTTGCTTATTTTGAAAAGTTTTTGCTGGCACTAGCAGAAAAATCAAATAATGCAGACCAAATACGCGAAATTATCGATAACTCAACCACCGGACAGGAAGCCGTTCCCGAGCTTATTCTTTTGCTCAATAAAAAAACAGGAAATACTGAAGAGTGGTTGCTGGCAGCACAGCGATATTATCTAAACAATACAGAAGTGGCCAAACAATTGCTGGAATATTATTTTGAAAGGGATAAAAAAAGTTTCCTAAAAACGGCACACGAATTATTTCCGGGCGATAATTATTTGTGGTCAGAGTATCTTCAGGGATTTGTAACGCCTCAACTCGATCAAAAATTATTCACCGATGTATTCAGGCACCTTGTTGTTCGAAGGAATAACATTGAATATTACCTAAAAATCAGAGATTACCTCTCTGAAATCGAATTTAAGGAGCTTTTGAACGAGGTTCGCTGGAACAGACCTTTTGTAGTTGAAATACTGGAAAGTGAACAACGCTTCGATGATATAAAAAAGTTGGTTACAGACCACCACTCCACGAATCACGATTACGAAAAAATAATCCGTCCAATTTTGCAGGAGTTTCCTGAATTTTGTTTTGAAAACATTAAAAACAGAGCCACACAGACCATTGAAAATGAGCGGGGCAGGCACATTTACCAACGAATTGCTTCCTGGCTTAAACTTCTGCAACAAATACCAGGATTTAAAAACGAAAAGATTCAGCTAATCATGCAACTTTACAATCATAAACCCAATCTGCCGGCGTTAAAAGACGAAATGCGCAAAGCCGGATTGGTACAATAAATAATCAATCTTTTTTAAATTTATATAACATGGAGCAATACATCCGGCAACTTATAGAAGACCTGCTTGCAGTAGCAAAAAATCCACCCAAACCAACCTGGATTGAACCACCACCCCACCTCGAGGAAGACGCTGTTATCGCGGAACTCGCGTTGGTTCCTTTTCGAACCATTGAAGAACTAACCGGAATAAAACAGGAAGTTTTCCCAGAAATGGACGATTTGCAGGGCAACCAGTGGCAAAGGGTGAACGAGGCCATTTTCAAAGTATTTGAATCGCTGTTTATTGAATTGGTCGATGCTCCGCCCGGTATTCCGCCCGAATGGTTATATGAGGTGCTAACCACAAACTGGCAGCATCATGTTCAATACCTGCCTTCATCTGGCATGGATCTCGAACTTTGCACCGGCAACCCAATGACTTGCCCTTACGGTGATTATTGCGATTGCGGAGAAGACTGGGATCCATACGAGTTACCCGAAAAATTTGACTATGAAATCATCGGTCGTATCGCTCAGGAAATTGAGAGTGATTGTGTTTGTTACCTGAATCCGGAAACGCTTGAGATGGAATGTGTCCCAAAATATTCGGAGAAACAGGGAACCGGCCATCCAGAATCACAAAATCATGAGCACTGGAAAGAATGTTATGTTTTTCGTCCTTTGGAAGAAGATGAGCGATTGGAAATAATAACCAAGTATTTTGAATGGATTGAAGATGATAATTTTAAGGAAGAACTTTCTTATATTCTGGAAAGTAAAAACCCAATTGCAAATTTTAACGCATTCATCAAAAATTCCAACCAAAATGATGACTGGTTTTGTTTCAAAATGGATTATATAAAAGATCGCGTAAGATATACCATTTACAAAAAACTAAACCAAAACCATGAACCAATCGACGACAGCGAAATACCCTTTTAAAAATCTGCACGACGAAAAATTTTAAAAACTAAATTATAGCCAAAAAGAAAAAAGGAAAAGTTGTACAGATGTTGAACCCCGAAAAATACATCAGGCAAAGGGCACGTTCTTTGCCTATTTATGAATGCCGCATCAACAGTAACTGGAAAAAAAACGGACTGGCCAATATTACCGTTGCCCGAAAACATACCAACGGCAACATCACCCTGGGCATGTACCTTACCGACCTGAAATGTCTTGGTGTAAAAGATGCGGTTTATTATTTCAATGTCAACGAAACCAGATACATGGAAATTCTCGGTAATAATGAGAAAGCGTTTGGAACTGAACCAGTTGAATATATCCTGGCACACAACATTGTTTTTGCAGGAATTGAATTTGCCGGTGATTATGGTTTTATCCCCCACAAAGATTTTACATCGGTGGCTCAATACATTCTTGAAGAAGATACTGACGACATAGAATTGGTTGACATTGAATGTGGTGAAGATGGCAAACCGGTTTATGTGCGCGGTCCGCCCGACAGCGAAAAACGGGCAAATCAAATCATTGCACAACTGGAGCGCAAAGCCGGACCGGGCAACTATGATGTTATCTGGCAGGCAGATGAAGAATTTATGAAAGAGGACATTGGGAACGATACATCCTGGTTTTAGGATGATGGAGATAAAATGCCGACCATCGTTTATGATGCGATTGACAGGCAGATGATTTTGCTTGAACAACTGGCTTTAAAAACAAATGACAGACCAAAAGCGGTCTGCCATTTGCAGTATGAAAAAATCCTGCTAAAAACTCAGCCAGTACCGTTCCCGGCGGCACCTTCTAATCAAAATAGTTGATATACCAGTTTCTTTCATCCATCAACAGATTGTAAATCTGCTCCCTTTGTCCTGAGGGATATTTAGCTGCAACTCTTTCCGCAAGGAACGACGGGTCATTTCTTCTTTGGGCCACGCGCATCAGGTCGTAAAACCGTTCGCCTTCGAACGCGAGCTCCCGTGCTTTTTCCTCTATAATTTTATCTTCCAGTAGTTCCTGCAGTCCAATAAAATCACCGGTTAGGTCAATGTAGTCAACCACCTCATTGGTAAATGGGTCGTGCACATAGTTAATATTACCTACCCTGATACCATCTGTTGAGCCACCAAAACCAACACGGCCTCTTACGCCAAGTTGCTCCCGGTTACCGGCAGCAGAATAATTTGCTCCATTGTTTACAATGTTTACCGCATTCGATGTAAAAGTTAAAACAATTCCATTTCGGTCGAACGCCCAGTATGTATAAACTTCAGCAAGCAGAAGGTGAATTCCTGCAGCCCGGTATATAATATAATTGGGGTCCATATCATATACGCCCTTATTCCATGAATATTTCCACACAACCGTGTCGGCATCTTCCGTTATCAAACTGGCTGTTCTCAAATCGTTTTCAGATTTCAGGAATAACATTCCCCGGATCATCTCGTCTTCAATTGGTTCCCCATCGCGCAAATATGTATATGAGACCCCATAACCCCTCCAAAAATCTCCCGGTATCCCTTTATTTGTAATTCTGGTCCTCCAGGGTTGGCTGTTATTAATTGACATGGAATAGTCATCCCAAATGGTTTCCCAGTTCAGAATTGCCTGGCGGGTTGGTTTGAGCATATATCTGTGCGGATTTCTTGGCTCAAAAAACATCTGAAAATCGTTCTGCTGGAAATAGGTTTTATTAAACCATAAGGTAAAAATATGTTCCCGGCTGTCTATTCCGGCAAAAATATTTCTCCAGCTAAAGTTGGAAAAACTCTGGTCGAGTTGGTAGCGGTAATTATCTGATGACAGATAAACAATTTTTTCGAAGTAGTGGGCAGCTTTTGCCAAATCGCCATCGGTCAAATACATGTGTCCTAAAAGCGAATTCATGGCATGTGTATTCCAAATGGTAACCTCCCAAGAAATATCATTGTTATTGATGTAATGGTTAACACCTACCGCTTTAACTTTCTTTTCCAGTTCGTTGGTAAAATAATCGATAACCAGTCTCTGATCAAAAAATTGTTTTTCCAATTCTATTGGTTGATTGTAAATAGTGTCATTGTAGAATCCGTCTTTTGAATAAACAATGGCCACACTATCGATGTATGTTCCGGAAGAATTAAGATAATCCTCAACTTCAGTAATTGATGTCAGGGACTCATAAATAAAAGGTACCTTCCCATAGATACGTACTGCATTAAAATAGGCCCAGGCCCTCATACAAAGCGCTTCACCGTAAAGTCTGTCGTAGTTTGTTACCGGACTTTTTGGGTCCATAACTTCCGGGCGTTCGTGCTGCAAAACTTTTATAAAATTATTGGTTGCAGAAATGAGTTTGAAAAAATTGGTAGGTGAAGCATACCTGTTTTCGCGCGATGGGCTAAAATTATAAATTTCAACCAGATCTGCATCGGCATTTTCGGTAATGGTTAGTAAATCGCCACGTAACTCTCCCAATACGAGCAGTTGTTCCACAAGTTGTTGTTGCAATCCATACATACCCATTGCTACCGATCGATATTCATACCAGTCGTCAAACAACTTACCTTCGGTTATATTAATCTCCTGGTCAGGTTCAAAAAAATCTTTGCAGGAATTAAAAAACAGAAGCGGGGCCAGCAATAAACTAAAAATTGGTAAATATTTTTTTATTCTTTCCATTGCGTACAATATAAAATGTTACAAGCCTAATTTAATACCTAATATAAACTGACGGGGCTGCGGAGTAAGCCCGTAATCCACACCCTGGTTCAACTGTAGTTGTGAATACCCAAACTCCGGATCATATCCCAAATATTTTGACAGCGTAAATACATTACTTGCAGCTATATAAAACTGAGCATTTTTAAAAGAAAGGAATTCATCAGGGATTGTATAACTTAGCGACACATTCTTAAGTCTGATAAATGATCCGTCTTCGATCCAACGGGAAGAAAATGCAGAGTTCCCCAGCGGATCTTCCCAAAGTGCTCTTGGAATGTCAGTTTCATGCCCTTCGTACTGCCATCTGTTCAAAATACTTGTGCTTTGATTCTCAAGTCCTGACATATTTTCGTTTTGGTAACGAACGTAATTAAATACTTCGTTGCCTGCAATTGCCTGTACGAAAGCACTTAAAGCCCATTTCTTATACCGGAAGGTATTATTTATTCCACCAAAAAACTCAGGCAGTGAAGAACCTAAGACAGTTTTGTCATGATGATTAATAACACCATCAGGAGAGCCATTAGGTCCGGAAATATCGCGAAAGCGGGCATCTCCGGCACGGTATGGAACAAACTTTTCATTAACCAGATTGGCGGCCTGAGCTTCAGCAGTGGATGAAAACACGCCTTCGTAAATGTACCCATAGAAGCTATTTGCAGCTTGTCCAATCATATTTACGGTTTGCCCTCCCTGTAAATCCGTAACGAGCAAATCTCCTTCTATTTCAACAACCTCGTTTTCAACTGTTGACCAGGTCCCCTGAAAATCCCATTTAAAATTGTTCTTGTCAACTATCCGGTAAAACAAATTCAGGTCTATACCTGTATTTTGCATTTTCCCTCCGTTTTCAGGCCGGAAATCATATCCAAAATAAGCTTTTAATGGTGCATATATCAACATATTATCCGTAGTAGATTGATACACATCAAAGCTGGTATGTAACCTGCTCCCCCACAATGCGATATCCAAACCACCATTCAACTGGCTAACAGTTTCGTAGGTAAGTTCGTCATTGGGAATCAAAGCCGGATAAAGACCAACCGTTTCCCGAAATTTTATTGCATTGTAATAGTTTGTAGCATTCGACTCACCAATGTCGTCGTTACCCGATTTTCCATAGGAAATTCTCAATTTCAAATCTTCGAGCCAACCTGCTTCCTTTAAAAACGATTCGTTTGATAATCTCCATGCCGCACCTCCCGCATAAAAAATCCCAAAAGGAATATCAGCAATTCTAACCGTATTGGCTGCATTTCGTCCAATTCTGGAAGAGCCGTCAACAGAGAGGGAGGCAGAAAGCATATATTTGTCTCTATAAGTGTAAGTTAAATATTCATAAAAGGACATCCAGTTCCAGTTCCGGTTTTCTCCGCCAATTTCTCTCAAATGGCTGGTTCCGTCCTGCAACATGCGATACTGGTCATTTTCGTGTGCGTTTTTTGTTAAACCCCAGTCAAATTCAAAATTATTAACAAGCACGTTTACGCCTGTATTTGAAGTTATTACATGATCCTCCCCAAATGATTTATCAAAGCGGAGGTAAGTGTTATTGTAAAATGAATTCAAGCTGTTATTTGAAGCTTTTGATACATTTATTGCGGCCTTGTTATAGTAAAGCTCCATACCTCTGTTTGGCATAAATAGTTGTTCTTTTAAAACATTGTAGTTCAAACCAAAATTGGAGTTCAAAATCAGATTTTCTTTTAAATCAGCTGCAAATCCTAATGAAAAAGTGAAATCAAAATTAGTATTTCCTGCTTCGTAATTGTCTATCACAGCTTGCGGATTACTCACACCCAACTCATCTACCATAGCAAGAGTAATTAATTCCTGCCCATCTTCGTCGTATTGAAATGGATTCATCATGGGTGATTTACCAAGAGCAGACAAAATGGGGCTGGTTTGCGAAATTCTTGCAGACTCCTTAAGTTCGGAAGAATTGTAACTTAATGACACACCCGCATTCATTTTTAACCAGGTGAAAATATTCAGCAAACTAACAAACCTAAGATTATAACCTTCATAGCCAGTGGTTTTAACAATTCCGTTGCCGCTAAAGTACCCGAAAGACAGGCCATAACGGGCAATTTCGTCACCTCCCTTAACATTAATATTCATGTTTTGAAATGCAGAATTGGTGAAAATAATATTCTGCCAGTCAGTATTGTGCTGATAATCTATAAACCGATCGTTTTGTGAAGTTAAAAACAAAGAAGGATACAGTTCCCTTATCCTTTCTTCCCTCATACCCGAAGAGTACAAAATTTCACTTATCAATGATTTATGTTGACCTGCATTCATTTGAGGGATATATCTCGAAGGAGACATCGAATAGCCTGTCCGCAAATCAAGTTCAATGATTGTTTGAGTGGCACTTGGATCAAGTGTTTCAATAAATACAAGACCGTTTGATGCTTTGGACCCGTACGCTGAAGTAATTGCTGGATCCTTAACAACAGTTGCTTTCGAAATATCGAGCGGATTTACTCCCACCAGAGGGTTATAGGAGTAACCATCGAGGTTGGTCCCGAACAGCCCCATTGAAGTTATTGGAATGCCATCAACAATGTATAACGGTTGATTATTTGAATTCAGTGAACTTATACCTCGAAGCAGTGTTATTGCTCCGCTCCCAAAATCTCCTGAGCGGTTTACAACATGCATACCGGATACCCGGCCTTGCATAAACTGATCAATAGAAATTGCTGGTGTCTGTTTAATGTTATCTGTAATTAACTCGCTGTAGGCAAATGTTGTATTTCGATTTAAAATGGGTTGTGACAATACCGTAATCGCATCATCTCCCGAAGTTAAATCATTATCAGTAAGATATATTACTAGTTCTGTACGGTTATTCAGGTAAACTCTTTTTTCTTTATAATCTCCTGAGGGACTAACGTTTAACCACACACCGCCCGATAAGGCTCTTACAGAAAACTCTCCCTTCTCGTTGGTTACAGCAGGTAACTCAAACGATCGTTCAACACCCACTGCAACATTGGAAACAGGTTGCCCGTCTGGGCTCACAATTCGCCCTGTTACCGTTAATGTATCCTGCTGGGCATGTACTGTAATTCCACAAATCACAAACCAGATGGCTAACAGGGTACTCTTTGTTATGGTTTTTAAGTTCATTCGGTTGTCCATTCTGTAAACTCTTGATATTTTGAATGTTTTTTTCATTCGGTATAATATTTATTTTCCGCCGGTTAATTATTCAGCTGGAATAAACTCGATGTAATCAATTACCAATCCGTTGGAAGGCGCATTACCAGGCGCTTTATATTCAAACCTCACTTTCGCCCTGCCATATTCATGGATATTGTCCACATACATGTCGAACCGGTTAAAACGTCCAACAGGCAGGTATGTTGCACCGGTAACACTAAACATCAGACCTCTGTATCGAACAAAATCATAATAATCGAAAGTTTTTACCAGTTCATCGTCAATATAAATTTCATAGATTCCGCCTATATCCATGTGGGTTCTTACCGCCATCACATACTTTCGCGGGAACAGTTTCTGGGTTTCGAACTCCAGAGAATATCTGCCTGTATAACCTTTGGGGAAAATAACCCTGACAATACTATCGTTCGAGGCAGTTGAAATATATTCCCTTATAGGAGCAAACGGAGAATCGGTTCTTACAGCTGCTCTCGATGTCCATGCATATCTGTTCACCCCGGTTTCCCTGAGTAACCATTCTGCTTCAAACCTGGCACCTCCCATGTAAAGGGAGTCGGGAATAACAAAGTTTTCGTAATTGTATGCATACCCGTTACTGCAGAGCGTTTTTTCAACCGGAGTATAGAATATTTGGATACTGTCACCTATTATATTCTGAAGTTTCAGTGTATCTCTGGGGCCTTCCCAAACAAATTCCTCAGGTTCGAGCCTGTTCAGAAAAACGCCCTGGTCCAGTAAATGCGGTATTAGAACATCGGTTTGCCAGTCGAGCGGAATATCGCTGAAATCATTAATACCCGGAATTGCCATATCCTGAGCCATAAGATTTAATGCTTCCCTGTAGTCATCCTGTTTTGGAAAGACTATTGTAGCACTGGTATTCCGGTATTCATGTTTTACCGGGAAATACAATGCCTCAAACTTGTTATATATGACAGAAACCGTATCATAAACTGTATTTCCGTTTTCATCGAAACCAATAGGTTTGCTTCGTTCCCTGTCGAGAATGATAGAATCCTGACTATCAATATAATCACTTAACAGATTATTGTTTATTACAAAATACTGATACAGGTTTGGCAGAGGTTTGGCTACCTGGTCCATCACAAAATATTTCCCGTTCAAATATAACGGGCTTTCTTTTCTCAGGTCAATATCATCAAATTTTGCAACTGTTCCAGATTTTTGAAAAAAGGCAAATTTTCTTGATAGTGTCTCAATTTGTTTTGCTCCGGTAATGGTTCCAGAATTAATCATAAATCCCGATATATGGTATTTTATGATTAAGGTGTCAAGTGTACCCTCATTTAAATATTGAGAAATTGCACTGTTCGACGGAGCAAAAAGCGTATAGGAATTATCTGACAAAAACAGGGTATCAAGTTCAAGCTGTTTTAAAATCTTTACAAATTCAGAAATTTCAGAATCGGCCTGCATGGCATCCCAAACATTCTGATCAACAGTCTCAGGATAAACATCGTAATGATCGTCCCAATATTCTTTACACCCTGTTATTCCCAGAATGGCAAAGGCAATGGATATGATAAAAAATCTGGTTTTCATATTGCTTTATTTTAATATGGTTCAAAACGAATGAAGTCCCAAAGAAATCTCCCGGGAATCAATGGTCTGACTTCTACCTTATGAGTTGTATAACGCTTAAAATCGACCGTTCCCAATTCCCAGGTTTGAAAGGGGCTAGAAGAAGAACCTCCGGTGGAAAGGTCAACAAAGCTTCCAATCTTTTTATCATCGATAAACACTTCAATAAGTGCATTTTGCTCATTAAAAGCTTCAGCGCGGATATATACCCTGTACCTTCCCTGAATGATTCTCGGGATGGTATAGGAAAGGGTAAAATCACCGTTTATTTCGATGTAATCATTTCCCCATGCCGAAGATTCCTGTTCGCCGAGATCCACAAAAAATAAATCGGCCCCCGACCACTCAATATTAAAAAGCGATTCAGTATCTTCAATCAGATAATTTCCCGGTTCCTGACGATAACTGTTAAAAAGTGGTTCCTCGTAAAACTCGAATGTGCGAATAGAACGTGAAGGGGTTCTTTGTTTCATTATCCGATCGATAAAATGGATAGCCCCGCTTTGGGTTATCACATTGCTTTCATCGTAGAAAAAACCGATATAATCAATAATTCTACCGCCTGGCCCGATGATAGTATCCTCTTTTGCTCTGTTTATGGCGATATCAATACCCAGTCCATTTATATTGACTGGAATTTCAGAAAATGTAATGTAATTGGTACTTACTCCTTCAAAGTTATCGATAAAATACTGACCAGAAAGGATATGGTAGGCCACAAAATTGTATAAAGGATTTGTTGCACTGGTATAATTATTATCGTTGGGACTAATCAAAGCCGCTAAATCATTCACGTTTGAAACGCCATTCTGGTTGTAAATCCGGTCTGGTTCAACCAGCATGGTCACAGGCCTGAGTGTTTCATCCTCTTTTAGATTGAAATCGACCAGATGTTTTAAACCGGTTAAGTCTATGGCATCCTTAAATATTGTATAGCCCGGATTTTGTTCCAGCCAGTCATAACTTGTAAAAGTTACTGGCTTTAAAGCAGTTTCAATTAAATGAACATAACCGTTTGAAACTTCAATATTAGGATAAATCACAGATGCCTGGTTATTGATTCGGTAATAGGATGTATCTGTTTCAATAACAAAACTCACGGTTAAAAAGTCTTCTGACAATGTTGGTTCAGAAAATGCACCGAAGGGAAACTGATTGGTATGCACACCCATATTAACCACATGATACCTGCTGAAAGCAGCTGCGTATTCCTGATCACTCAAAATATCGTTTAGTGAAGAAAACTGCGGGCTCTCCTCAATAAAATTGTTTACTGCCTGATTATCTGGCAAAAACAATGTGTAACCAGTACCATCGGGATTATAGGCACTCAATGTTTTATCCAGGCTTCCCTTTTCAAGTATGGATATAAAACTTGAAAATTGCTCTTTGTTTTCCATGAGGTAATCGTAGATTGAAAACTTTTCCACGTCCTCAAAGTTGGCTTCAATGGGTGTTCT
>Ga0334895_1003764_pt1 | contig 11310 bp, 8 predicted proteins | sample GraSluR3_MG_7_FD_207229 | JGI IMG/M metagenome (GOLD analysis project Ga0334895, IMG submission 207229) | Sludge microbial communities from methane-producing bioreactor in Wageningen University, Netherlands - Granular Sludge_31_05-R3 | ecosystem: Engineered > Bioreactor > Anaerobic > Unclassified... | reverse complement strand
AGTCGCGGAGCGTGCCGAGCAGTTCTTCTTCGTCGAGGCCCCGGGTGGGCTGCGAGTACGTCGTGGTCAGGATTCCCCGATCCATGGGGACCAGGTGCGGCGAGAAGATCACTTCGACCTTCTTGCCCGACACCGTGCCCAGCACCTGGTCGATTTCGGGGGTGTGGCGGTGACGGCCCACGTTGTAGGCCGACATGCTCTCGTTGCACTCGGGGTAGTGCGTGGTGAGCTTGGGCGTGCGCCCGGCGCCGGTCACGCCCGTCTTCGAGTCGACGATGATGCCGGCCGGCTCGATCCGTCCCGCCTTCAGCAGCGGCGCCAGGGGCAAAATGGCCGACGTGGGATAACAGCCGGGGTTGGCCACCAGCCGCGCGTCGACGATCCCCTCGCGGAACAGTTCGGGCAGACCGTAAACCACCTTGCCCAGCCGCTCGGGATCGGGGTGTTTCTGGTCATACCAGGTGGCAAACACCTCGGGGTCGTTCAGTCGGTAGTCGGCGCTGAAATCGACGACCCGGGTGCCCGCGTCGAGCAGTTGGGGCACCACGGTCGAGCTGACCCCGTGGGGCAGGCAGCCGAAGACGCAGTCGGTCCGCGCGGCCAGCTCGGCGGGGGTGAGCTTTTCGAGCCGGAGGTCGAGCCGCCCGGTCAGCGACGGGTGGATCGCGGCCACGTGCGGCTCGCCATCGAGGCGGTCGGCCAGCGCCACGATCTCGACCTCGGGGTGCCGAAGCAACATCTTGATCAGTTCCAGGGCCGTGTAGCCGGCCGCGCCGAGAATGCCGATTCTCGTCATGGGTTCTTGCTTTTCCGGGTAGGAGGACTCCTGAATTCCGGCCCGTCGCCGAGCTGCGCCGGGCCCAAGCCAAATGGTAATCCCGAAGTATATCGGTGCTTCGGTGCAACCGCCAAGGGGGCACGGCCTACCGCCAACTCGGCGTCAACCAGAAGACCCGCCCCGAGACGAACCGGTTCGCGCTGTCCGGGCGGATCGTCGGCCGTGGCGCCCACGAGGCGTTCCACCGAAACGGGGGAGACCTTCCGCGCCCCCCTCGGCGCTCACCCTCGGTAGCCCGCGCCTGCCTTCGGCGATTATACGATGTATTTCCCCCGCGGCGTGTAGCGCGTGTGCAGCAGCCCGTGGCTCACTTTGCCGCAGGGGCCGTCGACGAGAAACTCCTGGTAGAGGCGGAGCAGGGCCGGGTTCTCGTGCGATTTGCGCACGTCGTAGGCGCGGTCTTCGGCGTAGATGGCCTGGGCCCGGGCGGCTCGGATCGCCGGGCTCGTGGGGATGGGCTGGCCCCCGCCGCCGAGGCATCCGCCGGGACAGGCCATGAACTCGATGAAGTGGCACTCGCTGAACTTGCCCCCGGCCTGGATGTTCGCCATGACCCGTTTCGCGTTGGCCGTCCCGTGGCACACGCCCACCTTGAGGGTCACGCCCCGCAGCCAGTTCCAGTCGTCGAACAGGTGTTGCACCAGATCGGGCACGGGCCCAACCTCGGCGATCGGGAACTCGGCGTAGCGCACGCCCTGGAACCCCCGCACCGGCAGCACCTCGCCGTGGTCGAACACGTCTTCGACCTTTTTGCCGGTCACCATCTCCAGCACGGTGCGCAGCGCGGCCTCCATCACGCCGCCGCTGACGCCGAAGATGACACCCGAACCGGTCGCCGTACCGAAGGGATCGTCGAAATCGGAGATGGGCATCTTCGGCAGATCGATGCCCGCCTCGCGGATCATCTTGGCCAGCTCGCGCGTGGTCAGCCCGTAGTCGATGTCCTTGTATCCGCTGTCGCACATTTCGGGCCGGTTGCACTCGAACTTCTTGGCCGAGCAGGGCATCAAGGCGACGGTGACGATGTCTTTGGGATCGATCCCGCTCCGCCGCGCGTAGTAGGTCTTGATGAGCGCCCCGAACATCTGTTGCGGGCTCTTGGCCGACGAGACGTGATCGAGGTGCTCAGGATCGAAGTGCTCGATGTACTTGACCCAACCGGGCGAGCAACTGGTGAACTGGGGCAGGGCGACCGACCGCTCGCCGTCGACCAGGGCCCGCTTGAGGCGCAGGAGCAGCTCGGTTCCCTCTTCGAGGACCGTCAGATCGGCGGCGAAGTTCGTGTCGAAGACCTTGTCGAATCCGCAGCGGCGCAAGGCCGTGTTGAGCTGGAAGGTGAGGGCCTTGCCCGGCGCGAGGCCGAAGCACTCGCCGATAGCGGCGCGGGGGCTCGGGGCCGTCTGGATGACCACGTGCTTGTCGGGCGCGTCGATGGCGGCCCAGACCTCGTCGGTGGGGTCGTTGGCCCGCAGGGCGCCGGTGGGACACCGGTTGATGCACTGGCCGCAACTGATGCAGACGACGTCGGCCAGGGGCTTGTCCATGAACGTCGAGACCTTGACGCGGCTGCCCCGGCCGGTCGCCTCGAGCACGCCCACCTCCTGCAGGTCGATGCAGGTGCGGATGCAGCGGCGGCAGAGGACGCACTTGTTCATGTCGCGCACGACGGCGTGGCTCGAGTGGTCGATCGCGTACCGCGGCGCGTCGACGTGGCCGAAGCGAAAGTAGTCGACGCCGTACTCCATGGCCAGCGACTGGAGCTCGCAGTTGTTGTTGCGGCTGCACGTGTAGCACTCGCCGTAGTGGTTGGCCAGGAGCAGGTCGATGACGTGCCGCCGAGCCCGGCGCACCGGGGCCGTGTGCGTGCGGACGTCGATGGGCACGGTGATCGGGTAACTGCAAGCCGCCTGAAGAGTCCGCTGCCCCACCACCTCGACCACGCACACGCGGCACACGCCCGCCAGGCAGAGATCGTCGTGGTAGCAGAGCGTGGGAATGCGAATGCCGAGCTGGCGCGCCGCTTCGAGGATCGTCGTGCCCAGGCGCACCTTGATCGGGTTGCCGTCGATCGTCACCTCGACTTCCCGGCCCGTCGACTTGGCGTGCTCGATGGCCTCGACGACCCGGATCGTCTGGCTCTTGGGAGCCCGGTCGGGCGATTCGCCGATGGGGATCTCGGGGCTCATGGGTCGTCTCCCGTGCGTCGGGGTTCCGGGGTGCGCCCCAAGATCTCGTCGCGAAAATCGCGGGCGATCGACAAGAAGGCGTTCGGGGCCGACTGCCCCAGCCCGCACTTCGACGCCAATTGGAGCGTCTCACCCAGCGAGCACAGCTCGTTCAGGTAGGCCATCGAGCATTGGCCCCGCTTGAGCATGTCGACCCCTTCGATGAGCTTGGGCACTCCCTCGCGGCAGGGCGTGCACTGGCCGCACGACTCGTCGGCGAAGAACTCGAGGAAGTTGTGGGCCACGTCGAGCATGTCGCGCTGGGGGCCGAAGACGATGATCGAGCCCCCGGTGGGCACGTCTTCGTAAGCGATCGTCCGGTCGAACTTCGCGCGAGGCAGGCACTGCCCCGAGGCCCCGCCGACCTGGACGGCCTTGGCCTCTTCGCCGCCGACTTCGCGCAGCAGCTCGGCGATCGTCACCCCGAGCGGAAACTCGTACACGCCCGGGCGCCGGCAGTCGCCCGACACGCTGAACAGCTTCGGGCCGGTCGACTGCTCGGTCCCGCGGCTGTTGAACCAGCCGGCTCCCTTGGCGAGGATGCACACGACCCAGGCGAAGGTCTCGACGTTGTTGACGATGGTCGGCCGGCCGAAATAGCCCGTGTCGATCGGGAAGGGGGGACGGTTGCGGGGCTCGCCGCGCTGCCCCTCGAGCGACTCGATCAGGGCGGTCTCCTCGCCGCACACGTACGAGCCCGACCCCATGCGAATCGCGACGTCGAAGCGGAAGCCTTCGCGGCCTCCGACGGCCTTGCCGAGCAGCCCCTGCCGGCGCCGCCGCTGGAGCACCTCGTCGATGTGGCCGCGCAGATAGGCGTATTCGGCCCGCAGGTAGATCAGGCCGCGGGCCGCCCCGATGACCCGGGCGGCAATCGTCATGCCCTCCAAGACCAGATCGGCGTACTCCGAGAGGATCACGCGGTCTTTGAACGTGCCGGGCTCACCCTCGTCGGCGTTGCACACGACGTATTTCTGGTCGCTCTCGGCCTCGGCGGCCAGGCTCCACTTGACGCTGGTGGGAAACCCGGCCCCCCCGCGCCCCCGCAGCCCCGATTCGCCGATTTCGGCCAGCACGTCGCCGGGCGCCTTGCGCAACGCCGCCGAGAGACCGGCCCCGGGCTCGATCGTGTCGAAGGTGAGCGACCGGCTGCCCAGGATCGTCGTCATCGCGCCGGCCCCTTTCCGTCGGAAACCGCGTGCACGCCGAACGTCTCGCGGCACTGCGCGAGGATGCCGTGGATCGACTCGGGCGTCACCCGCGTGAACACCTGGTCGTTGACCAGCATGGCCGGCCCCTGGTCGCACATGCCCAGGCAATGGGCCCACTGGAGCGTGAACTTGCCGTCGGGCGTGGTCTCGCCGAACTTGATCCCCAGGTCGTTCTCCAACTGGCGCGCCACGTGCGCCTTGCCGAACATGTCACAGGTGATCGTGCGGCAGAGCCGGATGACGAACTGCCCCTGGGGCTTGTCTTCCAGGAAATCGTAAAACGACACGACGCTGTAGACCTCGACGGGATGCAGGTCGAGCAGGTCGGCGATCGCCTGCATGCAGTACGGCGAGATGCGAAGCCAACGCCGCTGCACCTCCTGCAAGATGGGGATGAGCGCGCTGCGATCCCGGCCGTGCTCGTCGGCCAGCCTGACCAGCTCCTCGCGAAGCCGTTCGCGTTCGGTCACCAGCATGACTCGGCTCTCCCCGGTGATGGATCACGTTCAACCGCCGGCCTTCATCCATAGCATAATCCGCAAGAAATGCAAGCGGCGCGGCACTTCGGCCGTCGGGCGGGAGGTCGAGCGCCCGCGCGCGAACCGCCCGCGATGCGATGACGGGCCCCGCTCGGCACGGCGGATGGAACGAGGAACGGTTTCTTCTACCGTCGGCAGCGGCTCCTGACGCCGGACGCTGCATGGATCAGTCCGGCCAATACGCATCCCAGAGCCGCAATCGACAGCCAGCCAAGCCATCCTTGATGGTCACGGGCCGTGAGAATCGCCGGCAAGGCCACGAACAAGCCGGCCGCGATGCTGCACACGGCAACCAGGAATACTTGTCGCGTCGACACGCGTGCGAAAGCCAAGAGCAGAATGCCCGCACCCCAGGGCACGACGCCCGCGCGCAAATGCCAAACGCTCCCGACCAGTGCATCTTGATGAAAGGAACCGGGGTCGCACAGGTACAGGAAGTACCCATCAAGCGGCATCGCGCCGAGGAAGATCGCCACGAAGCCCGCCGCCACCATCAAGGCATCGTTCGGTTTCATGGGGATTCTCGCCTTCTGCTCAGCCGATCAATCGCACCGCCGCGAGCGCGGCCGCCGCGAGGGTGAACACGGCAATGGCGGTCAGCGCCCGCAAACGGCCGCGGTAGCGGCCGGCGGTGGCCAGATCGAGCCTCAGGTAACCGTAGGCGACCGACAGCAGCAAGAGCACGGCCGCGGCCGCGCCCCCCAGCCCCGCAAGCCGGCGGTGGACGATCACCTTCTCCCACTCCTCCTCGATTCGGGCGTTGGCCTCGCGGTCGAACGTCAAGAGAACGTGAAGCAAGACCATGGGCACGGCCTCTTGCTCGATCTGGTTGGCCGGGGTAATCACCACCTGCTTGTTCTGCTCGTACTCGGCCTCGATCACCCGCTCGCGCACGTACTTCAGCGGTAGCGACACCCGGCCCCGAGCCTCGGGACCCAGGTACATGTCGACGTACTCGTCGATCGCCGAGGTCAGCGCGGCCGGCAGGTTGCGATCGCACTCCGGGCGCGTCGCATAGGGCCCGACCGAGATCGGCATCTGGAACGCGCCGCCCACCTTGCGCGGCCGGGCGTCGACCCAGTCGGGATGGGGCTCGTCGTCGAGCGGCTCCGCGGCGGCCTCGCTCTCGGCGATCTCGGCCGTCGAGGGTGCGCCGGCACCGTCCTTGGGCGCGCCCGACTCGGGGGGGGCCGGCTTGTCGGCGTCGCCCGATCTCGCGACCTCCGCCGACTTTCTATCCGGAATAAGCCTCGGGTAGCCTAGCGTCCTATCGTGCACTTCGACCGGCGCGTCGATCGGAACCGGTGCCGCAACCATCTCGTCGTGACTGACTCCCCAGAGCAGCAATAGGTTGAACAACACGAAGGCCAGGAGCAGCACGACGACCAGCATCAGCTTGGCCAAGCTTCGCGCTTTCCCATAGCTCAGCACGAAAATCACGAGACCGACGATGCCGGCCAACCATGCCGCGAGGATCGAAGGGTAGTAGATTACGGTCGTGTCCATGGCGGTTTCCTTGCTCGGGTCATTCCTCGTGCCGTCGGTGCCGCGCCGGCAGCCACTTGCCGGCCAACTGGATCGAGACGGACATGGCACAGGCCACGATCATCAGCCACGGCTGCGGGAACTGCCACACGTAGCAGACGAGCCAGGCGACCACGACGCACCACACGACCGACGTCAGGCTCAGCCTCGTGGGGCGGAGCGGATCGGCCAGCTTCCACCAGCGGATGGCGAACAGCAGCGTTCCGAAGCAGGCCATGTAGGCCATCACCAGGGGTGTCCCGTCGGCGTAGAACCCGGGCACCACGTAGCGGTGCGCCTCGGAGAACCCGGGATCGTAGGGCAGTCGAACCTTCAGCAGCCAGGCCGCCGCGCCGGTCAGGGCGCCCACGCCCATCCCGAGCACCATGAGCACGAAGCGCCGCACGAGCGACTCGCCCGCCTCGTATTCCCACAGCTTCGCGGGGATCACGACGGTCCAGGTTCCCACGACGCCGGCCAGCATCAGCCAGGCCCAGACCTGCGGCTCGGCCAGCAGGCCGGTGCGAAAGCTGTTGAGCATGACCAACACGACGCACATGGTGATGGCCGTCAGGGCCCCGCCGATCATCGAGCCGAGCAGCTCGGCGAAGCGCTCGCGCGGCGAGCCCAGGATGATGGCCTGGGCGGCGGGAGCCCGCCGCGCCCAACGGGGCATGGCTCGGTGGCGCAGGCGGCCGTGCCGGCCCGCGGCGCCGCCGGGCGGGCGCGCGTCGGGCCCGGTCGCGGGCCCCGGCGGCGGCCCCGACGGATGGGGCCACGTCTGCTCCAGCGGCGAACCATCGCTCGGCGCTTCCCGCGGCTCGTGCCTCCGCGCCGGGCTCAGCGAAAGCACGAGGCTGCGCACGATCCAGTAGCACACGTAGATCATCGCCAGCGTGATCGCCACCGGCAGCCAGCCGCCCGACGACAGCGCCAAGGCGATGACGGCCACGACCGTCAGGGCCGTCCGCGTGGCGGGATCGAGATTCGACTCGCGCCACGACCGGCGAAGCCGGCCCACGAAGCCGCGCACGGCGCGGAGGATGGGCTCCTCGTCGGAGGCGCCGGCCCCCGCGGGCGCAGCCCCTGCGGCCGCGTCGCACGCCGTCGCACCGGAGGCCGTCCAGGCGCCCGCGGCGACTCGGGCCGTGCGCGGCTGGGGCAGGCAGGCCAGCATCTCGCCCACGCTGCGAAACCGCCTGGCCGGGTCCTTTTCGAGCGCCCGGGCCACGACGCTGCGAAAGGGCTCGGAAAGCGCCGATACGTCGGGCCGGGCCGTCAGGTGCTTCATGAGCACTTCGCCCACGCTCTCGCCCTCGAAGGGCACGCGCCCGGTCAGCATCTCGTAGAGCACGATGCCCAAGGCGTAGACGTCGATCTCCTTGCCGTAGCGCCCGTTGGCCACCTCGGGCGCCATGTAGTGGACGGTTCCCACGCTCTCGGTCTGGCCGCTGCGGCGGCTGCACGAGATGAACTTCGCCAGCCCGTAGTCGCCGATCTTGACCACGCCTTCGTCGCAGAAGATGTTGGCCGGCTTGAGGTCGCGATGGACGATGCCGTGGTCGTGCAGGCAGGCCACGCCCGCCCCGATTCCATGGAACCAGGCCACGACCTGTTCGAGGGACATGCCGCCTGGGTGGGCGTCGATCACGTCTTCGAGCGAGTCGCCGGCCACGTGTTCCATGACGACCCAGCGGTCGCCCCGCTCGTCTTCGCGAATGTCAAAGACCGAGAGCAGGTTGGGATGCTTGAGATTCAGACAGTGCCGGATGCCCCGCAACTCGACGTCGAAGTTGCGGCGGATGAGCTTCAGCGCGACCTCTTTGCCCGCGTCGCTGGTGGCGAAATACACTTCGCCGAATCCGCCGTGCCCGATCCCCCGCTTGATCGTGAAGCCCTCGAGCGGCCTCGATCCGCCGGGGTAGGTGAATCGAGCGTCGGAGTTCCCCCAGGCGCGGGAGTTGCCCGGCTCGGTCGAGCGGTAGTTCGCGGCGTCTTGTCCCTTCGATTCCACGGCAGCCACCCGTTGGTTCATCGGTCCACTCCTGTCGGCCGGCCCAGGCCAGCTTGCCTAACTCATTGTACCATTTGCCGTTGGCTCGTCTTCTCCGCCCCCGTTCCCGGGGCATGGCGGAGAGGCGACGCCGGCGCCGGCCGATCGTGCCCCATTTCGTCAAATCGACTCCAGACAAAACGAAAACCGATCGCCCGCCACGCGGCAGTCGTGCGTCAGCGGCGAGCGACCCTCGCCCGGGCGACCGTCGATTTCGATGATGCCCGGGGCGTGACAGTACAGTTGATCGTCGTAGCGATAGAGCACCACCTCGTGCGGCCAAGGGCGGCACACGACGTGGCTCGTCGGCTTCGGGCCCAGCACGCACGAATCGGCCATCAGCAGGATGGCGTCGACCGACGGCTGGGTTCGATGGTGGCTCGCAAAATCGAGCCTCGCCGTGGCACTCAACGCATGAGGCCGCCGAAACACCAGCCTCACCCCCTCGCCGAGGCGGATCCGGCTCCCGTCGCGCAGCGACGCGACCCGCTCGACCGGGCGGTCGTCGACCCGCACGTTTCGAATCGCCTCGATCAGGTATCCTTCGCCGTCGCGCCAGATGCGGGCGTGGCGGCTGGAAAGATCCCCCAGGATGGGGATATCGACCCGGCGCGACGGGACCGGCTGGCCCAGGGTCACCTCATCGCCGAGACAGACCCAGTAGCCACCCACCGCGTCGACCCATAACAGGAACCTGTCGGCCGTTTTCCCGTCGAGCGTGGCCATGAGTCCTGGGTCCTGCAAGCTTCCGGTCAACTTGAACATTGTGACACACCATTGGGCCGTTTGCCAGGTGCACCAATCGGGGGTCGGTCCGGCGCGGTCGAACGAGCGGGCGTCCATCCCCGGGGGGCCTCGTTGCGTCGGGACGGCAGTCGAGCTGCCGCCCCCCCGCCCCCCCCCCCACGCTCCCGTACGTCCCGCCTCTGCTCGGTTCCGACCCCGCGGCGGGATGCCTCAGTCGTTCTCGCCCTTGCTCTCGGCCAGGGCCACCTCGATCGCCTCGGTCGGGGAGAAATAATCGGTCACCTGCTCGACAATGTCCTCGGCCACCGGGTCCTCCAGCGGAATCTCGCCGTGCAAGGCGCCGTCGGCGTCGGCGATCCGCTCTTCGACGTCCAGGCGCGTCTTCAGGTCCTGGATCAGCTCCTTCGCCCGGGCGAGCTTGCTGTCGTCCAGCGCGTAATCGCTGGCGGTCTGGACGGCCGCGAGCATCTTGAGCCGGGCCTCGAGGTTCTCGACCTCGACCTGGAGCTTCTGCCGTTGGGCCAGCATGCCGTCGAGCTGCTGGCGGCGGGCGTCGAGCTTCCGCAGGCGCGTCTCGTAAATCTGCCGCTGGGTGTCGAGGGTCGCCTTGTTCGTCTTGAACCGCTCGAAACGGTTCTGCAGATCGGCCTTGACCTGCTCGGGGCGGTAGGTTCGACCCGCGTAGACGAACACCTCCTTGTCGCTTTTCAGATCGGAGGTCAAACGCAAGATGCCCTCCTCGGCGCCGGCCAGGGCGGCCTCCGACTCGGCGATTCGCCTGGCCATGCGTTCGACTTCGACCTGCTCTCTGGCGATTTCGTGCAGGTTCTTGCGGATTTCGGGCACGAGGTCGTTGATCATCCCCCGCGCCCGATCGATCTGGAATTGCAGGGGCACCGTGTCCTTGACCGCGTCGGTCACGTAGCCGGCCGACGTGCGAACGTAGCTGACCAGGTCGCGGCCGACGAAGAACACCGCCAAGCCCAGCCCCAGAGCCGTCGCAAGCACCATTTTCTTGATCATGTTTCAGCCCTCCAGTCACGAATCGAAGTGGTTTGGTTTGGTCTCCCGCCCGAAAGCGGCGATGGGAAATTGCCGCTACGAGAGGTTATTCGCCGCGTCCTGGGCGATCTTGGAAGTTCTCGGCAGGAACTCCGCAACCGTTCCATGCGATGAGCCCCCCGATGGAGTGTTCGGCGGCTTTCGGGAAGCAAGATTTCCTGATAGGATCCACCTCGCCCGTTCTTGCGCAAAGTGGGAACGTACGATTTCGCCGCTTTGCATGGATCGTTCCAATGGCCCCCGGACAAATCGTCTCTGAAATCCACGACACGCCCACCCAGGTGGTGATCGCTCTGTCGGGAGGCGGATCGCGGGCAATCGCCGAATTGCTCGAAGTGCCCGGGGCTTCGCGCACCGTGCTGGAGGCGATCGTTCCCTATTCGGCCGGCGCGTTGGCCCGGTGGCTCGGGGCCGCGCCCGAACGGGCGTGTTCGGCGGCGACCGCGCGGGCCATGGCGATGGTCGCTTTTCTTCGGGCGCGGGAGCTTGGCGAGCCCGGGGCGCCCGTGGCGGGGGTGGCCTGCACGGCCGGCCTGGCCACCGATCGGCCGAAGCGGGGACCCCATCGAGCCCATCTCGCCGTGCAAACGGCCGCGCTGACGGCCGTCGAGTCGCTCGACCTGACCAAGGGCGCGCGAACCCGCGAGCAGGAAGAGCGGCTCGTGGCCCATTGCCTGCTCAACGCCGTGGCGCGGGCGTGCGGCGTGAGCCGGGCGATCGACCTCGACCTGCTGCCCGCCGAGCACGTCGACGAGTCGCGGGCCCATGCCCCGCCGTCGTGGCAGGAACTGCTGCTGGGCCGCGTCGACAAGGCACACCAGGGCCGGCCGCCCGAGCCGGACGGGCCCAAGGCCGTCTTTCCCGGCGCGTTCCATCCGATCCACCGAGGGCACCGGCAGATGGCGGCCATCGCCGAGGCCCTGCTCGGCGCCCCGGTCGACTGGGAGATCTCGATCGTCAACGTCGACAAGCCCCCGCTCGACTACCTGGAGATCGAGCGGCGGATCGGGCAATTCGAGCCCCGGCACACGGTGTGGCTGACCCGGGCGGCCCGGTTCGACGAGAAGTCGCGACTTTTTCCCGGCGCCACGTTCGTCGTGGGAACCGACAC